>Ga0209425_10000154_pt1 | contig 80123 bp, 68 predicted proteins | sample COG_05_FD_184749 | JGI IMG/M metagenome (GOLD analysis project Ga0209425, IMG submission 184749) | Pelagic Microbial community sample from North Sea - COGITO 998_met_05 (SPAdes) (version 2) | ecosystem: Environmental > Aquatic > Marine > Neritic zone/Coastal water | place: Helgoland, sampling...
ATCTCTTTCCACTTTACTCAATTTTTGGTATGAACAAAATAGATTTCATCTTTCGTAAGAGTCTTCTATCGCTTGATAAGTTGCTATTTTAATATCACTTCGGCGATTAAATGGAGCATTCATAATTTGAATCATTGAAACAACAACAATATCTTCTACAGGATCAACCCAAAAAATTGAACTGGGTCCTTGCCAATAATATTCGCCATCACTGCCTACAATCCCTTTTTTTACGCTATTTGTAACTAAACCAAAGCCTATTCCCCAGCCTAACCCATCTGAATTACTCTTTTTAAGAAAACTCATGTCACCTCCTTGTAAAGGATTAATAACACTTTCAAGATGGTTTTTAGTCATAAATTTAATTGTTTTTGAACTCAAAATTCTTTGCCCATTATATATCCCACCATTACGTAAACTCTCTGCAAAAATCATATAATCCATAGCTGTAGAAACAAGACCGCCACCACCAGAGAACAATGAAACATCTATAAAGTCACTCATAGCTTGCCTTGGAATTTTTGGGTATTCAATTGGATATTTATTTTTAATATCATATTTATAACGAGTTAAAAAACGATCTCTTTTACTTTTTGGCACCTGAAAAAAAGTATCCTTCATACCAAGAGGTTTAAAGATGTTTTCACTAAAATATTTGTCCAATGATTGACCTGATAATCTTTCAATGATTAGACCTGTTAAGTCAACTGCAATTGAGTATTGTCGTCTGGTTCCTGGTTGAAATTTTAGCGGCAGCTTAGCGACTCTATTTATAAAGTCCTCAAGGTTTTCAGAAAGAAAAAGGTCTGCATTTGCATATTGAATATCTACTGGATCATCTGAAAATCCATAGCTAAACCCTGCCGTATGTGTTAATAAATGATGCATCTTCATTGTAACGGATGTATCTATTAACTTACCCTCCTCGTCGAGAACCTTTAAATCTTCTAATTCAGGTAAAAACTTTGACACAGCATCATTTAACTTAAATTTACCTTGTTCATAAAGTTGCATTATTGCTACTGCCGTAACTGGCTTAGTCATAGAATAAATTCTAAATAAATCATCTTTTAACAATTCAGTTTCATCTAGAATATTTCTTTTTCCAAAAGCATTAAAGTATACAATTTTTCCTTTCCGTGATACGATTGTAACTATCCCAGGAATATTAAAATCATTTATATATACTTTTGAAAGTTCAGTGATTTTTTCTAATCTTTTTGAAGACATACCCAAGCTTTCAGGTTTCACTTCTATTAGTTGAGAGAAGCTAATATAACTTAAAAAACAAGCTATTATAAATGGAAAAGCTTTCATATTTTTAATTTGTAAAATTTAATAGTAAAAGTGGTTTTTTTGAATCTTAATATAGGGAGAATGGATTACATATCAAATCCCATCCCCATGTTCCAATAGAAAAACCATTTTCTAAAACCCATGCCCCTGTTCTTGGTTAAGGAGTGCCTGAGAAGTTTTAGGGTTTTAAATAGTCAAGAAATACATTGATTTGTTGCCAATATGTTGCCAAAAACAAATAAAAAAATCCGCAACATCATGTAAAACAATTAGTTACGGATTTATTAAGTACCTCGGGTGGGAATCGAACCCACACTCCCGAAAGAACTGGATTTTGAATCCAGCGCGTCTACCAGTTCCGCCACCGAGGCATTTTTTTTGACAGGGTGTCAAAAATAGTAAATTATTTTTTCTTAGGTTTTAATTTCTCAGGCATTCCTAGCAAAATTTATTTCTAAATTTGCGCATTAACGATATATATGAAAACTCCTGCTAAAATTTTTACTTGTACACAGAGTACAGAACTTGCTAATCACATCGCCAAACACTTTGGAGCTCCTTTAGGAAAGGTCAATTTTTCCCGTTACAGTGATGGAGAATTTCAACCCTCTTTTGAGGAATCAGTTCGCGGTGCTCGAGTTTTCATCATTGGTTCTACCCAGCCCTCATCAGAAAATCTAATGGAATTACTCTTGATGTTAGATGCTGCAAAAAGAGCTTCAGCAAGACATATTACCGCGGTAATGCCCTATTTTGGATGGGCACGACAAGACCGCAAAGACAAGCCTAGAGTGCCCATAGGAGCAAAGCTTATAGCTAAACTGTTAGAATCTGCCGGTGCTACTCGGATCATTACTATGGATTTGCACGCCGATCAGATTCAAGGGTTTTTTGAAAAACCTGTAGATCACCTCTTTGCTTCCACCCTATTCCTTCCCTATATCAAATCTTTAAAACTATCCAACTTGACCATTGCCTCTCCTGATATGGGTGGTTCCAAGCGCGCGTATGCGTATTCCAAGTTTTTATCCAGTGATGTGGTGATTTGCTACAAGCAACGAGAAAAGGCCAATGTAATCTCACACATGGAACTCATTGGAGATGTGGAAGGTAAAAATGTAATCCTAGTGGATGATATGGTGGACACCGCAGGAACACTAACCAAAGCTGCCGATTTAATGAAAGAACGAGGAGCTCTCTCCGTAAGAGCGATTTGTACCCATGCACTACTTTCTGGGAATGCCTACGAAAAAATTGAAGCATCTCAATTGGAAGAATTGATTGTCTCCGATTCTATTGCTCCTAAAATTAGTCACAGTAAAGTAAAAGTATTATCTTGCGCCCCATTATTTGCTGAGGTTATGCACAATGTGCACCACAACGAATCAATAAGTTCAAAATTTATAATGTAACTAACTAGAAAAACAAAATCATGAAATCGATTACCATTAACGGATCTAAAAGAGAAAGCGTAGGCAAGGTTGCTACCAAAGCGTTACGCAATGCTGGCAGAGTTCCCTGTGTGTTATACGGTGGAGGGGAACCCCTTCATTTTTCAGCACCGGAACTTGATTTCAGTAAACTCGTCTATACTCCTAATGCACACACTGTAGAAATTGTATTAGAAGACGGTAGTAAAATAAATGCTATCCTTCAAGACATTCAATTTCATCCCTTAACAGACAAAATTTTACATGTGGACTTCTATCAACTTTTTGAGGATAAAGAAATCTCCATGAATATCCCCGTTAAGTTAGAAGGTGCGGCACCTGGAGTACTTATAAGTGGAGGAGTTTTAATACTCAATAAAAGAAAACTGCGTGTCAAAGCACTACCTGCCAACCTGCCTGACTTTATCATTGCTGACATCTCAGGCTTAAATTTGGGAAATAAGCTGTACACGACAGAATTGCAAAATGATGCCTATACTATTCTTCATCCTGACAACACCGTGGTTTGTCAAGTACGTACTTCAAGAGCTTCAATAATAGAAGATGAAGTAGAACTTGAAACAGCAGAAGGTGCAGAAGGAGCTGAAGGTGCAGTAGCAGAAACAGATGCCCCTGCCAAAGACTAAGTTCTTTCTTTAATAAATTTCAAAGCATGTGGTTCTTTAATCACATGCTTTTTTTATTTTAGACTATGCAAATTTTCAGCGGGTTATTTAAAAAGAAAACGACTCCCTTAGACATGAAAAAATATTTAATTGTAGGTTTGGGAAATGTGGGTTTGGAGTATGAAAACACTCGTCATAATGTAGGGTTTCAAATCCTTGACCGTCTTGCAGAAAAAAATGAATTGCTTTGGGAAACAAAAAAACTGGCCCAGCATACCACAGTTCAGAAAAAAGGAAGACAATTTCTTTTAATTAAGCCCACCACGTTTATGAACCGCAGTGGAAAAGCAGTGCGCCATTGGGCACTGAAAGAAAATATTGCTTTAGAAAATATTCTCGTCCTGACGGATGAGCTACACCTCCCTTTTGGAACGATCCGATTAAAAGCCAAAGGGAGCCCTGCAGGTCACAACGGTTTAAAGGACATCGAATCGCAACTAAACACCCCAAATTACGCTCGACTGCGCTTCGGCATTGGGCAGGAAAAAAAAGCCTTTGATCAAGTAAAATTTGTGTTAGATCCTTGGGACATAAATGAACAAGAAGCCCTCCCAGAACGGCTCGACCTTTGTACTGAGGCACTTATTAGCTTTGGCCTCCAAGGAATTCAAAACACCATGAATCAGTTTAATAGAAAATAAATCCTTATTCCGTTTGGAAACTGAAAACTCCTGAAAACGACTGATTTTGATTTTCGTCTCGGGTTGCAACTTGCCAATAATACAAGGTGTTTGAGTTTAATTCCAAAAGAGTTTGAGAGCTTGTAATTCCATCTTTTACCAAAGCAAATTCATCAGGATCTGTACTCAAATACAAATCATAAGAAACGATATCGTTGTCCAAATCGTTCCCTTCCCACTCAAATTGAAAGGTTCCTTGAGCGCTCAAAACAATTTCAGATTCGTCCTCAGGTGATTGGAGTAGAGCAGGAAAAGGAAAGTGAGTTGCTGATGTACTTCCCTCAAGGTAAAATTGCCAGGTCGAACTGTCTGTCTCAATCGGGGTAAGAGTAGATTTTGATCGAACAAACCAGAGATAGGGTGCACCGCTGGGCAAGGTCAAAGAAGCGTTTTGTAAAGAGGTACTCGTATCAAATCGTTCTCGGGTAAGTGCATTTTGAACAACAAGCTCGTAATTATCTGCATGTAAAGCCGCTGTCCACTGAAAATTCACCTGACTTAGACTTTCGTTAATCCGAGATGCCGTGGTACAGCTATTTAAGTTTTGAGGAGCCACCAAATTTACTGGTTCAGGATCTGGAATGGGATCTGGACCACAACTCTCGAGCAAAAGCAACACGAAAAGTTTCCAGTTTTTCATTCTTTTAACAATTTTCTAGTCTCGATATAGCTTCCATAATCAATTTGCAACACATACCATCCTCGGGGGAGTTGACCCATCGGAATAAAAATCTCGGTAGCAGTACTCGACAGGTTTTTTTCAGTCCAAAACACGAGCCCCGTAGCGTTTAGTAAATAAAGATCCGCACGGACTCCTTGGGGTAGAATAAGACGTGCATCGTCAATTACGGGATTAGGGAAAACTTGGGCTTGGTTATCCAAATTTATCCATTCTTCAAAAACTCCTTGGCAAATTTGATTTGTTTTTACTTGTAGTCGATTGACTTTTTGGGTCAATGGCAATTCGACAGAATTCTTTCCAACCACCTCAAAGGAATTCCCATTGAGGGTTATAGTAAAAGTATCACTTCCCTCTAGGTTTAGAACTAATTGGGTTAAAGAAGGATCGTATAATGTCTGAACAACCAGTCGGTCTGGAGCCGTGATGGCAGTTTCATAGCAATATTCAAAATCAGGAAATTGATCTGAATAGATACAAATTTCATAGTCCCCAGCAGCTAAGTTGTTCAGCGTGCGTCCCGAATTAGTAAAATTAACTTCCCTTATAAAACCACTTGGCCCTCTTATTTCTGCACGGTAGGGGAAATCTGCACGTGCATTGAAAGTAAAGGAACCGTTAGCATTGTCTGGACAGGTGGCGTCTTTCTTACTCAAGCGAAGGTTTTGAACAGAGAAAAGATCGCAGAGATCCCCAATTTCATTGTTGTCACTATCTGCTTGGTCTTCATTAGAAATCAAGGGACAATTGTCCTCCGCATCCGGAATGGAATCACTGTCTGCATTGGGCTCTATAGTCCCTTCTACACAAAGCTGAAGATCGAACTGAAGTAAGCTTCCTGTATCGTCTGTGTATTGATCAATAACAATAAGCTTCCATATCCCCAGAGAGGAAGTTCCATATAGTGGACTTAAATCTTGTATCGGAGAAAAACTTCCGGTGAAGGGAGGTGAAGCGCTGACTATGGCTTCACCAGCTTCTTGATCAAAGAGCGTTTGCATATAGTCATCTCCAGAATCTCCCAAAGAACTACTTAATAAATAGCGTTCTCCAAGAGGTGTTTCTAAATAAAGTACCAGATCTTCAACCCAGGTGTGTTCTAAATCGATTAAAACATCTAAATCCAAAATAGGCGCATCAAAACTGATAGTAACCGTGGCTGAGATCTCTCCTTTCCGATTGTCCGTAGCATCATTAAGGTCTTTGGGCAAACTTTCCGAACGCTGAGTTTTACACGTAATAGGACTGGTTTCAAAGGAATTAAAATTTGAAAATACAGAGGAGTCACAGTTATTTTGTTGTTGCACACGCCAGTAATACAGTTGTTTAGACTCCAAGTTATTCAGCTGGAATTGTGAAGCGAGGATCAAGGTATCTACAACTAAGGTTTGAAATTCCGAATCTGTGGCAAATTGTACTCGTGACCGATCCACGTTTGGGTTAGACTCCCATTGCAGGAGAGGATTAATACTAACCTCGACTGCATCCTTTTGGGGCTGTAAGAGAATCGGTTCAGAAAGAGCATCCGTACGCTGTTGTAGTATAAAAGAGAAGTTTTCTGAGGTCCCTTCAAACAGGGCCTCTAGAACTAATTCATAATCAGCTGGGGTCAAACGTGAAAGTCCTCTGAGCGTAAAAAACCCTGAGGAATCTGAGGTCGTATATACTGTTTTTGAAAATTGTACACTGACATTGGAAGGCAGTGAATTAATCTGCAAACTAAAATTCGTATCAAAGCCTGTTGAGCGTTGAATATCAAACGAAAACTGCAATGTATTTTGTTCACAATTTTCTTTTTTAAAGGCATCAAAGGTTAAAACCAAATCACGGGATTCGATGCTAAAGTCAACCGAATTAATCGCAAAAAAGATTCCGTTTTTCGGTTTGATTTTTATTCTTCCCGCTGTTGTATTTATCTCGTTAGGAATTAAAACTTGAGCAGTTCCGCTGTTGGGAATTCCATACGCCAAAGTAATGGGAAAGGTCATTCCTCCATCTGTAGACAAAAGAATACTCACTTCACTTACCCCAATGGGACTTTGATCCGTTTGGGCAACATTCCAAGTAATGGGTTCAAGGGATCCTCCTTGAAGTACAGTATTTGGCTCATTCTGCGAGGTGATGGTAAAAGGTCCTGCGCTATCAACAACATTGATTTCCATTTCGTCTTGAGCTACTTGAGTAAAAGTTGAGGCTTGCTTTCGGACTGTCAGTCCCCATCGCATGGCTCTTCCCACCAAAGGAACCGTTTCCCAGGCATCGTTTATTCTTGGGTTTTCCTGAGTTAACTGATTGCTTAAAACACGTTCTAAGTTAGGGATCGATCGGGAAGGAGTTGAACTAGGTGGAAGTGAGCGCGCTAATGCTCCTGTTCCATTGAAAGGGCCGAAATTACTCGAGCGTATTTGATCGCTGTCTAATTGTTCCCAACAATAGGTAAAATCATCCTCTCCTTCTACGGGGTCTACCGTCAATTCAAATGGAGTCCCTACGGGAATAAAAAAATCGGGACCAGCATCGATACTAAAAGGTTCTATTGCTACGGCTTCGGCACTTCCACAAGATAGCGTTGCCACAAATTCAGAAATAGTTTTAATACTGTAAAAATGAAAGTAGGCGTCTCCGTGTTCTTGAAGGTCATCTGGTCCTGTAATCCCGGCATATCCCATGATGGTAGAACCACTCCCCGGTTCCGCATTTACCCCTGTCCCTTCAGTTTGGTGAGAAAAGGTATGGTAGGCACCAAATTGATGTCCAATCTCATGCCCAGCGTAATCCAAATCAAAATAATCGTTGCGGTATTCTCCTCCATAAATATCGCGAAAGGGGTGGATGGAATACCCCTGTCCTTTTTGTCCTGAAGTACACACACAACCGATACAACCTGCATCTCCATCTGGCTCTCCAAAATCAAAAAGATGCCCCACATCATAGGCTTCATCTCCTACAACATTGTCCAAGGTTTCTTGGAGTTCAGAACTAAAATCACTAACAAAAGGATCCGTATTTGAATCTTCGTAAAGTAAATTTATATCGGAAACCAATTCCAATCTAATATTGAGATCTCGTTCAAAAATGACATTGATACGATTTATTGTACTGACCACAGCAGCAAGCGTATCTTCTGTATTCGAACCGTTACTGTCATCATCATCTCCCCAAAAGGCAGTGTACTCCCCTGTACCTGCTACTGCAATTCGAAAAGTTCGCAGTGAATCGTTTAACATCCGATTTTTGTAAGAAAATACTTCCTTAGTCTTTTTTTGAACCGCTGCTTCTGTTTTGCAAAAAAGCGGGGAAGCATTGTCTGTATTTGATTTTGTATAAGTGTAGTGTAACTGTTTCTTTCCTTTTACAGGTTGAATAAAAAAATCAGGTCCTGTAGGGAGTACGAGCCATGCATTGATTCCACTTGGCTGAGTGCTGAGTCGTATACGGACATTGGGTCTTTGTTTACTAACTCCCTTATACGTTTTTAGGCTGGGGTACTTTACTTTCAGGGATTGGGACAATACGGGTGCTGGAGACAATAGAAAAATTTCTTCCTCCCCCTTCTCATTGGGAAGTCTAATTTCATTTGTAGCGTTTTTTTTTGAAATCTCGAGCAACCCATTGGGAGCCTTGTAAAAAGTTTCTCCAAAAACCTCAAGGGAATTCAACAGAGGCCCAGGATTGGAAACTTGTGTCCAGCGGTCTTGAGCTAAAAGCAGTTGCAATGGAAGAAAGAGGAAAAGTATTCCTAGAATCCAAGAGTTTTGGAAATCGCAATTTTCTTTGTTTTTCAGCACTAGAGATACAAGTCTTGGCTAAAAATAAACAATCTTATACTACTATAAATGATATTAACGTACTTTTATACTTTGCTAATAAAGTCTTTTTTTACCCTATGAATGTCGTCCACGGAATTGAAAACTACGTCTTCACTTCGAAGTCAATTCTCACCATAGGCACCTTCGACGGGGTTCATTTAGGGCATCAAAAAATCATTCAGAAACTCGTCAAAAAAGCGAGGGATCAAAAACTGCAAGCCAATTTATTGACCTTTTTTCCACATCCTAGAATGGTGTTGCAAAAAGAAGCTTCGATCCGACTTATAGATACCTTGGCAGAAAAAGAACAGCTTTTAAGAAAGTTGGGAATTGACAATCTTATCATCCATCCTTTTACCAAAGAATTTTCAAAACTTAGTGCTGTTGAGTTTACCCGTGACGTTTTGGTCAATCAATTGGGTATTAGCTCGTTATTTATTGGGTACGATCACCGTTTTGGCAAAAACAGGGAGGCGACAGTAGAGGATTTAATAAGCTATGGAAAAACCTACAACTTCCAAGTAACCATGATCCCCGCTCAAGACATTGCCTCGATCACAGTAAGCTCTACAAAAATTAGAAATGCCATAGGAGCCAGTGATTTTGAAAAAGTTCAAAAATTCTTGGGTCGCCCCTATGAACTCAATGGAAAAGTAACCCAAGGAGCGGGAGTAGGAAGAACTTTAGGGTTCCCTACTGCCAACCTCAATGTGAAAGAAACCTACAAACTAATCCCCCCTAGAGGAGTCTATTTGGTTCAAGTTCAATACAAGGGAAAACTGCATTCTGGTATGATGAATATTGGAAATCGACCGACACTCAACGGAAACCACCAAACCCTTGAGGTTCATCTCTTTGACTTTGAACAAACCCTTTACGATCAAAAGCTACAGGTGTTTTTTCTTAAAAAAACACGCGATGAAATCAAGTTTAATTCCTTAGAAGAACTCAAAAGTCAGCTTAAAAAAGATCAAGAAATTTGCAAAAGAACCCTAGCCGAACAAGGGTAGAAGTAAAATTACTTTATTTTTGCACAAAAGAATTTCCATGCTTGCATTGCAGTACATAAGAGCGCACAAAGACACCCTTCTCAAAGGTCTCGAGAAAAGAGGTTTTAAAACGCCAGAAGTAATTGATCAAATCATCCTACTAGACCAAGAGAGAAGAAGTAAGCAAACGGAGCTGGATGCGCATTTGGCAACTTCAAACCAAATGGCCAAAGAAGTTGGTACGCTTTTTAAATCTGGAGAAATCGAAAAAGCCAATGAACTGAAAGAAAAAAGTGCAGCATCTAAAGGGCATACTAAAAAGCTTCAAGAGGAACTCCAAGAGACTACCCAACGTTTGTTCGAATTGAGAACTTTGGTACCCAACCAGCCACACGAAAGTGTCCCGGCGGGCAGCACGGAAGAAGATAATGAAGAAATTTTTAGAGCGGGAAGCATTCCAGAACTGGACGGAGAAGCACTTCCCCACTGGGAGCTGGCTAGCAAATACGACCTGATCGATTTTGAATTGGGAACAAAAATAACGGGTGCAGGCTTTCCTGTTTACAAAGGAAAAGGCGCTCGACTACAGCGGGGGTTGATCAACTATTTTTTAGATCGCAATACCGCTGCAGGCTATAAAGAAATTCAAGTGCCTCACCTTGTAAACGAAGCTTCTGGTTTTGGCACGGGACAACTTCCAGACAAAGAGGGCCAAATGTACCACGTCCAAAATGACAATTTGTATTTAATTCCTACAGCGGAAGTCCCTCTTACGAACCTCTACAGAAACAGCCTGCTCAATGAAGCAGACCTTCCCATTGCAATGACGGGATACACTCCTTGTTTCAGGAGAGAAGCCGGTAGCTACGGGGCTCACGTACGCGGCCTAAACCGTTTGCACCAATTTGACAAAGTAGAAATAGTACGTATCGAGGAGCCAAAGAACGCTATGGCTGCACTAGAGGGCATGGTCGTACACGTCAAATCTATTTTAAATGAATTGGAACTTCCCTATCGTATCCTCAGACTTTGCGGTGGAGATCTTGGGTTTACTGCGGCTTTGACCTATGATTTTGAGGTGTATTCTACTGCCCAAAAACGATGGTTAGAAATCAGTTCGGTCTCTACGTTCGATAGCTTTCAGGCAGAACGTCTCCAGTTGCGCTACAAAGACAAAGAAGGAAAAAAGCAAAGTGTCCATACCTTGAACGGAAGCTCCCTAGCACTTCCAAGAGTACTAGCGGGCCTTCTCGAAAATTGTCAAACTCCGGAGGGTGTTAAGGTTCCTAAAGCATTGGTTCCTTTTACGGGTTTTGATCGAATTCAATAAGATGGTAATTTACAATGTCACCACTCATGTAGAGCCTTCCATTGAAGATGCGTGGGTGGAGTGGATGCGAGAAATACACTTGCCAGAAATGTTAGCAACGAAAAAATTTAAGTCCGCGAAAATCTTTAAGGTAGTCAACGAACAGGACCAAGGAGGGACAAGCTATGCCGTTCAGTACCACTGCATCAGTCAAGAAATTTTAAAACAATACATCGAAAACGAAGCCCAATTCCTGAGAAAAGCGGGAGAAGAAAAATTTGGTAACCACATTCTTTTCTTTCGAACCGAGCTTCAATTAATCGAAGAACAGTCATGAAACCCGTTCGCGCAAAAAAGAAATTGGGGCAACACTTTTTGACAGATTTAACTATTGCGCGACGTATTGCCGAAACACTCGACTTCCAAAAGTATTCAAACATCATTGAAATTGGCCCGGGGATGGGAGTACTGACTCAATTTTTAGTTTCAGAAACTCAATCTTTAAACCTGGTAGAAATCGATTCAGAATCGGTAGCTTATCTAAAAAATACCTACGATGAAAATCAGGTTAATCTGATTGAAGGTGACTTTTTAAAACTCGATTTTAAAAAAACTTTTGGTGAAGAGCCCTTTGCAATCATCGGAAACTTTCCCTATAATATTTCCACCCAAATCGTCTTTAAAACTCTTGAAAACCGAGATCAAATTCCTTTTTTTAGCGGAATGTTCCAAAAAGAAGTAGCAGAACGAATTTGTGAACCCCCGGGCTCTAAAAAATATGGAATCCTCTCCGTCCTTACTCAATTGTTCTACAAGACCGAACTCCTTTTTCATGTCCCTCCGCAGGTGTTTAAACCTCCACCAAAAGTAGATTCTGCAGTGATCCGATTAGTTCGCAAAACCGATTTTCATTTGGATTGTGACGAAGTACTGCTGTTTCAACTGGTCAAGCTGAGCTTTCAACAACGCCGCAAAACCCTCAGAAATTGTTTAAAAACATTGAATATCCCCAAAATGTTGACAGAAGATAGTATCTTTGACCTACGTCCAGAGAAGCTCTCGGGAAAGGACTTCGTCCAACTTGCAAAACAGATTGGCCATGGCAACATTTCAAATTGATTCCGCATTTACAGCCGAGATCAAAAACCTTATTGCAAAGGAGGACACCACACGTTTAAAACGAAAACTCAAGCCTGCCCACTACGCTGATCTCAGTGAAATCATAGAAACCCTTTCCATAGATGAAGCTACCTATCTGATAAAACTTTTGGGAAGTGATAAAACTGCAGACGCTTTGGCTGAAGTAGATCCTGATATTAGAGAAGGTATTTTAGAACAACTTTCAGTAAAAGAAATTGCAAAAGAGGTCTTGGAACTGGATACCGACGATGCCGCTGACATCATCTTAGAACTACCCGAAGAACGCCAAGAAAAAGTAATGTCTCAGATCGATGATGATGAACATGTCAGCGATATTAGAGAGCTTTTAAACTACGACGAAAATACGGCAGGAGGGCTAATGGCCAAAGAGTTGGTCAAAGTAAATGAAGATCTGAGTGTCCTCAAATGCCTTAACGAAATGCGTTCTCAAGCCGAAAACGTAACCCGTGTCCACTCCATTTATGTGGTGGATGAAAAAAACAGACTCAAGGGACGTCTTTCTCTTAAGGATTTGATCACTGCTAATTCCCGAGCAAAAGTAAAGGATATTTATATCCCCAAGGTGGACTTCGTAACGGTAGAACAAGACAGTGAGGAAGTCGCTAAGATTATGTCGAAGTACGATTTGGAAGCCATTCCCGTAGTCAATAACAACAAAGAACTTTTAGGCCGAATTACGATTGATGATATTGTAGATGTCATCAAAGAAGAAGCTGATAAAGACTACCAGTTGGCTGCAGGAATTTCTGCCGATGTAGAAGCCGACGACCGAATTTTTGACTTGGTCAAGGCGCGACTCCCTTGGCTCTTTTTGGGGCTGCTGGGAGGATTGGGAAGCGTATTTATTTTACAAGATTTTGAAACAATTATGGAGCGACCTGCACTACGCAATTTATTTTTCTACACCCCACTCATTGCTGCAATGGCAGGTAATGTAGGGGTACAATCTTCTGCTATCATTGTCCAAGGAATCGCAAATGACACCGTTAAAGGTTCCCTCTTTAACCGACTGGTCAAAGAGGTTGGACTCAGTTTAATCAACGGACTTTCACTGGCACTGGTCCTTCTTATTTTTGGTCAATTTATTGATCAATCCTTCTTGGTAAGTGCTACCATTGCCGGTTCCATGATGTTGGTTATCGTCGTAGCGGCACTGGTGGGTACCTTTGTACCGATCATTTTAAACAAACAAGGAATTGACCCCGCCATCGCAACAGGGCCCTTTATCACTACCGCAAATGATATTTTTGGGATCTTTCTTTTCTTTTACATCGCTCAATTTATTTTATGCTTTTAATGAACGCTCCTAAAATCCTTCATGTAGATGAAAATCATCCGTTGTTACTTGAAGGTTTAGAATCTCTTGGGTTTGAAAATCGATTGGCCTATACGGTTCCTTTTGAGGAACTTCTTCCAGAATTAAAGAACGCTACAGGGCTAGTCATTCGAAGTCGGTTCCCAGTCGATAAAACTTGTATGGACGCAGCACCCGAACTAAAATTCATCGCGCGGGTAGGTGCCGGATTAGAAACTATTGATCGTGCCTATGCCGAATCAAAAAATATAGCACTCCTTGCAGCACCCGAGGGAAATCGCAATGCAGTTGGAGAACACGCCCTGGGTATGCTACTGAGTTTACTGAACAAACTGCGATTGGGCCACCAAAGTATCGTCAGCGGATCTTGGCTAAGAGAGGAACATCGGGGTTGGGAATTGGAAGGCAAAACGGTTGGCCTACTAGGTTATGGAAACACGGGTAAAAGTTTTGCTAAAAAATTAGCTGGCTTTACTGAGATCGAGGTCCTTTGTCATGATATTCTCCCTAACGTAGGGGATACCTATGCACGACAAGTTTCGCTGGAAGAACTTCAGCAAAAAGCACAGGTTTTGAGTTTGCACATTCCTCAAACTCCTGAAACAAATGGCATGGTCGATCAACATTTTATCGATCAAATGCAACACCCCTTTTGGTTTCTCAATACGGCAAGAGGAAAAGCCGTGGTTACAGAAGACTTAGTAGTAGGCTTAAAAACAGGTAAAATTCTTGGTGCTGGACTGGATGTTTTGGAATATGAATCCAGTTCGTTTCATTCGATTTTTAACAGCTCAAAACTCCCCGAAGCGTTACGTTATTTAATTCATTCAGATCAAGTATTGCTTAGCCCACATGTGGGTGGATGGACTGTTGAGAGTCACCGCAAATTGGCACAAACGATTTTGGATAAAATTAAAGCCTCGAATCTTACGGACTAGTCTAAACCACAAACTGAGCCGTTTCTTCTGTCCGTTGCTCTAAGAGAACAGGCTTGCCCATTTTTTTAATAAACTGAGAAGCCTCCTCATCCAAATGGCGTATGGTATACAAATCTACCTTAGGAGTCACTTCTACATTAAAACGAGAACGCAAAACCAATACCAGTTCTTCCAAACGCTTGTATTTATTATTGATACATACTGAAAAACTGATGGCCGAGTTTTGAATCAATTCTACTGGCATCTGGTATTCGTGCAGTAAACCAAAAATATAACTGATGTTTTCTTCTACTATGAACGAAAAGTCTATGGATGACAAACGCAACAACACCTGATCCTTTTTTACAATATAACAAGGGATATAGGGTTCTAAAGTCTTCCCTTTGGAAACGGCAGTCCCCGAAGCTTTCGGGTTTTCAAAAGATTTTACATAGAGTGGTATTTCTTTGCGTTGAAGGGGCTGCAGGGTTTTTGGATGAATCACGGAAGCGCCATAAAAAGCGAGTTCAATCGCCTCTCGATAAGAAATCTGATGGAGCAATTGAGTATTTTGAAATACGCGTGGATCTCCATTGAGCACACCCGGAACATCTTTCCAAATGGTAACGGATTCAGCGTTTAAAGCATAGGCAAAGATCGCAGCAGAATAATCCGACCCTTCTCTGCCTAAAGTCGTGGTAAAATTATTCGAATTGCTCCCGATAAAACCTTGGGTGATGACCAGAGGCTTGGTTCCTACCTCAGTACTTATACTTTTTTGAGTAAGCTCCCAGTTTAAGTTTGCTGCACGATAATAATCATCGGTCTTGATACAGTTTCGCGCATCTAGCCAGGAGCTGTTGAAACCTTCATGCTTTAAATAGTAATGAATAATGGTTGTAGATAGAAGTTCTCCATAGCTCACAACTTGGTCGTATACAAAACTATAATTCGGAGATTTATTGAACTTGAAAAAACTCAAAAGCTCCTCAAAAAGTTTATGAATTACCTCTTCTACCTCAGCGCTCTGTTCTTTAAAGAGTCCTTTGACAATATCGATATGATACTGTTTCAACGGAAGAATTCCCGCTGGGGTTTGTTCTTTGTTTTTAAAATAGTCTTCGATGATCTGTTCCAGAGCGTTGGTGGTTTTACCCATAGCGGAGATAACTACGAGGGTGTTCTCATGACCCACCGTAGTGAGAACGGATATAAGATTCTTAACCCCTGCTACATCTTTTACAGAAGCACCTCCAAATTTAAATACATTCATTGTGTAGTGGTGTTTAAATAATTTTTCATCGCAGGTCGATGCATTTGTACGGTACGCCAGTCTGTCAACACTTGGGCGCCACTTTTTTCATAAAATTTTACTGCAGGAGTATTCCAGTCCAATACATTCCATTCGATCCGTTCCATTCCTACTTCGTAGGATTGCTTTATAAAGGCGGAATACAACTGCGTTCCAACACCTTTTCCTTTAAATTGTTCAGAAACAATCAAGTCTTCCAGATGAAATGTAGGTCCTTTCCATGTAGAAAAACGAGGATAATACAATGCCATCCCTACCACCTGCTGCTCCACTTCTGCAACCAGGCATTCAAACTTGGGCTGGTCTCCAAAGCCATGCTGCTCAATGTCTGTGACAGTTAATTGTACACTTTCGGGTTCTTTTTCAAAGAGTGCCAATTCTTTGATCAAGTTCAGAATAGAAGTACTATCACTTCGTTTTGCTTTACGCACGATGGCTTTCATATGTTGTAATTGAAATACAAAAGTAAAACAAGTGGGTGGTAGAACCTCAAGTTCAAATGAATATCACAATTTTTCTCTGGGTTGTTAAATATTAAGCCTGTTTCCCTAGCCAAGAGCGAACCTCCTCAAAAAATAGTTTTGGATTCTCGGCATGTAACCAATGACCTACTTTGGGAATAGTGGTGATCGACGCATTTGGAAAATGATGTTTGATACTAGGGAGGTCTGTATCTAAAATATAATCGGAAGCTTCTCCTTTAATAAATAAGCACGGTAACTTAGACTGTACCGTTGGATTCAATCCTTCACCGATAGCATCGCTGGCCTTTTTCAGCACCTCAATATTCACCCGAAGACCTAATTTTCCTGGTGATATCCAATACAAATTTTTTAACAAAAACTGCCTTGTCGTGGGTTCCAGGACATGGTTTGACAACACTTGATCTGCCACTGCTCTGGAGTCAATTTTATCAAAGTCCAGCTGAGCTAATCCATTTAAAATCTGCTGGTGGTGCGGAGCGTATTTTTTAGGTGCAATATCCGCCACTATAAATGCACTGACCAATTCAGGAAAATCGCAAGCAAGATGCATTACCGTTTTTCCACCCATAGAATGCCCCAAGACAAAGACCTTTTGAAAACCTTGCGCTTGGCAATAATCCACCACGTCTTGCGCCATATGACGATAGGAAAAAGAAGTGCTCCAAAAACTTCTTCCATGATTTCTCTGGTCTATCAAATGCACACGATAACCTAGTGAAGCAAAATTCTTTGCATGAGATTTCCAATTGTCTCCCATGCCTAAAAAACCATGCAGAATCAACAGCTCTTTCCCTTCTGTTCCGATGATATTACTGTGGAGAATACTCAATGGGACAGGCGTTGAAGGTACATTGGGATTACATTTTCAAATCCCAAATAAAGACTTTCACAAATAAGGGCGTGTCCAATGGAAACTTCTAATAATTCAGGAATATTTTGGGCAAAATAAGCAAGATTATCAAGGCTCAAATCATGACCCGCATTAATTCCAATTCCCAACGCAACAGCTTTTTCTGCTGCTGCCACATAGGGAGCAATGGCCTGTTCCCTATCGGTTTCGTAACCCGCCGCATATGCTTCGGTGTACAACTCGATCCGGTCTGTTCCCGTTTCAAGGGCTCCTTCGATCATTTCTATTTTAGGGTCCACGAAAATGGAAGTACGGATGCCTTGCTCCTTAAATTGTTTGATGCTCTTTTTGAGGAAATCTCTGTGTTTTAGAGTATCCCATCCCGCATTAGAGGTAATTGCATCTTCGGCATCGGGAACCAAAGTCACCTGAGTAGGTTTAATTTTTAGAACCAAATCTGTAAACTCAGGAATAGGATTTCCCTCTATATTATACTCTGTTTGAACTACTTCAGGTAAAGCCAAAGCATCCTCGTATCGGATATGACGCTGGTCGGGTCTCGGGTGAATGGTGATTCCCTGGGCTCCGTATCGCTGTAAATCTTTCGTGACTTCCAAAAGGTTGGGCTGGTTTCCTCCTCGAGCATTTCGCAAGGTGGCCACTTTGTTTATGTTTACACTGAGTGCTGTCATGCTTTTTTTTACAAAAGTATCTTCTTCCTATGGAATTAAAAAACAATTAACACTTGGAAAGGAATTTATTTTTGCTGGGGTTAAAAGCACGTTCTGTCTAGTTTTGTACCTTTACACTTAGAATTGTCATCATGCGTATCGCGATCTACAGTGCTTTTTTTTCACCCACCTCAATTACTTATATTAAAACAGTAATTGAATACCTCAGTGCGAATGGTCATCACTTCCTTTTGGTAGATCGTATGAAAAAACATTTAGGACAAGAGGGCGAAAAGTACACTTACTTTACCGACAACGTCACTCTAGAGGAAAATGTAGATTTCTTATTCTCGGTAGGCGGAGATGGGACACTGTTGCGGTCCATTGCAGTTATCCGAGATACGAAGATCCCCATTTTGGGGATCAATGCAGGCCGACTAGGCTTTTTAACCTCAGTAAAAAGAGATACACTCAAGGAAGGATTCGATTTATTTTTTCAAGGAAAGTACACTCTTGTGGAACGCTCCTTATTAGAAGTTACATCAAAGGACCCTTCAGAAGCACTACAAGAATTTGGATATGCGCTCAATGAAGTCACCATCAACAGAAAAAACACAACTTCAATGTTGCGTATAGATACAAAATTGGATGATCATTTTTTGACCTCCTACTGGGCAGATGGGTTAATCATTGCCACTCCGACAGGCTCTACAGGATACTCTCTAAGTAGTGGCGGACCTATCGTTACGCCCTCTTCTAACTGTTTTGTAGTCAACCCCATTGCACCACACAACATCAATATGCGTCCGTTGATTGTTCCCGATCATACCACTTTTGAAATCTCAGTTGAAGGACGAGGGAATACCCACCTGCTCTCATTAGATTCCAGAATATTGACCCTTGAAAACGGCAATGATATTTCAATAAGAAAAGCGAAATTTAGCGCACTGACCGTACAATTAGACGGAACCTCCTTTTTCGACACCCTACGCGAAAAACTTTTTTGGGGTCATGACTCTCGCAACATACAATAAAACAAGGCTTTTTCGGTTTATATAACACAAAAAAACTACGGCTGTCCCGTAAGTTAAAACCGATGCTTAAAAAACAATATTTTCTCGCTTGCTTTTTCTTAGCAACCGTTGCCTCAGCCCAGTTCCATGAAGTAGGTGTTTTTCTTGGTGGAAGTAATTATGTGGGCGATGTGGGGTCCCATCGGTATTTAGATCCCAATGCATTTGCTTATGGTGTGGTGTACAAATGGAATGTAACCGATCGCTATTCATTAAGAGGCGGGTTTACCCTTACAAATTTAATGGAAAACGAATACAGAAACAACGATCTGAATCGTTTCTCCAGGTCCTACAAGGTGGAAAATTCATTACAAGAGGTTACCGCTGGAATAGAAATCAATTTTAGTGAGTTTAATTTGCACGCCCCCGAGATGAGTTTTACACCTTATGTTTTTTACGGTTTAAGCTACTTTAGATACGATCAGTTTTACCTCACACCAGACGGGCCTTTTAACCCTCCCCTGAGAAATGATTACGGAAAAGATGAAGAAATAGCCATCCCCCTGAATGTGGGAGTTAAGATCAATCCCAATCCATTTTTTGTACTTGGTTTTGAAGTAGGGGTTCGCTATACTTTGACAGACAATTTGGACGGCAGTAATCCTGAAAATGAATTTGCCGACAATCCTGCCTACAAATTCGGAAATATCGGGAATAATGACTGGTATATTTTTACTGGTTTGACAATTTCATTTACCTTTGGCGATCTTCCATGTTATTGTAAGGAATAAATGAACACACAACCAAAACACGTAGCAATCATTATGGACGGCAACGGTCGTTGGGCTCAAAAACTGGGTAAAAAACGCGTTGTAGGTCATAGTCGGGGTGCAAAAACGGTTCGTGAAATCGTAGAGGAAGCCGTACGGCATCAAATCGAATACCTTACACTTTTCGCGTTTTCTAAAGAAAACTGGAATCGTCCCAAAGACGAAGTCAATATTTTGATGAAACTTTTAGTAAGTTCATTGAAAAAAGAATTTAGACGTCTAACAGAAAACAACATCAAATTGTGTGCTGTTGGAGATTTGAATACCCTGCCCGAGCTGGTTAAAGAAGAACTCCTCTTTGTCATTGAAAAAACAAAAAACAATAGTGGAATGGTTCTTACCTTAGCCTTGAATTACGGAGGAAAAGAGGAAATTGTAGCTGCCGTAAAAGCCATTTCGATTAAAGTTAAAAATAGTATAATTTCACCTGAAAAAGTTGACGAATCCACCATTAATGAGCATCTTTACACGCGTAATTTACCTCCTGTAGACTTACTTATTAGAACCAGTGGTGAAGAACGAATCAGTAATTTTCTTCTGTGGCATATCGCCTATGCAGAGTTGTATTTTACAAAAACCTTATGGCCAGATTTTACAAAAGAAGATTTACAAAAAGCATTGTTAAACTACGGTAAACGAGAAAGACGATTTGGAAAAACGAGCGAACAACTCACTTTTTAAACCTTTATTTAATTTTTGGGTCCTTGGACTGGTCCTCTTCTGGACTTCCTTTTCCTATGCCCAAACCGAGGGCTTTGTCAAAGGCAAGTCCTATATTTTGGACTCTATTAGCGTTCGGGGTATCAAAACCTTTAATGCCCAAACCGTAATCTCCTACAGTGGTTTAAGAAAAGGACAAGAAATCAGCCTACCGGGTGAAGAAGTAAGCGCCGTAATAAGCAAGCTTTGGGGGTTGGATTTGTTTAGTGATATCAATTTCTATATCACCAAGGTAGAAAACAACTCAGTTTCTGTTGAAATAGATATCGAAGAACTCCCTACCCTAACCGATGTTAAAATCAATGGACTTAAAAAAGGGAGTATCGAGAGCCTTATCAAAGACACCGAACTTATAACTGGGAAGAAACTTTCAGAAAGTTTCCTTACCAACACAAAAAATTATATTGTAAACAAATACAAAAAAGAAGGCTTTCTCGATACTAAAGTTGTACTGAACACAATCAAAGACAGTGTGGGAACAAATTCCTATAAAATAGTAGTCAATATAGACAAAGGGTCACGTATTAAAATTAAAGACATTGAATTCGTAGGAAACGAGGTATACAAGGGAAATAAACTACGATCCCAGTTAAAAAATACGAAAGTTAAAAATCCCGTTCGTTTTTGGAAACGATCCAAGTTTATCGATAATGATTTTAAAGACGACCTCTCTGATTTAATTGATTTTTACAAAGAAGAAGGGTATCGCGATGCCCGTATCCTAACCGACTCCCTGATTCGAAACGAGGACAATTCAAACACGGTAGATCTTCAGTTAGAAATTGAAGAGGGCAATAAATACTATTTTGGCACTATTGATTTTATTGGAAATACCGTTTATTCCAACGCCATTTTGCAACAAGTTTTGGGCCTTAAAAAAGGAGATGTTTACAATGGTGTTTTACTCAAAAAACGAATTGCAGATACCAGTAAACCAGACGGAAACGACATTACAAACCTCTACCAAAACAACGGGTATCTCTTTTCTAATATCAATGCCGTAGAAGTAAGTGCTGTAGAAGACACCATCAACTTTGAAATCAGAATTACTGAAGGAAAACTAGCAAATTTCAACAAAATTGTTGTTGAAGGAAATACAAAGACCAACGATCATGTAATCTACCGAGAGCTCCGCACAAAACCAGGGGAACTCTACAGCAAAGACAAGCTGGTTCGAACAGTTCGTGAAGTAGGGCAATTGGGATTTTTTGATGCGGAACAAATCAACCCACAGATTGAGAATGTAGATCCTAATTCAGGAACTATAGATGTCCGATTTGACCTAGTAGAATCTGGAGCAAGTCAAATTGAACTTCAAGGAGGCTATGGCCAGGGAGGCTTTATCGGTACTCTTGGATTGTCGTTCAATAACTTTTCTATGCGCAACATCTTTGATCGAACCAAGTACAGACCCCTTCCCATGGGAGATGGACAAACTTTAGCCCTTCGTCTTCAAGCTAGTCAGTTTTACAATACCTACAGCTTTAGTTTTTCAGAACCTTGGCTGGGCGGACAACAACCCGTGCAATTTTCCACCTCGCTACAACACACCATCCAGTACCGTTATGACTTTTTCACGGGACTAGCAGATAAAAATCAATCCTTTCAAATCAGTGGGGCCACACTAGGTTTGGCCAAAAGACTACGTGTTCCTGACGATTTTTTCCAACTCTCTCAGTCGATCTCCTATCAGTATTATAACTTGATCAATTACTATACGGGGCTCTTCACTTTTGGTGATGGAGCAGCAAACAACCTTGCCTACACAATAAACTTAACTCGAAACAACACTAGGATTAATCCTATTTTCCCAACCGGAGGATCTACTTTTAGCATCAGTGGAAAATTTACACCTCCCTACTCTCTTTTTTCAGGTACAGACTATACGAGTCTGGGAGATCTTCCTGAATTTCAGGATGAGTTAGGCAATCCTGATGTAGAAAAAATAGATCAAGAAAAATTTAGATGGTTAGAATTTTATAAAATTAAATTTAATGGTACTTGGTACACCCCCATCTATGAAAAGTTGGTCTTAAAGACCCAAGCGGACTTTGGGTTTATCGGAGCGTACAATCTTTCCAGGGGAAACATTCCTTTCGAGCGATTCTTCCTAGGAGGTGACGGAATGGTAAGTTATGCCTTAGATGGAAGAGAAACCATAGCGCTGAGAGGCTACCCAAACCAATCCTTATCCAGTAGAGACGGTTCAGTGATCTACAATAAGTTTTCACTTGAACTGCGCTATCCCATTACTCTAAAACCCAGTGCCTCCATCTATGCGTTGACCTTTTTAGAGGCAGGGAAAGGATACGATACGTTTAGAGAATTTAATCCCTTTGTTTCAAAACGTTCTGCTGGTGCAGGGGTCCGAATATTCATGCCAGCTTTTGGATTGTTGGGAATTGATTTTGGTTATGGATTTGACAATGTCAATTCAAATCTTTCTACGCCAAACGGATGGGAAACCCATTTTGTTATCGGTCAACGATTCTAATTTGCTCCCTGAAAACTATACCACTACTTTTTTTTAAACCCCATACTATCTTGAAATTCTCAACGTTATTAAACTAATGACCTTAAAAAAATCAACATACCTGCTTTTAACCCTCTTTTTTAGCCTCAGTGTGTCCTCATTTGCTCAAAGAGGTACGCGAGTTGGCTACATTGATATGAATGTCATACTGGAAAGTGTCGAAGAGTACGGCAAAGCAAGTCAACTTTTGGACAAGAACATCGAAAAGTGGAAAAAAGAAATTGAGCTCAAGAAAATTCAACTGAAACAATTTGAAGATCAGCTAAACACAGAACGGATATTACTCACTCCAGAGTTGATTAAAGACCGTGAGATGGAAATCAAAGACTTTGCCTCTGAAATTGTGAATTTACAAGAAAAACGCTTTGGCCCTCAGGGAGATATGATCATTCAACGTTCCAAATTGATTCAACCTGTTCAAGATCAGGTATTAACTGTGGTCAAACAAATAGCTGAGGAGAAAAAATACGATTTTATTTTTGATCGATCTTCCAGCGTAACCATGTTGTATTCCGCAAAAATTTACGATATTAGCGACCTAGTTATAAAAAAAATAAATAGACAACAACGCATACAAAATAGAAAGGAAGCGTTAGAAAAATTAAAAACGAAAACGAATTCCTTAAACAATTAATATCACTACACTTATGAAACATTTTACTACCCTTATCATTAGTTTATTTTTATCTCTTGCCCCTTTAAGCATGATGGCTCAGTCTAAAGTTGCACACATCAATACGCAACAACTGATTAGTGAAATGCCCGAGGTGATTGCAGCTCAAAATGAACTCAAAAAATTAGAAGACCAATACGCTAAAGAATTGGAAACTTCTGCCAAAGAATTTCAAACCAAAGCGCAAAGCTATCAAGGAGATGCTGAAAACCAGACCGATTTGATCAATCAGCAACGTCAGGTAGAATTGCAAGAAATGCAACAACGCATCCAAGAGTTTAGAGAAACTGCCGCTCAAGAATTGCAAAAACGTTCTGCAGAAATGATGCGTCCACTTTATGATAAAGCACGTGCCGCCATTGAAAAAGTTGCAGCAGCTCAAGGGTTTAATTACGTATTGGACTCCAGTCCTGGAGGAAGCGTGATTATGGCCACTGGAAAAGATCTTATGCCTGACGTAAAATCAGATTTAGGATTTTAAAAAAAATAAACTAGGTAAAAAAACCACCAATAGGGTGGTTTTTTTTATGCCTTAAACCAAGACGCGTAAAGAATATAATTTTTTGCAATTCGCTGAATTTCGTTTTGCTGTAAGTCAGGATCAATCTCTTTAATTTTTCGCGCGGGTACCCCTGCGTAAATTGAACCTGGGGGGACAATGGTGTTTTGAGTCACTACTGCGCCAGCAGCGATAATACTGTTACTCCCTATTTCACAATGATCCATCACAATACTTCCCATCCCCACCAAAACATTATCGTGTAGCGTACAGCCGTGAACAATAGCGTTGTGGCCTATAGATACATTATTCCCAATATGAGTAGCAGCAGTTTCATAAGTGGCATGGATCACCACGCCGTCCTGAATATTGACTTTATTTCCAATACGAATGGAATTTACATCTCCACGAACTACCGCCTGATACCATACCGAAACCTCATCTCCTAGGATTACATCCCCAATTAAAGTTGCATTCTCTGCAAAAAAACAATTTGATCCATAAGAAGGTGTATATCCTCGAACTGACTTGAGTAGCATAATTTTGGCTTTGGTACAAAATACAAAAAGATTTTGGTCAAAATAGCTCCAATGCTCAACTGTTATTTGACATTCATTAACTATTTTTGAAAAAAAATCAGGTGGGAGAATATCAAATTAAAGCATCCGCAGAAAAAGGACAGCAAAAAGCACAGTTTACGGTAAACCAAAACATTGGCCCTAAAAATCCAATACATTTTAAAAACATTGATGAGGCAAAAGGGGCACCCCTTATTCAACAACTGTTTTATTTACCCTTTGTAAAATCTGTAAGTCTCTTCGAAAAACATCTCGAGGTGGTGCGTTTTGATATCTTAGAGTGGGAAGAAGTTCTCGAGGATGTTCGGATACAACTGGAAAACTACCTCAACGATGGGGGAATCGTGATTGAAGAAACACGAGGAAATAAAGTACCTGTAAGTGTGTATGCGGAAAGTACACCCAATCCCGCAGTGATGAAATTTGTCGCAAACAAACCCTTAGTCACAGAAAGTGTAGAATTTAAAACTATTGATGAGGCAAAAAATGCCCCATTGGCTCAAAAACTCTTTCATTTTCCTTTTGTCAAAGAAGTTTTCATTAGTGCTAATTATGTTTCCCTCACAAAATATGAAGTAACTACCTGGGAGGAAGTTGTTATGGAAATTCGAGAGTTTGTACGTTCATTTATCGAAGAAGGAAATACTATTCTTACAGAACATCCAGATCTCAAGGATGTAGATCAAAAAGTTCCTTCTCCACAAAATCTAGATCCTCTAGAAGAACAGATTGTTTCCATTTTAGACGAATACATCAAACCAGCGGTAGCCTCGGATGGAGGAAATATCGCTTTTGACTCTTATGACCCTACAGAAAAATCGGTTAAGGTTATACTCCAAGGGGCTTGTAGTGGTTGTCCTTCTTCTACGTTTACTTTAAAAAATGGTATTGAAAATATGCTCAAAGAAATGATGCCGGGTAAAATTGAAAACGTAGTTGCTGTAAATGGATAGTTTACTTATTCCCTAATTTTTTTTTTTGGAGGCGTAGTCTGAAAATCTTTTAAATAAAAAGGTTCAAAAGTGACTAAGTCCTCAAAATTTTTCTTTTGAAACTCGAGCCAAGACAATCTAGACATGTCTTCTGCCGAAGGATAAGAAACCGTCTCCGTAAAATGGGCGTTGATCTTAGGTTGTAACGTCTTGAATTTTGAAGCACCGTTCCCAAAAACTAAACAAGGAGAATCGCCTAAAAGATCATAAAAGCTTTGCGCTTCTATAACCAGTGCATTTGTTTCTTGTATCCACGTTTTTGAGTTATCGAAAACAGCAGTATACACTTCCATGCGACGTGCATCTAACATAGGGATAAAAAACGCGTATTCGGCTTTACCAACAAACGGCTGTACCATAAGTTCCAGAGTGTGAATACCAATCAAAGGAAGGTCTAGAGCAAAGCAAAGTCCTTTTGCTGCTGCTACCCCAATTCTAAGTCCTGTGTAAGATCCAGGACCTTTGCTGACAGACACCGCATCCAATTCAGAAAATCCAACACTAGCTTCTTGGAGCACTTCTCGAATAAAGACGTGTAGTTTTTCGTCATGGCTAAAGTGTTCGGCCAACAACACCTTTTCGGAAATACAATTTCCTTTATAACTCAAGGCAACCGAACATTGTTTTGTCGTTGTTTCTAACTGAATGATATATGCCATAACGCATTCTTATATCCCACCAGAACTTCCCCCATCTACTTTAACTATAGTACCATTTGTAGCGGAGGATAATGGACTACAAAGATAAGCAATAGTTGTTGCTACCTCATCAGTAGTTGCAAAACGTTGTAATAAAGAATTTGACCGCTCATTTCTAAAAAAATTTTCTTCAACAGTCTGAACTGATTTTTTTTCAGCTGCTGCTTTTTCTTGTAAAAAAAACTTAGCGCCTGCACTTAATGTGGAGCCAGGGAAAACTACATTAGAAGTAACTCCTGTACCCTTTGCAAGTTGTGCTAAGCCTCTAGAGGTTGCGTGTAAAGCAGCTTTTGTTGCGCTATACGAAATCATATCTGTAGGAACCAAATACGCACACTCACTGGAAATAAATAAGATTCGTCCCCAATTTTGGTGTAACATTTTTTCCATATAGTATTTCGACAAGGATACGCCACTCATCACATTCACCTGAAATTGTTCTTGCCAAGTTTCTACAGAAGTAGCAAAAAAAGAGCTGGAAGAATAAATTCCTACGTTATTAATTAAAACATTTACCTCGCTAAGGGTTTTAAATATTTTACTGATTTGCCTAGGTTGGTTAAAATCTGCAACGATACCAGATACAGAAGCATCTGTAACCTCATTTTTCAATTGACTGATAGCTGTATCAACAGAATTTTGACTTCTCCCATTGATATACACCGACATCCCTTCCCTCAACAGTATTTTAGCAACAGCATATCCGATTCCTGAAGTTGAACCTGAAATAAAAGCCGTTTTGTCCTTTAATTTTAAATCCATTTAAATTTAATTCCAGGGAGTAAGTCCCAAGAGTTTTTCCCCTAGTGGTGAGAGTTTTGCTGTTTTGTATTTCGTTTGTTCCCAGTTTCTAGGATCTCCTGGAAATGCAGATCCTTCGGGTGCAATTCTGTTTTTCCAAGAGTGGATACGCCATTTTTTTAAGGATTCATTGTCCTCTTCCGCTGGCATCATAGAAATATACTGGGCAATACGCACTTTGCCTTCGGATCGATTGGGTCGGATGCCATGCGCTAAAAGGCTATTGAAAATCAACAAGTCTCCAGCCTCTAGAGCCACTTTTTCTATTTTATCTTCTAAACCCGTAATATCGGGCTGAAATCGGTTACGGTCTTGTGGCTGGGTGAGTTTCCAACGCTCGTAATTTTGATAGAGCCAGGGTATGCATTGAAAACCTCCCATATTTACATCCGTTTGATCAGAAAGTGCGATGACCCCTTGGACATTTTGAGGTTTCGTTTCTGGATCGTAATCCCAATGGATAAATCCTTTGTATTCATATCCTTTTTTAATAGGAAAATTAAGATTAGCTCGATCAATGGTTACCCAAAGCTTTTCCGTACCCCATACATCCACAAATGCATCATACACCTTTTGAGATTGGCGATTGTTCCACAGATGCTGATTGTTGTACACCTCAACCATGCCTGTCCCCGCAAGCTCTTTCATTTGCATTTCTGCTCTAGGAGCTGTGTACCAAGTGGAGGGGTCTTTGGGTTTTTTTTCTTCAAACGTCCACAGAAATGCAGCGGTTTCTCCCGCTTGTTCCCTAGAAATGGCATTTTTAATTACTATATAGCCTTTTTGTATCCAGAAGTTCCATTGCTCCTCCGTTAAAACCCTTAAGGTCTCCCCGTTTTCTCGGGTATTGAGTTGCAGTGTACTACTCTTGGCGGTAGAGGGGTTTCCGGGTATTTCTTTGTGTGCATTGGCGTAGGCGTGGGTTTGGTCAGAATCCATTTTGGGTGTAATTTAGAGTTCAACTCAAGGTACAATAAAGCCTAGTTTTCTCCAAATAGCGAGAAAATAAGAACCGATTAAATTGAGATTTCTAAACCAAAATAAAATTCTAAAACCTTTAATTTAAAGATATAATCATACTTGGCCCGAACATTGTCGGAAGCAGCAATTTCATAACGTTGTTTGGTTTGAATAAAGTCATACGAGTTGGTCACGCCTGCTTCAAACTGCTTTTCTGCCATGAGATAGGCTTCTCTTCTGGCCTTGAGGGTTTTTTCGGAAGCCTCTAAAAACTTGTAAGCACCTTGTGCATTGTTATAGGCTTGATTGATGGTATTTTCCAAATCCAATTTGCTTTGTTCAAACTGATTTTCAGATCGTTTGAGGTTTAATTTTCTTCTCTTGATATTGTTTTTAACGGACAAGCCGTTAAAAATGGGAATATTTAAAGACAAACCGTAACTGTGTCCATCGTTTTGACGAAACTGATCTACAAAGGGCAAGGGGTCTGCCACGGTGCGTTCTGGAAATTGACTTACAACCAAAGCTCCGTTTTCTTTTACCACACCAATTGGAGTTTCGATGAGATTTCCCGTTTCTAAAAACCGATCGCTATAGGAAATACGAGTATTGTAGTTGTAAAACGCGCTGAGGGTAGGCATTAATGAACCTTTAGCCAAATCAATATCTTTTTTCGCAATCTCAATATTGGTAGCCCCTACTTTGATGTCGTTTCTAAAAGTCAATGCTTTTTCATAGATGTTTTTCGGCTGCTCCAAGAGAATTTGGGATAGCGGAACAACATAATCTACATCTGCGATATCAAAAGTTTCGTAATCTGTTATGAGTAGCAATTGTGCCAAACTGATTCGCGAAAGACGCGAAGCGTTTTCGGCTTGAACCAAAGCCTGCTCTTGTGCTGCCAAATTAGCCTCAATTTCATAAATTTCTACTTGGGTTTGCACTCCCGCCTCGATGCGCAATTGTGTCCGCTCCAGCTCTTGCTTTGCCAACTCAAGCTGATAGCGCTGAACCTGTTCCAACTCTTTGTTGAACATCACTTGCAAATACGAGTTTGCTACAAAAAGACTGATGTCATCTTTCATGTCTTCCAACTGGTATTGTCGTGCAATAATGTTCAAATTGGCTCGCGCCAACTGATTGGTATTTTGTTTTCCACTAAATAAAGTGACTCCTACATTTCCTCCAAAAGATGAAAATTGAGTCGTCAGGTTTTCAATCAATCCATTGGTAATGTTTTGACTTAGACCGTTGTTCCAAATGTGTTGGGATTGGGCGTTGATTCGTGGAAAAAAGTTTCCATAGGCATCTGCCTTGTCTATCTCAGCACCCTCTAAATCAAGTTCGGACTGTTGGATACTGATGTTTTTCTCTAGGGCAATCAAAACACACTCTTCTAAAGTATATTTTTTGACCTGTGCAGAGAGCGTCGTCAGTACTGTAAGAGAAAGTAAAAAGCTTAGCAATGTTCTCATAGTCGGTTGGGTTGTTTTTTTATGAAACCTAAGGTTTATTGGTTCTCTGTAGCTGATTCTTCTTCTTCACCTTTTTTTATCGGCTCTGTTTTATTCCAAACCTTGATTTGATCTTCTTTGGTCAAACCAGAAATTATTTCCACATTGACTCCATCAGAAATTCCAATTTCAACATCCCTACGGTCAAATTTTTGATCTTCGGTCTGTACCTCTACATAGGGCTCTTCTGTTTCTCGATCAAACTGCAACAAAGCTTCAGGGATAGCCATAATGCTGTCTTTACGTTCTAATACCAATGAGGCGTTTGCACTGTAGCCCGCACGGACAAAAATAGAATCGTTTAAAAATAGATCTGCTTCAATGATAAACTGCACCGCTCCCTGTTCCTCGTTTCCTTTAGGAGCAATAAATTTTAGCTGGGCTTCCAGGGCTTGGTCTTCAATAGCTCCTAAATTCACTTCTAAGGGCATGCCCACGCGCAACTTTCCTACTTCTGCTTCATCTACTTTTCCTTCAAAAATCATCTTGTTTAAATCCGCAATGGTCGCTATAGTTGTTCCTGCGTTAAAACTGTTACTCGCAATGACTTGAAACCCTTCTTCTACAGGGATTTCTAGAACCGTTCCAGGAACTGTAGCACGGATGTTTGTATTGGCAGAAGCAGCACCCCCTTTCGATCCTGAGCGTATAATTTGCAAATCAGAAACCGCATTGGAAACATCTTGTTTTGATTGGTTAAAACGCAATTGTACATTGTCAAAATTCTGCTTCGAAATGATCCCTTTTTCATAGAGATCTTTATTTCTGTTTAACTCTATCTCTGCATTTTTGAGTACAATTCTAGAATTTGCCAATCGCCCTTCGGCACTGTTTAGATTTTGTTCGTTAGGGACGACCTTAATTTTAGCTAAAAGGTCTCCAGTATTTACAAGATCTCCTTCTTCGACAAAGAGTGCTTCGATAATTCCTTGGATCTGAGGTTTAATTTCAACTTCATCTTCGGGGATTACTTTTCCCGTCACTACAGTTTTCCTTTCTATGGAAGTAGTAATGACCGTTTGGGTATCATAAACAATCGCAGACTTGTTGTTGGTCTTAATAAAAAAAGCTGCGGCAAACAAAGCACCGAAGACTAATAGTGCAATTCCGATGTATTTTAAAATTTTCATGGGTTAGTTATATAAATGGTTTTATTCTTCTCTTAATGCGTCAATGGGTTTTATACTTACTGCTCGTTGAGCAGGAATCAGTCCGATGAGTGTTCCCAGAAATACCATGATAAACAAAGCTCCCAAAATAAATGGGATGGGAACGGTTGGATTGGTATAAGGAAAATCGGTTAAGTCTTGCGTGGCTGCATTGATCCCAAAAAGAACAAGGGCTCCCAAGATGATTCCTAGGATTCCCGCAATGACAGTTAAAAATACAGACTCTAAAATAATTTGATTGCGCACTTCCCCTGGGGTGGCTCCTAAGGCTCTTCTCACACCCAGTTCTTTGGTGCGCTCCTTGACTGAAATCAATAGGATGTTTCCAATTCCAATTACTCCAGCAATAATGGTTGCAATTCCTACAATCAAAGACAACAAGGTCATCCCTTTAGAAAAACCTACAATTTTATTGAAAATTTCACCTAGATTAAATCCTCCAAAGGCGCGTTCGTCATCTGGAGAAACTCTGTGGACTCGCTTCAGTGCTGCTTTGATGTCTTTTTCTACCGCCACTACATCTGCATCGTCATAGGCAGCAATAGTCAACCATTGAACTCGATCTCCTGAATTATAAATTTTTCGGTAGGTTTCAAAAGGAATAAAGATGTCTCCATCACTTTCAAATCCCCCTCCCGGAACATACTTATGAACTCCAATGACTTGAAAATAAATGTTGTCTATTCGAATGTATTGTCCGATGGGATTTTCCTCTTTTTCAAAAAGTTCAGTTTGGGTTCGTTCTCCAATCACACAAACCTTGCGTCGGTATTTTATGTCTTCTTCGTTGATAAATCGACCTCCTTTATAGATTTTTTTGGTTGCAATTTTCGTGTATTCAGGAAAATCTCCATAGACATTGTAATTACTGGACTTATTTTTACGTACTACCTGAGGAGTGGATCCACCAAATACACCTCTGGCATTTCGAGGCGCAATAAATTCCACTTCAGGAATACGTTGTTTGATATAATCAATATCGGAAAGTTTGAGCTCTATTCTACGTCCAATTTTAAATCCGTCGTAGGGAATGCTAGTCCGCTGTGCCCAAACAAACATGGAGTTCATCGCAATGTTTTCAAACTCTCTTTCAAAACCGTTATCCAGACCTTTTGCAGCACCAGAAAGTGCAACGTAGATAAAAATTCCCCACAGTACACCAATCACAGTAATGACAGTACGAGTTTTGTTTTTAGAAATTGATCCAAAAATTTCTTGCCATGTATCTCGGTCGAAAATTACTTTTAAACTATTCATCTCTTAGGGCAACTATAGGTTTTATACTCGAGGCTCTTTTGGCAGGAATGTAACCTGCAACGGCTCCAAAAATGATCAATACCAATGTGGCAGCAAAGGCAGTTCCAAAATCGATAAACGGATTTTTTATGAAGTACTCTTCTAAGGTAAGACCAATATTTTCCAATACTAAAATTCCTAAAAAAAGACCGATGTATCCCGAAATTGTGGTAATAAAAACAGATTCTTGTAAAATCATTTGAATTACGGAAATTGGGGTAGCCCCTAGCGCTTTTCGAATACCTAATTCTTTTGTCCGCTCCTTAACCACAAATACCATAATATTGGATATTCCTATGATTCCAGCGATCAGTGTCCCGAGACCTACGAAACTTACAATTAATTGGAGAACGACTGCAAATTGTTGGCTTTGCTTTAAATCGTCTGTAAGGTTTTGAAAGTACACTCCATTAGGATCGCTTGGAGCAATGGATTTTTTTTCCTTAAAATAGTTCTTTAATGACTTTTCTAGTGCTAAGGCTCCCGCATGGCCCAACTCTTTTCTAAAGGTTACTATAATTTGATCTACCTTATCGTTACTTTTTTCTATAAGTTGGCGGGTTGTGTAGGGAATGTAAATATTTCGTTCTTCGTTGTCTCCCCCATCATCCTGAAAAACGCCAATGACTTTAAAAGCAATGGTTCCGATATTGATGTATTTTCCAATGGGATCTTCCCCTTTAAACAAGTCTTTTGCGACCAGCCTACCAATTACAGCACTTTTCTTTTTTTCTTCTAAGTCAGATGGATTGATATACCTTCCTTTCATCAGGATTGTTTTTTCTATAAATTGATGTCCTGGAGCTACTGCTCTGGTGGGATAGGTATTGCTCTCATTTTTATATCGTGTCAGAGCGGATCTCGTAATTCTAGGGGTCAGATACTCTATAAAAAAGGTAAAATTCTCATCAATTTCTTTTAAATCCTCATTTTTAAATTCGATTCTTCGATTGGCCTTAAAACCCTTGTAAGGCTCTGAAGTTTTGCCGGGATAGATAAAAATAGTATTGCTCGCATCGTCCAGAAAGAATTCTTGAAATGTATTTTTTAAGCCGTTCCCAAGACCAAAAAGTATGATGAAGATAAAGATTCCTAAAGCCACGGTAAACCCAGATAAAAACGTACGGAGCTTGTTTTTACTGATGGTATCAAATATTTCTCTCCAACGGTCTCTGTTAAACATAGGATGAAGCTAGAACTTGTTTTATTTTACTGTCTTCAATGATGACACCGTCTTTAAGTTGTACAATACGTTTGCACATCTGGGCAATGTCGTGTTCATGTGTAACCACTAAAATAGTTTTCCCCTCTTCATTTATCTTTTGAATCAAATCCATCACCTCATAGGAAGTTGTGGTATCTAGCGCACCCGTAGGCTCGTCTGCCAATAAAACTTTAGGCTTTGAAGCCATCGCTCTGGCGATCGCGACACGTTGTTTTTGTCCCCCGGAAAGCTCGCTAGGTAAATGAGTCGCCCAGTCTTTTAATCCGACTCGATCTAAATAATCCAAAGCCGCTTCCTGTCGTTCTTTACGCGGAACACCCTGATAGTACAAAGGCAAGGAAACATTTTCTAGTGCAGTTTTATAGTTGATTAGATTGAAGGATTGAAAAACAAAACCCAGGAACTTATTCCTGTATTTTGCAGCTTTGGTTTCGTTCAAATCCTTAATGGGTACTTCATCAAGTATATAGTCTCCTTCATCTGCTACATCTAACATTCCTAAAATATTGAGCAAAGTAGATTTTCCCGAACCCGAAGACCCCATAATGGCAACAAGCTCTCCTTCTTCTATATCTAAATTAATTCCTTTGAGCACATGCAATGAGGAGGCTCCCATTTTGTAGGATTTGTGTAAATCATTCAACTTAATCATAGGAATTTTAACTTTATAAAGTAGGACTGGGATTATTGTTTCATCTTATTAGACTGAACTCTCTCCGATTTGTTACATCCCCAGCTAATTTTTTTTTAATATTCTAAAAACTTTCCACCCAACTAAACCCACAAGGAGGTAGGGTATAGCCATAAGGTACAAAATTCCGTTGTTAATTCCTTTTGCTGTAGTCTGTCCTTCTTCAGACTGAAGTACGGCGCGACACATAGAGCACTGCGCTGACACCTCGTCCACACCTACCCCAAAAAAGAGCAGGACTGCAAAAAAGAAGACAAAGTACTTTTTAGACATAATAAGGTGAAATCATCATATATACAATCACCCCAGTTATCGCAATATACATCCAAATAGGAAAGGTATAACCGGCAATTTTCTTGTGTTCGCCAAAGCGTTTTGAGATAGCGCGAACATAGGTCACTAATACTAGTGGGATGATCCCTATGGAAAGTAGAATATGAGAAATCAAAATAAAATAATAAACCCCTCGTAGAATTCCATCTCCCCCATAAGGAGTAGGATCCGCAGTCATATGATAGGCCACATACATTACCAAGAAAACAACTGAAAGGCCTATAGCGGTTTTCATCAATCCCTCATGGAGTTGGACATTTTTTCTTTTAATGGCGATGAATGCAAATAAAAGAACTAAAGCTGTAGTCGCATTAATTGCAGCATAGATGGGGGGTAAAAAACGCAACGGGGCCACATTGGGAATCCGTACCAAAAAAAGGAGCGCAACGACACTTGGAATTGCAATGGAAAGGATCCAAACCCAAGGTTTGTATTTTGCTGCCTTATTTTCTCTTTGCTCTTGCATAATTTATTCTTTCAATAGTTTTTCAATATCCTCCATTAACAAGTCAACCTCCTGAACCTCAACATCTTCTTCATCAATGCCCATGTAGTAGACAATCGGGTTTCCAAAAGAGTCGGATCGGGAACGAATAAACCCTTTTTTATCTATCAAAGCAAAATAACCCTGATGCTCAAATCCACCCGCAACTCTCGGATTTACAGATGCAAAGATATTAAATCCTTTATTGGCTAGGGTATATAGGGTTTCTTTTTCTCCAGTCAAAAAATGCCAATTCTGAGAAAAGACATCATAGGATTCCGCATAGACTTTTAAAACCGTAGGCGTATCCTGTTCTGGATCGATAGTAAAAGAGGCAATCCCGAAATCCTTTCGGTCTCCAAATTGCTCTTCTATTCGTTTCATATTTTTGTTCATTATGGGGCAAATGCTCGGGCACGAGGTAAAGAAAAACTCTGCTACATACACCTTATTTGTAAAGTCTTCGTTGGATATCAAAAGGCTGTCCTGATTTAAGAATGCAAATTCCGGAACTTTTTTAGCTTCGCCATTCAAAAAAATATACTGAAGGGGATGCGCAGACTGAGAGCGACTACTATCCACTACTTTTTGTTCGGCGATTCGAGTAAAAATTTTAGGAATAAATAAGATTCCAAAAATGAGAATAATCAAAAAAAGCCCAACATATTTCAACTTAGACATGACTATTTGTTTCTTTGCGTATTGTAAATCTTTAGTGCCAAACGGTATTCAGCTAAGATGACTTTTACATCATCTATCATTTTCTTGTTGATTTGCGCTACAGAGCGCGCATCAAAACCATAAAGGGTTCCTGTTTCTTCATCGTCGTTTCTGCCTCTGAGATTCCGGTCTTTGTCTACAATAAAAACAAAGGGAGCGCTGTGGCTTTCATCCAATGAAAAAGGGGTTTTAAGGGATTTGAAATGGGTTTTGATCTCCTCTGTTGTGGTATACACAAAATTCCACCGAGACAAGTCGGTTCCCACTCCCTCTTTCAAATCTTTTTTTAGTTCTTCAACCTGATTCTCGCGGCTGGAATCAACTAGTAGTACAAACTGAAAGTCGTCAAATTGGTAAAATCGCTTGTAAATCTTTTCATTCAGATTGAGGGCTTCAGCTTTTTTATTTTCTAAACTACCTCCCCAGTACCCCAAAATCGTAATATGCTCTTTTAGTTGGGGTGTACTTCCAATTAAATTTTCGGGAAGCTCATCAATTGAAGTTGTTAGAATAGGAAGCTTGGCGAAGTTGTTTTTCCCAGAAGCAAAAAAAAGATATACTAAAAGTGGAAATACAAACAAGATCCCCAAGACTATTTTTTTGTATATATCGTTCTTTCTCATATAAAAAAAAGCGGTTCAAAACCGCTTTGTAAATTTGGGTTACTTTAGAAATCCCAAGCGACAAATCCCGCTTCCATGACATCAAAAATATAATCTGCTTCTAAGAGTAATATAAATGCCAAGTAAGGAATTAAAATGACCAAAGGCAAAACAATGGCATTTTTCAACCCACTGCGTTCATCGCGAATGTGCATAAAGTCCCAGGCAATATAATACGCCTTTACTATGGTCAAAATGATAAAAATCCAATTGAGTAGTTTCATTCGTAAAAAGCTACTCATGAGGACTTCAGGTTTTATAATCCCTAAGGCAACTTCAATGGTGGTCACTATAGAGAGAAAAATCAACACACCCCATATTTTCTGCTGATTGGATTTGAACTTTAAAAGTCCTCTAAAGATGGCTAATTTATGTCCTTCTGCTGCCATTTGTTTTGATTTTATGTGTTAAACGAGATAGAAAAAAGTGAATACAAAGACCCAAACCAAATCGACAAAGTGCCAATAAAGTCCTACTTTTTCTACCATTTCATAATGCCCTCTTCGTTGATAAGTCCCTAGAATGACATTAAAGAAAATAATGACATTGATCACGACTCCTGAAAGAACGTGAAACCCGTGAAATCCTGTTATGAAAAAAAAGAAATCTGCAAAAAGTCGATTTCCGTATTCGTTGTGAATGAGGTTAGCGCCTTCCACTACACCCACAGCTTCGTCAATTTTTGCGAGAGAAGCGTCACGTGTTAAGACGGTTTTCTGTCCTTCTTCGGTGAGTTGTTGTGTCCGAATGACAAGGCTTGGATCTGCTAAAAATCCTTTTTTAACTTCGGCTACAGAAACATTGGGTAATGCTTTTTCATCTTCGTACCAAATTCCATTATACGATTGGTGGGTAGCCCGGTCGGATTCTATTCCTAAGGCGAACTCCTGAATCGCGGCGCGCTTTCCCGTTTCCGCATTGACAAATTGTAGGATTTGACCCCCTCGAGTTTCGAGAGCCCCATATTCTCCCTTGATAAAATTTTTCCATTCCCAGGCTTGAGACCCGACAAAAATGGCACCTCCGATAATGGTAAGCAACATATAAAACGTCACTTTGGCTTTGTTCATATGGTGGCCCGCATCTACCGCCAGTACCATGGTCACCGATGAAAAAATCAAGATAAAGGTCATCAAAGCGACATAGTACATGGGAGCATCGATACCGTGTAAAAATGGGAAATGCGTAAATACCTCATCTGCAATGGGCCAAGAATTGATGTTCTTGAATCTTGAAAAACCGTAAGAAACGAGAAAACCGGTGAAGGTGAGTGCATCTGAAACGATAAAAAACCACATCATCATTTTGCCATAACTGGCATTGAGTGGTTTGTTTCCGCCTCCCCAAACCTGTGTCTGCTCCACAGATGCGTTTGTAGTTACTTCCATAGTCGTGTGTTAAATTCTTTTACAAATTTATTAATTTTTACCCGTAGAATGAAACGAATAAAAATAAATATACCCACAGTATATCCAGAAAATGCCAAAAAGTTAAAGCTAGTTCAAAGCCTAAGGTATTTCCTTGAACATAAACTCCTTTTAGGGTCTTAAACAGAATATTCAAAACGATCACAATACCCGCCGTGAGATGGGCTAAATGCAACAATACCAAAACGTATAAATACGAAGTGGTTATACTGCTTTCTGGACCTGTAAAATAATATCCTTTTTCGATAATTCCATTAAACCCCTGAAACTGAAAATACACAAAGGCAAGGGCAAGGCCTAAGGTGAACAGTAACAACAATTGGGTCTCCTTGATCTTGTTTGCGCGTAACATTCTTAGGGCACCGTAAAAGCTGCCACTGCTTAAAACAATCAGTAGTGTACTGAGCGTAAACGCAAAAGGAAGCTCAATTTGTTGTATCCAATCTGCTCGAGAACTACTCACCACATAGGCACTGGTAAGTCCTGCAAAAGTCATACTCATACTGATCATTCCGAACCACAACATCATTTTTTTGGCTCGATTTGTTTTAGTACTTATGGAATCGTTGGTGTTCATTGCAATAAAAATTTATCAATTACGTAAATCAGTTGTATTCCTGTGATATAAACGATACTCGCTCGAATCAAAAGGCGGGCTGCATGATCTGTTTTGGCAACCATTAATTTTATCGCATAGTATAAAAAAACAGCACCCAAAAGGAATACAAGAACGGAAGCTGTCTTGGTCAAATACAAGGCTCCTGTATATTGAAATGCAGGAATCAAAGAAATCACTACGGTCCAAAGCGTGTAAAAAACTATTTGGAAAGCGGTATTCTGATCTCTACCGCCAGAGGGAAGCATTTTAAATCCCGCAGCTTCATATTGATCGTGCATTAACCAGCCAATCGCCCAAAAGTGGGGGAACTGCCAAAAGAACTGCAGCATAAACAAGACACCGGGTTCAATACCAAATTCATTTGTAGCTGCCACCCAGCCCAACATAAATGGGATGGCACCCGGAAAAGCACCAACAAAGACAGCGAGGGGTGTTTTTTGTTTGAGAGGGGTATAAACACAGGCGTATAAAAAGATCGAAATACTCGCAAAAAATGCTGTTTTTAGGTTGATGACATACAAGGCTGCAACCCCGATTACAGTCAAAATCACCCCTAAAAACAAAGCGGATGTTGGATGCATCCTTCCCGCGGGAAGTGGACGGTTTTTTGTGCGGAGCATCAAATTGTCTAGGTCTTTTTCAAAAACCTGATTGAATGCATTTGAGGCTCCCACCATCGCATAGCCTCCCACTATCAATAAAAGCAGGGTAACATAATCAACTTGTTGTACCGCTAAAAAATAACCCGCAAGAGAGGATATAACTACAGAGATTGAAAGTCTAAACTTGGTCAGCTGGGAAAAATCAGCGAATGTCTGTTGTCGGTTTAAAATTGCAATGGTTTTATTTGACGGCATCAGTCCTCATCATTCAAGGAGCAAAGATAAGTGAGAAAAAACCATTGCACAATATTTCTGTTACAAGATTAGAATTCTTTTTCCCCTTATTGCAATCGGAATATTATAGGAATACTAAAGGGAACACGTACAGCTCTACCGCGTTGTTTTCCTTGGGTCATTTTCGGGAGTTTAGAGATGATCCGTTCCGCCTCTTTCTCCAAGTTTTTGTCTGGTCCTCGCATACGGATGTTTGTAATGATCCCGTCTTTAGAAATGATGAAATTTACGTACACACGCCCCTGAATTCCCATTTCTTGAGCAATTTCTGGATAGCGAAAATTCTTGCGAATATGCTTATTCATTTTTTCTTGAAAACAATTTCTTCGCTCACTTTTTGCTACGCCTTCACAACCGGGAAAAATAGGAACATCTTCTATGACCGCAAAGGGGACATCCACATCTTCTTCTTCTTCTTCCTCAACTTCTACAATTTCAACAATTTCCTCTTCATTTGTCTCCGTAGATTCAATCACTGTTTCCTCAACGTCCTCTTCGTCTTCTACGATTTCAATAACCTGTGGTGCCGGGGGTGGTGGGGTGGTGGCGGGGGTGGTGTTTTAATCTGTTCGGTAATGGGAATTTCTTCATCCTCGTCCTCATCTACATCGAGCGCTTCGTAGTCAAATGTTTTTTTGTAAGTTTTCCATTCTATGGCCTGCCATGAGAAAAATAAGACGAATGCGAGCCCAATGACAAAATAGAGACTACTGTTTTTTTTGCAAATCTGCTTTAGGGGATTTTTTTATTTCCATGATTTTGGGGTTTAGTACAATAGTATCAAAAATTGTACCGCATTTATCGAAATAAAAAAACCAGCCAAAAGGCTGGTTTAACTATATATCTAAAAGGTTTTTATTGTAACCTAAAGGTAATCGGGATACTAAACGGTACACGTACAGGACGACCTCTTTGTTTTCCTGGCGTCATCGAAGGTAATTTTGATATGATTCGCTGCGCCTCTTTTTCTAGGTTTTTATCTGGTCCTCGCATACGGATGTTTGTGATACTTCCGTCTTTAGAGATGATAAAGTTGACATATACACGTCCCTGGATTCCCATTTCTTGAGCAATTTCTGGATAGCGGAAGTTTTTGCGGATGTGCTTGTTCATTTTTTCTTGGAAACATTTTCTGCGCTCTGATTTTTTTACTCGTTCGCAACCTGGAAAAATAGGAACATCTTCAATTACTGCAAAGGGAACATCAATATCCTCATCTTCTTCCTCAACCTCTACTATTTCAACAATTTCTTCCTCATCGGTTTCCGTAGACTCAATAACGGTTTCTTCGACTTCTTCTTCATCTTCTACGATTTCAATCACCTCAGGTGCTGGTGGCGGTGGCGGTGGCGGAGGTGGAGGTGTTTTAATTTGTTCTGTGATTGGAATTTCTTCGTCATCTTCGTCTTCTACATTAAGGGCTTCATAGTCATACATTTTTTTGTATGTTTTCCACTCAATGGTTTGCCAAGAAACAAGTAAGACTACTGCTAAACCAATGACAAAATAGAGACTACTGTTCTTAGTCAAATCTACTTTTTCGCTTTTTTTAGGCTGCATTTTTTAACAAATTTTAGATAGCTAAGCTAAAAAAAAATCTAATTAAAACAACTTATTCTTCTGTAGAATAACGAAATAAAAACCAAATGGAGAAGATTCCCATCGCCGCTCCTAGAAAATTTGCGATTAAGTCTTGGTAGTCAAAATAACGTTGAAAGTAAGGAGTCAATTGTAAGAGCTCCAAGAGGGTCCCAACCAGAACACTTGAAATCAATGCCTTTTTATAGGTGGCACGATGTTTAAAAAACGCGAAAATATAAAGAATACTCAGCCCAAAATAACAGGTAAAATGCAAAATTAAATCCCCTCGAATAAGAAAAAAATCCCAAGATTTTTCTTCTGGACCTGGGGGTTTTAAGGAGAGGTATGCCACTACAAGAGTAGCAACTCCTGCTAAAATTTTAAAATAGTTACCCTCCTGTAACCAGCGTTGAATAGGCATTTGCATCTAAAAGTCCTTCTATTTGTGTCAAATCACTACACTGTACCTTGACCATCCATCCTGCACCATAGGGATCATCATTAACCGTCTCGGGGGCATCTTCTAAAGTTTCGTTGATTTCAATCACTTCCCCAGACACAGGCATAAAAAGATCTGATACGGTCTTTACAGCTTCTACAGAACCAAATACCGCTTCCGAGTCTAAACTGTCATTCAGCGTTTCAATTTCTACATAGACAATGTCTCCCAGTTCTCCCTGAGCAAAATCAGTAATGCCAATCGTAGCTATATCACCCTCTAATTTGATCCATTCGTGGTCTTTGGTGTATTTTAAGTCTGCAGGTACATTCATTATTTCCTTTTTTTAGTGAAACAAATGTAAAAGAATTCTTTTAGCAAAAAAGGTTTTTAATTTCCAAAATTGTACCGAATAGTAAATCCAGATCGGATGCTGGTTTGAGGAAAAGCGGTGGAGATGGCAAACTCTGAAAAATTGTGGTCGTAGAAAAACAAAGCTGTGAGATTCTTTGTAAGGGCATAGTCAGCTGTTACTTTAATTGCCATTAACCGTTGACCAGCGGTGACTTGATTGTTGTCGTATTCTAAGTTTCTCAACACGGTGACATTGTCCCGATAGGAGACATCTGCTTTGATGTTTAAATCTCCTCGCAAAATCACTCTGCGGCCTCCTATACTCGTTCTAAACCTCAAATCTGGAACCCGAAACCCAAGGCCAACGACATATTCGTCACCACTGCTTTCTGTAATCAAATTGTTGTCTAAGCTCAAAGAAATGGCTCGTTCTTTTCTCAGTTCCGCCAATACCTTGAGCGAATTGTTTAATTCCATATCCAATCGGACCAGCGGATTAAACTGTTCTACCAAATTGATATTAGAATACAGGCGTTCGGGAATAAAATTCCCTGACCTATCTGTCTGTTCGGGTAGCGTAGGATCGTACTCGAAATTGGTTTGGAAATTGGTCAGTGTATAGCTGGCACGGTAGGCGTGATTTATAGAAAGTCGATTAAAAATTCTAGCGATTGATTTGATTTCTGTAAGCCCGGTAAATTTTAAACTCCAATTAGGAAGGGGCGTCCTTTTTATAGGATTCAGTGGAGTTTCATTGGGATTTGCGCCGGAATAAGCCGCAACGAAGGAGTGCAGTAATACGGACTGCTGTGTTTTTCCGAACCCTTTGGGAAACCCTTCCCCATCTGTTCCCAAATCGGAGAACGCACTGGTATCGGCAAGTCGTCTCGCAATGATACTTCGGTATTCTCGGAATTTTTCAAAGTTGGAGCTTACTGTACCTTGGGTAGGATTAAACGCTGTTTTTAATAAAACAGTTGACATACCAAAGTTTCCTAAAATATTGGAATTTTGAGGGAGGTACTCCTGATTTTCGACTTTAAAATTTTCGAGTTTGTTTTCAGTAAAATCGCGTTCTGCGTTTAAATCAATAATCAATCCGTTGAAGGGAACTACTTGTGCGGTTGCTTTAAATTTATTGGAACGCAACTGACTGAACAACTGATTGAAGCTAGGAAAACCAGTAAGCCAGCCTTGTCTAGCCGCTTCGTAGCGAACATCTGCTTGGCTCCCAAAGGTATATCCCAAAGTAGGGCGCATCCCTCCTGCAAAACCTACGGAAGGCAGATATCCAGGCAGTACCGTTCCATTGTTTTCATTATAACTCGCCTGAACACGCTTTACTGCTGTTAGTATGTCAACAATTTTAGTCAAGCTCTTTTTAAACGCAGTATTCTTTTTTGCTGTTGAATCTTTTGCTTGAGCAGCATTGACTTTTGCCTGAAAACTGCTCTTTTTGTTGGTCTTCAAACCTAGGACCTTATAAAGCTTTGAAAACGAAAGTGCACCCGTCAAGGTTTTGGTATTGTTGTTTTGAATGGTGTTGACCAATCCTAGAGGAGTCCCATCCGCGTTCATCACCTCTGCCAAAGCCTCGGAACCCCGTTGCCAATTAAAATTTCCTGTATAGTTATACGTGGCGTCAATAAAGTTTAAAAAGGGAATGTATTGAAAGGGAAGCTTGTAGTTTAAAGCTAAAGACTGAAAATGTGAATTGGGTTCTCCTGCATTGAAGAGACCTTCCCACAACACCCTTTGGTTGTTTTGTAATAGACTGGATTCACTTTGATTCATATCTAAGTTTTGCCGGATAATACTGCTTGTAGCTGCATTGAAATTGAATCGAAGCGAGCGGGTCAGATTATAACTTAAAGCGTAATTGTAGTCAAATAAAAAGTTCCGCTGTTGTAGGTTGGGCAAACTGCGCTGGAGTGCCGTATCGGTTCCTTCCAAATATACCTGTCTAAACTTCTGATTGTTTAAAATTCTGTTGATTTTGGTCGCCCCTTCCAAAGAACTGGGAAGCAAATTGAAATTCAATTGTTGTAACCACCTCCAGTATTTTTTTCGATTAAAGAATTTCACTTTTTTAAAGGGCTCAATCGGTTTTGAGCTAAAAGAATACCCATAGTTTGCTCCGAGTAATAAATTGACTTCTTCTTGCTTTTCGATTTCAAAGTCGCGGTGTTCCAACTCGTTATAGGCATAAGAGAAATCGAAATTTTCTGGACTGTAAAAGCGGGGTTTTCCCGCTCCTGTATTGTTTTTTCTGATCCCGATCAGACTTATACTTTTGCGACGGGTATAATCGATGGCTTGGTTTCTTATGGAATCTCGTTGGGTGACACGATCTGCTGTACTGAGACGATCTTTCAATTTTAGATCTTGGTAAAAAGGGTCGTACTTTGGGGTGATGAAGGTTTCCCCGTTAGCAAAACTCAATGGAATTTGAAGTCCCCAATTGGCGGGGGTTAGTTGCCCGAGGTTGACGTTGGAAATAAGGTCGTATTGAAGTAGCTCTTCGCGAGTCCTTTGATTGGGAGTTTGATCGATACTTCCAAACCCAATAGAAGAATAACGTCCGTTGGCAGAAAAGGTTGCAAAATCAGCAAGATTGGCATCTAAAGCTCCAATAGCAGCCCATCCCCCCTCACTGTCAATTCCTGAGATTCGCAGTTCATTAAACCAAACCTCTCCACACAGGTCTTCTCCCAATTGAACCGATGGGTTTTTAACCCCAATCATTAACGTTCGGATAGCACCCAAGGAGGGATTTCCGTGAATGGCAAGTTTGTATTTTTTCTGACCAGGCAAACTGCTTATTGGTGTAAATTCTTGAATGGGGTTTAAGTCTTCATCATAGTAAAGGGTTTCCCCTAAACCGAGTTGTTGCAGCGCTTTTGCCTTTAATTTTGACAATAGTTCAACAGGAATTTCCAATGAATTTGACTCCGGAATCCACACCTCCTCGGCCGTCAACCGATTGGACATGTTTTCCGTATAGTCCGTGGGTTTTAAAGGGATTTCTATTTGGTAAAAATTATCTTGATAATCGGTTCCTAAACGGATAAATGCGACCATCCTACGATCAAATTCATCTTCAGAACCTGCTCCGGGAAGCGGCTCATTTCCTGGTAACGATTCCGCATGCAAAAACATCCGAAGTTTACTGTATTGACGCATGTCTAGATTTACGGCTTTGAAAATCCCTCTGGCATCCATAGGCTTTAAGTCACAAACACGGAAGGAAAGGGATTGTTCATTTTGACGAATGATGGTGTTGTTGTTGTTGATCTGCTCTCTTTGAATTTCGGGTGGTAAAACATAGTTGATTGGAATTCGATTTTCATTCTCCAAAATATTTACTGTACTGATGTCCACTGTCGTTGCAGTGTTGACCAAAAGATCTTCATTCAACGGTTTGTTATACCTTCTCCAATCTCCTCGGACCAAGTCCAAAGTACCAAAACGAAAAACGACCTCTTCTTCAAAACCGCTTAAAAGCATTCGCATAAAACGTATGGAACGCAAATCGTTGATTTCATTTACTGCCTCAAAGTAGGTGTCAAAGGAGGTGTTTTCATAGTAGGATTTTTGGATAGGGATTTTGAACTGGATCCACCGAGTGGTGTATTCATCTCCATTGGGTGCCTTAACTTCAATATTTTCTCTTACATCGGTGATAAACGGATGATTTCCCACCTGCATGCTTTTGAAAATGGGAACACGATATTCAAAATAACTGTCAATCGTGTTCATGCTTTGGTCTCTATTGATATCTTCCGTATCGGGTTCTGTGGTATTTCCTCGATCTGTATCGCTAAAAGCTATGGGAGTGTTGTTTTCAAATCCGTTGTAGCGTTTATAACGTTCTAAAACACCTCCTTCTGCCTGAAGAAAATATTCATAGTTGTCTCCAGCAGGATCGCGGGGAGGCCCATTGGTAAAAATTGTTGCTTCTTCTTCATCGCTGAGTCCATCCAAACCGACATCCTGTTGCGGACGATCTTCAGGATTGGAATTAAAGGCGTATACCAAAGATTGGTTCGCAGGGACTTTTCCCCAAGGGGTTTCATAGGTCGGACTGGATTCATTTGCTGTAGGCAAACCATTTTCAAATTGTTTTCTTCCATCGCGGAGGATGTCCTCGGAAATATTTCCCAAGTGAAATACCAACTCTCCCAACTCATCTGATTGGGTCTCTTTATCGGAAAAGGTATCCAACAACCAAAATTCAATAAATTCCATATTGGACTGTTCAAAGTTGGTCGCATTTAAAGCTCGGGTAATCCCGCCCCAATTCTTTTTTGGATTGGCTAAAAACTGATTTTGAGGTGCGTTGTTGTATGGCCCTTTTTCTCTGGGATAGTAGGCCAAATCCAAGGTAGGAAGTCTTCGGAGCATCCCCTGAACCAAATCCTGCTCGGGAAACAATTCATCTATAAAGATACTTCTCGTCTCATTACTTGAAATATCGTCATTGTTAATTCCTGTGGGTTGTCTGGAATAAAAAACTTGATCGATAGAGTACCAAGCCAGTTTGGAACGCGCATAGCCACTCACTAAACCCTCGGCATCAGCTCCCGGCACTCCATTGACGGGGACACTGGAAAGGTTCCAAGCGGTAAACCCTTTGACATCAATATTGGTTTGAGCCCCTTCAAAATCATCGATATATACATTGGTTTCTCCATTGAGCTGGGTGTTCCTCGGATCTTTGGCGGCCAAATTTGCTACTTCTCCCCGAAAAGAGAGTTGAGAAGGAATATTCGTTTGGATGGTAGGCCACTTGTTTACTAAACGGGTTAAAAAAGGGAGTTCCGTTGAAAAGTTCGTGTTGAAACCCATCATGGTGTTGTTTACGGGTTCGGTTCCATAATTGGCCTTTTGCGTCAAAGGATTTTCACTGAGGTTGATCAGCGTTCCCCCAACATAAAATTTATCATTGATTCTGTGGTTTACATTCAATCCCGAAAACCGTTTGTTCTGTTGATTAAAAAAAGAGTTGTTTTCCACTGAAATATCTATTGGAATATTGGAAGCTTTAAGACCTTCATCCAGTATTTTTACCCGGCCAATTTCATAATTTACGGTATAGTCCAATCCTTCCTGAAGCAATCTCCCTCCTGCTGTCACCCGAACCGATCCTCTAGGAATATTAAAAGCCCCAATACTAATCCCATCACCGCCTTCGGACTTGTAGCGGCCTTTGAGCTGGAATTTATTCTTTTCAGTAAATTCTAAAGCAGCGGCTTTCGTTAAGGAATACATTTCCTTAAAAACATATTTCTTCTGATTTTTATTAAAACTGTTATCGATTTCGTAGTCCTCCTTTGCAGATTCTGGATTGTCTAACAACACAAATAAGAAAGAGCCAAAAGGTTCTACTTTAGGAAAAATAACTCGTCCATAGCGCGGATCTATTGTAATGCCTGGGAGGTAGTCAAAAAACCCATCTCCATTGGGAACCAAATCTTGATAGGCATTCAACCGGTCTAGATTCATGGTGTTTAGCAAAATTTCATCCTCCAGATCCTCAGGCCAAATGGCAGAGTCAACAGGAGTTAAATAATTAATAGGAGAAGGATCGGTATATAAAATATTCAATCGAAAGTCTTCTTCAGACAATTGAAAGGCTCCCGTATTGTAAATGTTTTTCATCATCAAATCCCATACAGGTTGACGAACATCCGTCAGACTACTTTTTAGTAGTTTAACGATAAGGCTGTTGGTTTGAATTTGAGGTTGTAGAGCGGCTTGACCAGGGACGTTATTTTGCTGGGTAATGGAAGTCCCGGGAATCTCACCATTGGCAAATTCTCCTACTTGATAGACTTTCCCCAAATACGTGTACTGAAAAGCAACTCCTAAAATTTCATCATTACTCAAACGCTGGTTTAAGGAAATATACCCGAGTTGCGGATGATACGTAAATTCCTGGGATTTGAGCTTTCGTGCGCTTTCCAACACGGCATAATCAATCCCTTCACTGACTTTAAGCCCATCAAAACCATTTTTAACAGTGGCAATATCTCTAATTTTATCATTTAAAATTCCTCCAAAACCAATTTCATCGGGATCCAATTTGTTTACCTGATTTTGAGGCGGATCCATCGGGTTTGAGGTGTTGAAAAATCCTGAGATGCCATCGTCTAAACGGGTGTTTTCAGGATGCGCTTCTCCCAAATCTTGTAGCGCCACGATGTTTCTTACATTCTGAGTTTGATACCCTCTGTTGGTCACCCAAACTTCGATTCTTGTGATTTGCACCGGCGAATTGATGTAGGGATAATTCGCTAAAAAACTATCGTAGTTGTCTCTAAAATATTGACTTATAAAATAATGACGGTCCTCCTCATAATCTAAAGCAAAAAGATTGAACTCCTGAAGTTTACCCCCACCTTGAGTGGCGATGTTTTGTGATTGAGAACGCTGTTCCGAAAAAACACTGGAAATGGTGGTATTTCCAAATTTTAAATCAGCGCGAACTCCAAATAAACTCTGGGCTCCTTGGATCAGGTTACTGTTGATCGGCATACTGATGTTCCCAATGTCAATGTTTTGGAGGATGGCATCTTCAGTCACCTTACCGTTTAGATAGTCTGTTACTTGATTGCCCACCTGGGCGGTACTATTCGGCAGCTGCGTAATGTTATTTTTTAAACTTTCGATCTTCTGTTTGGCCTGATTAAGGGTGTTTTTGGCTTGATCTAGGGTTTGATTTACCTCGTTGATTATTTCTTTTACCTGATTTACCCGTCCCGATACATCTTGTTGTAATCGGTTGAGGTTTGAACCTAATTTCCCAGGAATCAATCCAGGAACCTCTGACAATTGAGGAGGATTAAATTGAATTTTGACCAGATTCTGAAAATCAAAGGTTGCTTCTGTATCGTAATTTGCGGTGATCTGCAGTCGCTCTCCTATCTTTCCAAGAAGGCTCAAGCTGATTCTTTGATCGAAATCAAAACCCGGGGAGCGTCTATTGATAACCGAAGCGATGGGGTTATCATTACGCTGGTAGCGGTAGCCTAGGTCAATACCGATAGACCCTTGGGGGGAGATGTCAATCGAGTTGCTACCAAAGATCGATTCAAAAAATTTATTGTTGACATACAATTCTGGGAGTAGGTTTTTTTGAGCGTCTTCCAGGTTGGCACCATAACCACTCAAAGCCTGAACTTTCTCTTGAAAGTACCCTTGCATTTGCTCTTTCAAAACCAAAGCCTCGTATTCTTTAACGGTCAAAACCAAGGGAGTACTGATGGGATACCCTCCAATTTCTTCGGTAAGGATATAACGGTCTGTTTCCGAATCGTAGGTGTACAAGCGCTCGATGCTGTTTGAAGCAGGAGGCGAAAGGGTTCCTAGTTCAGCAGCTTCTTGTGAAAATACACTCCCCATAGAAAACAGCACCCAGATGAAGGTTAGGATGAAGCTTTGGGGAGATCTAAAAATTACATTTTTAGTGGGTTCAATCAAAAATTTACAATTTATTCAGAGCCTCCTTGATCAGTTCCTCTACAGAACAGTCGGGTGTACTTTGAATAATGCCATCCACGATACGCTCAGACTGTTTTCTTGAATAACCAAGAACCTCTAATGCTGATAACGCTTCATCTTTGATTGTATTGTTCCCTAAAATCTGAATTTCTTCACCATCGAAGAGATTCATCATTTTATCTTTTAATTCGATTAAAACACGTTGCGCTGTTTTTAGCCCAATTCCTTTGACGGATTTAATTGTATTGAGGTCTTCAGATACGATCGCACGCTGTATTTGCTGGGGTTCCAGAGAGGATAACATGGTTCGAGCGGTACTGGCTCCAATCCCTGAAACGGAAAGCAAAAGCAAAAAAACAGAACGTTCCATCGGTGTGTGAAATCCAAATAACGTATGGGCATCTTCACGAATTTGCAAATGCGTAAAAAGTTTAATGTTTTCGTCGTTTCCGATTTGTGAAAACGTATGCAACGAAATATGAACTGCATACCCCACTCCGTTACAGTCAATCACAACTTGAGTTGGGGTTTTTTCCACTAAACGACCTATAATTTGAGTAATCATTTGCTTCTATTTATTTTTTGATTGTGCATCGACCACTGCGATGGCCGACATGTTGACAATTTCAGTGACCGAAGCCCCCAGTTGTAAAATATGAATGGGTTCGCTGAGACCCATTAAAATAGGGCCGATAGAAAGCGCTTCATTGAGTTCTTTCATTAATTTATAGGTGATGTTGGCAGCGTCCAGATTGGGAAATACCAGTACATTCACTTTTTTATTGCTCAACGCGGAAAAAGGAAATCGGTCTTGTAAAAGCCCTTTATTTAAAGCAAAATCGGATTGAATGGGACCGTCTACTGCCAAATCGGGATTACTCCGATGCAACATCGAAACAGCCTCAGACACTCTTTTTGCTTGTGGAAACCGAGAGGAGCCGAAATTTGAAAAAGAAAGCATCCCAATCACAGGTTCCAAGCCAAAAAGTTGCGCCATCTGTCCTGTCATTTGAGTAATTTTAGCCAGTTCTTTTGCAGTGGGCTCTGCATTAATCGTAGTATCGGATAAAAACAAAGGCCCCGACTTGGTCAACATCAAGTTTGTAGCCGCTACCTTGCTTACCCCTTTGGACTTTGGAATGGTTTCCAAAATGGGTTTCACCACCGAACGATAATTTCTAGAATAGCCCGAAATCATCGCATCAGCGTCTCCATTTTTGATCATCATGGAGGCAAAATAATTGCGTTCACGCATCAAACGTTGTGCGTCGTACAAGGTGTATCCTTTTCGGTTTTGCGCGTCCCAAAACAGTTCGGCATATTTTTTTCGAGTGTCTTCTTGATCCATTTCTTTAGGATCAATGATTTCTACAGCATCGTCAAATTCAATCACTTTTCGCAGGTCTTCAATAACGGACTTATTGCCCAAGAGTATGGGATGAGCAATGCCTTCCTCATGTACAATTTGAGCTGCCTTGAGTACATCCATTTGATCCGCTTCAGCAAAAACCAACCGTTTGGGCGCTGCCTTGGCTCGGTCGTGAAGTAGGCGAACTATTTTTTGAGAATTCCCTAATCTTTTTTCTAGCGCTATGGCATAGCGATCCCAATCCTCTATCGGTTCCGTAGCCACTCCTGAATCCATTGCCGCTTGGGCTACTGCGGGAGGAACAGTAGTGATCAAACGCGGATCAAAAGGCTTGGGGATGATGTATTCTTTTCCAAAACTCAAACGAGTTTTATCATAGACCACATTGACTTGTTCGGGTACGGGCTCCTTGGCCAATTCGGCGAGCGCTTTAACCGCTGCCATTTTCATGGCTTCGTTGATACGGGTGGCCCGTACATCCAGTGCACCCCTAAAGATGAAAGGAAAACCCAATACGTTGTTCACCTGATTGGGATGGTCTGAGCGACCCGTAGCCATAATAATGTCTTTACGTACTTCACAGGCTTCTTCATAACCGATCTCAGGATCTGGATTGGCCATTGCAAAAACAATGGGATTCGCTGCCATTTTTTTGAGCATTGCTGGCGTCACAATCTTAGGTTGAGACAAACCGATAAAAACATCCGCATCAACTAGAGCTTCTTCCAAAGTTGATACCGACCGCCCAGTGGCAAACTGTGCTTTTTCAGGGGTAAGATTTTCTCTGCTTTTTTTGATAACTCCCTTACTGTCTAACATGACAATATTGTCAATTTTTGCTCCGAAAGCGAGGTACAATTTGGTACAGGATATTGCTGCAGCCCCTGCTCCAGAAACTACAATGGAAACTTCCTCAATTTTCTTTTCCGCCAGTTCCAGTGCATTGAGTAACGCCGCAGCAGAAATTATAGCCGTTCCGTGTTGGTCGTCATGCATGACAGGAATGTCCAACTCGTCCTTAAGACGACGTTCAATCTCAAAGGCTTCTGGGGATTTGATGTCCTCGAGGTTTATTCCTCCAAAAGTGGGGGCAATTGCCTTTACCGCCTCTATAAATTTTTCGGGGTCTTTGGCATCCACTTCAATGTCAAAAACGTCAATTCCTGCAAAAATTTTAAACAACAGCGCCTTTCCTTCCATTACCGGTTTGGATGCATCAGGGCCGATATCACCCAGACCTAGAACAGCGGTTCCATTAGAAATCACAGCGACTAGATTTCCTTTGTTGGTGTATTTGTAAACATCGGAATGTTTTTTTTCAATTTCAATACAAGGAATGGCTACTCCGGGCGAGTAAGCCAAGGCTAAATCACGCTGTGTACTGTGATTTTTTGTCGGAACAATTTTTGTCTTTCCCGGTCTAGGCTTGGCGTGATAGACCAGTGCAGCTCTTCTTTGTTGTTCGTTTTCCATAGCAGTATTTTTCTTAAAAATAAAGTTGAATGTACTTAATTATTTTGACTTTTGATGTTTTTATAAGCGGCTTAAAAGTATAGAAAACTCCCCGAAACTAGATTGAATTTTTTATCTAGTAACAAGGACACCAAAGCTAAAGGGGGTCGTTTTATTTATTGCTGGCTATAAGTTATAAGAGGAATTCCTTAGTTCTTGACTAAGGAATTTTTTTTGTTTGAATCTGATTTACGATATACGCGCCTACTTGTTGACCTTGTTCTACTCCCTCAGTTATGGCCATCCTATAATGAATTCCTCCATACAGTCTCGAGATGGCGGCTTCTTCAGAAGCGTGAATAAACGAATAATAACTACGCTTGGGAAGGCCGTAGGCAAGTTCTGTCGTATCTGTAAATTTAAAATTGTCTCCATATAAATCCGTCAAGGTAACGGCAGCAGCACGGGAAATGACCGAGTGCCCACTGGTGTATTCTGGAAAGGGGGGTGTTTGTAGGAGAGGAAGCCATTCCTCGTCGTAGTATTGATTGATCAATGTCTCTGGACGGACCACTAAGGTTTCCCATTTTTCATCCCAGCAACTGATAAATGCATCGAATAAGGCAATGGATACATTGGCATAGGCATTGACGGTCTCATCAAAAGAGCTTTTCGCTTGTCGAGTGACTATTGCTGTAATCCCAATCCAATGCCCTCCGGGAGTGATTTTCTTTGTAGCAAACATGGCGTGCCCTCTGTGATGTGTTACGTACGGATTACAATCCCAAAATTTGGCGATATCTACTTGTTCTTCTGTAAGTCCATTGGTTACCTCAAAGACTTCCATCAACTGTTTTTGAAAGGGACTTCCCTTTTTTAGGTCAAAAGGAAGCGGGTCTTTGGGCGGAAATTGGTTGGAAGAATCTAATACCATGGTTCGGATTTCTTGCCAGTGCGGTTCGATTCCGTCCATATAATCCGGAGGGGTAGGTTTCCAATAGCGGTCTTCTTCTCGAATTGTATATTTTGGAAAGGTTCTTGTTTGGTTGTAGTAATCTCCCGAAGCCCATTCTAAAATAGCTGCAGCAACTTCTTCACCATAGGCCTCTGAAGCTTTACTAACACGACTAGGAACTTTGTAGGTTTTCAATTTCTTCTTAAAAGCTTCTTGAAATGCTTCGATTTTGTCTTCCGAAAAAATCAAAGCCTTCCCCACAGCATTAAAGGAAAATAAAGCGGCCAGTTGCGGATTGATGTCGGGATTGTCAGAGGTAGGGATTTTTTTTAATTCTTTTACCTGACCCACCAGAGAGTTAAACTCATCTGGGTTGTAATGAGATACAATTTCATAGGCAGCAAGGGTAGGATACAAATACACTCGGGAAGCTACTGGGGGAGAGAAAATATCGTAAACCACAATATCCGTAAGGTTTTGCACGGCCTCTTGAAAGAGTTCAGGGTCTTGAATTTTGTTGATGTACTCCGTGTTTTCTGAACAACTAAAATGAATTGCTAAAACAAAAAGACAAAAAGTAAGTTTGATCGTTTTTATCATATTATCACACTGGATTTATTAATTCAATTAATCTTTAAAATAAATACAGTTTCTCGGTCATTAAATTTACCGTGTAAAAATACGCTTTTTTCGATCAATCTGCTTGTAAAGGGTTTTTCAATAATTGCAAAAAAAGACCCGTCAAGGACTTTCCCTCTTGAAGGCTTTTAATTTTCCATTATTTTGAGCCACTAAAATCAATTCTCCTTCTTTTACTTTTATTTTCTTGGCGTCGGTAACATATCCTAAATTCTCAAAGCCCAGAGTAGGGAGTTCTTCATAGTCAAAACCTTCCTTTGCAATTGTCAAAAGAAGGCCTGAAAAAGCATCTTGATATTATTTGACCGGAAAGTAAAGTTGGTTCCCACTTGTCAGGTTGTAAATAATGATCAGAAAGCTGCCTACCAAGCTACCGAACAACTGATCAGTCAGGTATGCAAAAAAATTGCTCACCTGCGTGGCGACCTCATGCCCCAAATTTCCATAGATCGCTTTTTGGGCTATAAAAAAGCATTGAAGCAAAACTAAATTCCGTATGAGGAGGACTTGGTTGCCATTTGTAACGAAAACAATTTTGAGGAAGGTTTTAACACTGTCCTCAAGTTACTTGAAAAACACCCTGATCTAGAAGGTTTGTTTGCTATTACAGATTTGGTTGCAGTGGGGGGCGCTGCGTGCTTTTGAAGAGCGGGGTTATCGAGTTCCAGAAGATGTGGCTATTATTGGGTTCAGTAACTGGATGATCTCTTCATTAATCACTCCTCAATTAAGCACAGTAGAACAGAATGGTACTCGTATTGGTAAAAAAGTGCAGCAGCTTCTCCTGAAAACACAAGAGTCTGATACAATGGAACCTGTTAAATCCTATGTCCAAGAGATTGTTAGGACGCAACTCCTTATTCGAGCCTCCTCTAAGAGGAAAGAAATTTGATGTTGCGCTGTAAACCTTTGTATTTGGTTCGTTTGATCGCGCTGTTCTTAAACAAGACTTCAAAGACCTCTTCGGTCATTTCTTCCCAGTCTTTTTTGGTTAGGGAGAGCAATTCGGGCTCCGGCTCAAAAGCCGTTTCTTGGTGTGGCGTAGCAAAACGATTCCAAGGACAAACGGTTTGACAGACATCACAACCAAAAGCCCATTGATCCATTTTACCCTGAAACTCGGTTGGAATTTGATCCTTTAATTCGATCGTTAAATAGGAAATACATTTACTGCCATCGATTTGGTATGGCTGAATCAACGCATCTGTGGGACAGGCGTCAATACAAGCGGTACAGCTTCCGCAATGATCTGTAGTAGGGGGATCGTAGTCCAACTCCAAATCAATAATCAACTCGGCAATAAAAAAGAAAGAGCCTACTTTTTTAGAAATCAGATTGGTGTTTTTTCCGATCCACCCCAAACCGCTTTTGGAAGCCCAGGCTTTGTCCATCACAGGAGCAGAATCTACAAACACCCGACCTCCTACTTCTCCTATTTCTTTATGTATAAATGCCATCAAGGCTTTCAGCTTGTCTTTGATGACATCGTGATAATCTTTCCCATAGACATAGGTGGAAATTTTGGGTGCCTCAGGATCTTCTTGGAGTTGATCGGTATGATAATTTAACAATAATGAAACCACACTTTTGGCACTGGGGACAAGCAAGCGAGGATCCAACCGTTTGTCAAAATGATTTGCCATATAACCCATTTTCCCATGATGGTTTTGATTCAGCCAGTGCTCCAATCTAGGGGCTTCTTCTTCTAAAAACTCGGCTTTGGAAATACCGCACGAAAGAAATCCAAGCGCCTTCGCTTGATTCTTAATGCGTTGAGTATGGTTTGTGGCTTGAGAAGTCATCGCTGCTCTTTTTTTCGTTAAAAGAGTCCTTCTTGGTTGTTCTTTATTCTTCCCAGATGTCTATAGGCTCTTGTCGTCACCTCACGTCCACGTGGGGTACGGACTATAAATCCTTGTTGGATTAAAAAGGGTTCATACACCTCTTCTATGGTTTCTGCGTTTTCAGAAACTGCAGTCGCCAAAGTCGTAATCCCAACAGGACCTCCTTTAAATTTATCGATGAGAGTGGTTAATATTTTGTTGTCCATTTCGTCCAAACCGTGTGCATCCACTTGGAGTGCATTTAAACCGTATTGGGTGATTTTCATATCGATTGTTCCATCGCCTTTGATTTGAGCAAAATCGCGTACCCTTCTCAACAAACCGTTGGAAATTCGCGGAGTCCCTCTACTGCGCCCTGCAATCTCAATTGCAGCCTCTTGGTCTATCGGAACATTTAAAATTTCTGCGCTTCGTTCCACGATCGTTCCCAACAGCTCTGTCGAATAATATTGCAGTCGGTTGCTGATTCCAAACCGTGCCCGCATGGGCGCTGTAAGCAAGCCCGATCGGGTGGTAGCCCCCACCAAGGTAAAAGGTTCTAAATTGATTTGAACCGTACGCGCATTAGGACCCGATTCTATCAAAATATCAATTTTGTAGTCTTCCATAGCAGAATACAAATATTCTTCTACAATGGGACTCAATCGATGTATCTCATCAATGAATAAAATATCTCTCGCCTGCAAGTTGGTCAACAGGCCTGCGAGGTCTCCGGGTTTGTCTAAAACGGGTCCGGAAGTGAGCTTGATTCCTACATTGAGTTCATTTGCCAAAATATGCGCCAGTGTGGTTTTTCCCAATCCTGGAGGGCCGTGAAAAAGCGTGTGATCTAACGCTTCATCTCGCTGTTTAGCAGCAGAGACAAATACTTTTAAATTCTCTAAAATCGTGTCCTGTCCTGCAAAGTCATCAAAACTCAACGGCCGTAAAGCACGATCGATATCGTTGTCTTCTTTAGAAAAGTTTTGATCGGAAGGGTCCAAATACTCATTCATTCTTCCAAAGATAGGGAATTCAACTACTCAGCAGAAAAAACCTATTGGACTTTCTTTGTTTTTGAAAACAAAAAAACCCGTTCCTTAAGAAACGGGTTTTAAATCTGTTTAAAGAAAAATTAATGTTGAAGTTCTTCTTCTCCTTTTTTAAGTGGAATGTGTTGAGGCACAAAATCTTCATCATGCCCAGGCTTTGAATAGTCATAGGCCCAGCGGTGCACGTGAGGGATTTCTCCTTCCCAGTTCCCGTGGAAATGCTCTACAGGAGCTGTCCATTCCAAGGTATTGGAACGCCAAGGGTTTTGTACGGCTTCTTTTCCGTAAAACATGCTGTGAATAAAGTTGTACAAGAAGACCAATTGTGCGGCTCCTGCAACTAAGGCAAAAACGGTAATCAATACATTGATGTTCGCAAGATCGTCAAAGTAAGGGAAAGCCGTATTGGTGTAGTAGCGTCTGGGTAATCCTGCCATACCAATAAAGTGCATGGGGAAGAAAACACCGTAAGCACAGACAGCAGTAACCCAAAAGTGAACATATCCCAAGTTTTTATTCATCATCCGTCCAAACATTTTGGGAAACCAGTGATACACCCCTGCAAAAAGGCCGTAGAGTGCGGAGATTCCCATCACCAAGTGAAAGTGTGCTACCACAAAATAGGTGTCGTGTACGTTGATGTCCAGCGTACTGTCTCCGAGTATGATCCCTGTAAGACCTCCCGTGATAAAGGTGGATACTAAACCAATGGAAAAGAGCATCGCAGGGTTCAGCTGCAAATTCCCTTTCCAGAGGGTCGTAATGTAATTAAATGCTTTTACCGCAGAAGGGATTGCGATCAATAAGGTTGTAAAGGTAAATACAGAACCTAAGAACGGATTCATTCCTGAGATAAACATGTGGTGACCCCATACAATAGTGGATAAAAAGGCAATTGCTAAAATCGAAGCTACCATGGCACGGTATCCAAAGATAGGTTTACGTGCATTCGTAGCAATAATTTCTGAAGTGATCCCCAAAGCGGGCAACAATACGATATATACCTCCGGATGTCCTAGGAACCAGAACAGGTGCTCATAGAGTACCGGCGATCCGCCTTGATAATGCAATACTTCCCCTTGAATAAAAATATCCGAAAGGAAAAATGAGGTTCCAAAACTCCGATCCATAATCAACAACAAGGCTGCAGAAAGTAATACAGGGAAGGAAACAACTCCAATGATCGCAGTTACGAAAAATGCCCAAATAGTTAAAGGCAAACGGGTCATACTCATCCCTTTTGTTCTGAGGTTAATGACCGTTACTATGTAGTTTAGCGATCCCAAAAGAGAAGAAGCGATAAAGATCGCCATAGAGACGAGCCATAATGTCATCCCTGTTCCCGATCCAGGTTGTGCCTGAGGTAAAGCTGAAAGCGGAGGATAGATGGTCCATCCTGCTGCAGCAGGTCCTGCTTCTACAAAAAGAGAAATTACCATGATGACACTAGAAAGGAAAAACAACCAGAAAGAAATCATGTTTAACAGTCCAGAAGCCATATCTCGCGCACCAATTTGCAACGGAATCAATAAGTTACTAAAGGTTCCACTCAACCCAGCAGTAAGGACAAAGAATACCATAATGGTTCCGTGTATAGTAACTAAAGCCAGATATACGTTGGGATCCATGACCCCGTCAGGTGCCCATTTTCCCAAAAGGACTTCAAAAACCCCAAAAGGTTGTTCGGGCCAAGCCAATTGCAATCGAAATAAAAGGGACATCGCAATTCCGATAATTCCCATAAATAATCCGGTAATCAAATACTGTTTCGAGATCATTTTGTGATCTTGACTAAATACGTATTTGGTTACAAATGTTTCTTTGTGATGATGTCCGTGATCCTCTTCAATGTGTGCTGCTGCTGTTGACATATCTTTTTCGTGTTTATTGGTTTATTGAATCACCTCCGCGAAGGTTTGTTGCTCTGCCATCCATTTGGCATATTCTTCGGGTGTTTCTACTATTATTTTTATTTGCATGTTGTAGTGCGAAGCACCACAAATTTTATTACAAAGTAAAAGAAAATCAAATTCATAGGGGTCTAAAGCGACATCTCCTTCTGCAATGAGTTCTTTACTTTTATCTGCGCGTAGCTTGTTTATCTTTTTGACCTTAGCTACTATGTCTGAATCCTGGCGCATTTCCTCGGTAGTGATGTTTGGGGTAAAGGCAAATTCTGTGATCATCCCTGGGACGCAATTCATCTGTGCTCTAAAAAAGGGCATGTAGGCAGAGTGAAGTACGTCCTGCGAACGCATTTTAAAGATGATTTCCCTTCCCACGGGTAAATGCAATTCTTGCACAACAACATCGTCAAAACCGTTCGGATCTGTAGCGTCAATTCCTACCAGATTTCTTCCCTCAAAATCTTGAAGAAAACGTACGTTGGCATCACCCAACACTCCGTCGTCCCCTGCGTAACGTGCTTTCCAATTGAACTGTTGTGCGTAGAGCTCCACCACCAAGGCTTCGTCATTTTCCTCTACCGTCATGATGTCTGTCCAGGTGTAAAGACCGTATAAGATCAGCCCGGCTAAAACAATTACAGGAATAATAGTCCAAATGGCTTCCAGTCGATCGTTATCCGCATAAAAAAGGGCTTTCTTCCCTTTTTCCCCGCGATACTTATAAGAGAAATAATGCAATAGGGCTTGCGTAATGGTTTGAACAAAAAAGATAATAGCAAAAGAAATCCACATCAAGTTGTCATACTCAGACCCGTGTTCAGAAGCGGCCTTGGGCAGTAATACATCACCATACATTACAAAAGAAAAGATGGTAATCCCATAGATAAAAAACAGAAAACCAAACATGAGTTTTCCATTCCAATTGTTGTCATCGTCATCCGCTACCTGAGTATATACTTTCTTTCCTTGCGAAAGCTCAAAAATCTTGGTCACTTGCCAGATTGCAATCGCAATTAGAATGAGAACAGAAAATATCAAAAGTACATTCATTTATCTTTTCGATTAAATTTACTAATAATGAAAACGTTCGCTTTCTCCCATATACGGGTCGCCTTTGGCAAGTAGCGGTGCTTTCGTTAATTCTTTAAATACTACAAATACAAACAGCCCAAGGAAGAATAAAAAGCCTCCTATTTCTGCTGCTCCAATAAACCATTGGTCTCCAACTGCAGAGGGCATAATCATATTAAATACGTCCATATAATGTCCGAGGAGGATCACAATACCCGCCATAACAATGAAATAATTGATGCGTTTGTAATCGCTATTCATCAAAATCAGTAACGGAAAAATGAAATTCATCACGACCATACCAAAGAACGGCAAGTTGTAGTCTTCTATACGCGTAATAAAATAAGTTACTTCCTCAGGAATATTGGAATACCAAATCAGCATAAACTGAGAGAACCACAAATAGGTCCAAAAAATGCTAATTCCAAACATGAATTTTCCAAGGTCATGGATGTGACTGTCGTTTACAAACTCCAAATATCCTTTTGATTTTAGGTAAATGGTAATCAGCGCGATGGCTGTAATTCCAGAGACAAACATACTCGCAAAGACATACCATCCAAACAAGGTGCTGAACCAGTGCGGGTCGATGGACATAATCCAGTCCCAGGCCATAATGGATTCGGTTACTATATAAAACACCAAGAAGCCTGCGGAAATTCTAAAGTTCTTTTTGTGATTAGAAATGTCCTTGGATTCATCTTGTGCCAAAGAAAATTTTCTAGAAAAAAAGCGATACAGACTCCATCCTGCAAGGAAGAAAACGGCTCTTGCCAAAAAGAAAGGGGTATTTAAATAGCCTGTTTTTCCAGCGATCAATTTATCATGCGCCACCACTTCGGGATCCATCCAAATAAAGAGATGATTTAGATGCATAGAAGAGAGTGCCAGAAGCACAATAACGATAATTCCCCCCGGCAATAAATAGGCTGTAATTCCTTCCATCACCCGATAAAGTACAGGAGACCAACCGGCCTGTGCTGCACGCTGAATTGCGTAAAACGCCAATACACCTAGTGAAATCATAAAGAAGAAAAACGCTGCTGCATAAATGGCTGCCCAAGGTTTGTTTGCCAACTGATGGAATACATGCTCGTCGTGTTCTGCATCGTGTCCCTCGCCATGAGAGGCTGCTGCATTGTGATCTGATTCCTCAGCACCGTGCGTATCTTCCTGATGCGCCGAAGTAGTTTCGTGTGCAGCAGAACTGGTGTCGCCATGGTTGTCTCCATGACCCGCATCATGGGTTGCCACCATTGCTTTGGATTCTTCGATCGTAGCGGGAGCAGTTAAAAATCCATAAGTCAAACCTAAAAAACCAACAACCATAAGGGCGATAGCTAGATTTCTAAGTTTATTTGGAAAGGTATACATCATCGGATTTTCCATAAATTATTTAACAAGCTTACTTCTTAATTCCATCACGTGCTGTGCAATTTGCCAACGCTCTTCTGCGTTTACTTGACCCGCATGTGATCCCATAGCGTTTTTACCATACATCAATACGTGGTAAATACTTCCAGGCGTAATTTCTCGATCGGCATAACTCGGTATTCCTAAAAACTTTTCGCGGGTCATCAAAATACCTTGGCCGTCCCCTTTATTTCCATGACACACGGCACAATAAATTCCATAAAGCTCTTTTCCGTTTGCAGTATGTGCATCGGTGATTTCCAATGGAGAGGTCAAACTAGCTTTTGCCGCTTCGTAGCCTTCGTTGGTGTCGGGATAATCATACGGTTCCCATCCTCTGGCAATCGAACCTTCCACAGGAATTTGGGCTTCAATACCATTGGCAAAAGCATCAGAATCTGCATAGGTTTCATATCCTACAGGTTCGTACATATTGGGAAAGTATTGGTAATTGGGTCGAGAAGGGTCTGCACAAGACTGGACTCCCAAAGCCATCAAAATACTCGCTAAAAGAACTTTATACTTCATCTATTCTTGCTTTTCAATAATGGAAATATCAATTGCTCCAGATTTCTCTAAAAGACTTGTCAAGGCTTTTTCATCGTCGTGGAGTTCGATTTCTACTAAAAATTTGTCATCCGTCGTAAGCGGATTGGGATTTTCTGCTTTCTTAAAAGGCCAAAGTTTACTTCTCATATAAAAGGTAAGTACCATGAGGTGAGCAGCAAAAAACACGGTCATCTCAAACATAATTGGCACAAAAGCAGGCATGTTTTCCAAGTAAGAAAAACTAGGTTTTCCTCCAATGTTTTGTGGCCAGTCTTCAATCATGATAAAATTCATCATGGCAACAGCAACACAAAGGCCTATGCAACCATAAATAAAAGCCATAATAGCGATACGAGTGTCTTCAAGACCTAACGCTTTGTCCAAGCCGTGTACTGGAAAAGGGGTGTAAACCTCTTCGATGTGGTGTTTCTCTGAACGAATCGTTTTGACTGCGCTCAGTAGCACGTCGTCGTCGTCGTAAAGTGCGTGTACTACTCGATTACTACTCATTGTTACCGTCTCTTAATTTTTTGTACTTCTCTCCAGAAGACTTTAAAATGGTTTTTACCTCTGCCTGTGCAATCACAGGGAAGGTACGTGCATACAATAGGAAGAGGACAAAAAAGAATCCAATTGTTCCTATGAAAATTCCGATATCTACAAATGTGGGAGAGAACATCGTCCATGAAGAGGGAAGATAATCTCGATGTAATGAGGTTACGATAATCACGAAACGCTCAAACCACATTCCAATGTTTACTACAATGGAGATAATAAAAGAGAACATAATACTGGTTCTCAATTTTTTAAACCACATGAATTGAGGAGAAAATACGTTACAAGTCATCATGGACCAATAAGCCCACCAGTAGGGACCTGTTGCTCGGTTCAAGAAGGCGTATTGTTCGTATTCTACTCCGGAATACCAAGCGATGAAAAGCTCTGTGATATAGGCAACCCCTACAATAGAACCGGTGATCATGATGACAATATTCATCAACTCTATATGTTGAACGGTAATGTAGTTTTCCAAATTGGAAACTTTTCTCATAATGATCAGTAGGGTGTTTACCATGGCAAAGCCCGAGAAGATGGCCCCTGCTACAAAGTAAGGTGGGAAAATCGTGGTATGCCACCCAGGTATAACCGAAGTTGCAAAGTCAAAGGATACAATGGTGTGCACAGAAAGTACAAGAGGTGTTGCTAAACCAGCAAGAACTAAAGACACCTCTTCAAAACGTTGCCAATCTTTGGCACGTCCTGACCAACCAAAGCTCAAAAGGCTGTAGATTTTCTTTTGGAAAGGCAGTACTGCCCGGTCGCGAATCATCGCAAAGTCTGGTAACAATCCTGTCCACCAAAAGACAAGAGATACCGAGAGATAGGTTGAAATTGCAAATACATCCCAAAGCAAGGGAGAATTAAAGTTGACCCACAGGGATCCAAATCCGTTGGGTATTGGAAGTACCCAATAGGCTAGCCACGGACGACCCATGTGTATAATAGGGAACAATCCTGCTTGTATAACAGAAAAAATAGTCATGGCTTCCGCAGAACGGTTAATCGCCATACGCCATTTCTGTCTAAATAAAAGCAATACCGCAGAAATCAAAGTTCCTGCGTGTCCAATACCTACCCACCATACAAAGTTGGTGATATCCCATGCCCAACCTACGGTTTTATTCAGACCCCAAGTTCCAATCCCTGTTGAAATGGTATAAATGATACAACCTACGCCCCAAAGGAAAGCCGTTAATGCAATTCCAAAAACAATCCACCACTGTTTGTTGGCCGTTCCTTCTACAGGAGCAGCGATGTCCACAGTGACATCGTGGTAGGATTTGTCTCCGGTGACAAGTGGTTTTCTAATAGGTGCTTCGTAATGCGATGCCATATTCTGTTATTCTAAACGGTGTTATACCTCTTCTGTATTTCTAACTTTTACTTGATACATTACATTGGGTTTCGTCCCTACATGTTCCAACAAATGGTACATACGTTCGTCCTCGTGCAATGCTGTAACTTTACTTTCTTTATCGTTGATATCTCCAAAGACCATTGCTCCTGTAGTACAGGCGTTAGAACAAGCTGTTTGGAACTTTCCGTCTGTTATTTCTTCTCCTTTGAGTTTGGCATCCAAGATGGTTTTTTGGGTCATTTGGATACACATGGAACATTTTTCCATCACCCCTCTGGAACGAACTACCACATCAGGATTTAAAACCATACGTCCTAAATCATTGTTCATGTGGTAATCAAACTCATCGTTTTTGTTGTACAAGAACCAGTTGAATCTTCTCACTTTATAAGGACAGTTATTTGCACAATAACGAGTTCCCACACAACGGTTATACGCCATGTGATTTTGTCCTTGTCTCCCGTGTGAAGAGGCAGCTACTGGGCATACCGTCTCACAAGGAGCATGGTTACAATGCTGACACATCACGGGTTGGAAAGCGACTTGAGGGTTTTCCGCAGCTTGCTCCATTTCTCCAAAAGTACTCAGCGAATCGCCGATACCTGAGATGGCTTCTTTTGTAGCATTATCTCCTTCAAATGAAGTTGCAGAAGAATAGTACCGGTCAATACGCAACCAGTGCATATCTCGTGACTTACGCACCTCTCTTTTACCCACTACAGGAACATTATTCTCTGCGTGACAAGCGATTACACAAGCCCCACATCCTGTACAAGAATTGAGGTCAATCGATAGGTTGAAGTGATGCCCCACAGAACGATCAAATTCTTGCCACATATCCACTTCTGGAGAAGTCACATCAAATTCCATGTGATTTTTAGAGACTTGAGGCATGGGGTTCCAGTATTTTTTGTCTTTTGTATTAAATACTTCCAAAGTGGTTTCTTTAACAATATCCCCTCTCCCCATCAAGGTGTTGTGTAATTGTACACAAGCAAATTCGTGTTCGCCCTCTGCGGCAGTTATTTCTAAAGCTTGAACTTTATTGAAATCGTTATAAAGTGCATAGGCATTTACACCTGTTTGCATTTCATCTTTCAAGCCCATGCGTTCTCCATATCCAAAGGATAATCCGACAGTTCCTTTAGCTTGACCCGGTTGAACAATCACTGGAACTTTAAGACGGGTACCGTTTACAGTAACCGTAGCATAGCTTCCGTTTAAAGCTCCATTGGAGGTATTCGTGTTTTTCAGTCCGAGGGCCTTTGCATCGGCGTGCGAAATTGTGAGGTAGTTGTCCCAACTCACTCGAGTGATAGGATCGGGAAATTCTTGTAGCCAGGGATTGTTTGCCTGCTGACCATCTCCCATTCCTGTTTTGGTGTACAGCACCAAACTCATTGCAGGTGCTGTAGCAGTTCGCAGTGAACTTAAATCTATTTCACTAAAGTCTGGTGCTTCGTATTCATATCTAGAACCTGTAGAAAAATAACCATCGTGAAGTGTTTTACTCCAAGAGCTCCCTCCTAGTATAGTAGCATTCCAATGTGCTTTAATTGCATCGTAGTATTTTGTGTTTTTCCCAGACAAACGCAAGAAGACATCTTGGAACTGTTGCGTATCAAACAGGGGACGAATGGTGGGTTGTGCTAAAGCAAAATACCCTTCCTGAAGTTCATAATCTCCCCAAGATTCCAGATAATGAGGTGTCGCAGCAACAAATTGAGAAGCCGCAGACGTTTCGTCGATTTTAGAAGTAAAGGATAAGGATAATTCCAGATTTTTGATTGCTTCGTTTAGAGCAGCGCCTTGAGCTGTGGTGAACACAGGATTTACACCAACAGTGATCAATCCTTTGACGCTCCCGTCCAAAATACCTTCCATCGCAGCATCAACCTCACTTACATTTCCTTGACGGATCAACTTGGGTTGTTCAGGCTGAAATGCGTTACTTTTTAAGAGCGTATTGATTGCCAAAACGGCTTGTTGAGCTGTTTCATCATCCATTCCTGTAACTACTACCCCATCGGTGCCTGATGACTGCAATCGCATTGCTGCTTTTTCGGTTGCTTTCTTTAAGGCTTCAGGTAAACTTGTAGCAGCATTCGATCCGCTTAAAATATCGTACAGATAGGCTAGTATCCTTTTTTGATCTGCGGGTGTACAGGGAATTCGGTGATCTGCATTGGCCCCAGTTAGGGACATGTTGGACTCAAATTGCATATGCCAAGACATGTGGGCTTCGCCGTGGTGTTTTGAAGGAGCTTTGGCTTGTGCATAGCCTTTGGCATAGCCTCCGCCTTGCCAATCTCCTAAAAAGTCCGCATCGATACCCACTACCGTTTTGGCTTTTGAAAAGTCGTAAGCGGCCAGACCTCGAGTTCCATAATGCTTTTCAAAAGCATTTAAGGCCGCATCCGAGGAGATGGTATCATAAATGACGTGCTTTACATTTGGAAAAACAGCAATAAAATCATTGATGATTTTTTCAGTAGTAGGACTTGCCAGGGTAGGAGTCATCAGGACAACTTCCTTATCGGTTGCCGCTAAAGCTTTGAGCAAAGCCCCCATTTGAAGATATAAATCCTCCCAGGAAATGTCTTGTCCACCAACTGTAGGTCCTTGTAGACGGAGCGTATCGTATAAAGAAAGTACAGAAGCGTGCACTCTGGCATTGGCAATTCCTAGAGCAGGCGCCTCGGGGTTGCTTTCTACTTTTATAGGTCTTCCTTCTCTAGTTTTAATTAAAACACTTCCAAAGTCAAAGCCATTAGCAATTGTCGTTGCGTAATAGTTGGCTACTCCAGGTCGAATTTGTTCAGGCTGGACGACATAAGGAACGGATTTGATAACAGGTCCTTCACAAGCAGCTAGCGTAGCTGCAGCTGTACTAAACCCGACATATTTTAAGAAATCACGACGGGATGTATTACTTTCTTCAAGTGTTTTTTCATCACTCAAAAAGTCTTCTGGAAGTTTGGAAACAAATTCATTCTGTTCCAACTTTTTTATTTCCTCGTTTGAAGAGTCCAGTTGATCAATTGTTTTCCAGTATGTTTTATTTGATGCCATATTCCTTTCTTGATCGCCTTTTAATAGTGACACTTTCCACATTCTAAACCGCCCATTTGGGCGACTGTTAATTTTTCTACACCGTACTTTTTTGAGAGGGCTTCGTGAATCTTAGCGTAGTACTCGTTACTTTCAACTTTCACGTTGGTTTCTCGATGACAGTTGATACACCAGCCCATTGTCAAGGGAGAATATTGGTACATGATTTCCATTTCCTCCACAGGACCGTGACATTTCTGACACGCAATCTCACCGACTTGGACGTGTTGTGCGTGATTGAAATAAACAAAGTCAGGCAAGTTGTGAATTCGAACCCACTTTACGGGTTGTGTCTCTCCAGTATAGCGTTGGTTTTCTTCATCCCAACCCACAGCTGCATAAAGTTTTTTAATTTCTTTGGTGTAAAAGTCTTTGGTATATCCGTTCTCTAAATCTTCTTCCCCGTTGTATTCTGCAATGTTTTGGTGACAGTTCATACACACGTTTAAAGAAGGAATCCCCGAGTGCTTCGAAATACGGGCGGAGGAATGACAATACTTACATTCAATTTGGTTTGCTCCTGCGTGTATCTTGTGAGAATAGTGAATGGGTTGAACAGGCATGTACCCCTGATCTACCCCTACTTGCATAAAATAGCCGTAAACAAAATAAGCACTACTCAACAACAACAGGATTACAGAAGTCATCACCAAGAATTGATTTTGGACAAAAGCCATCCAAATTGGTGTTCGCTTCGGTTTTGCTTCGGGTTGAATGTCTACTCCACTCAATTTGGCAATGCGCATCAATGTTTTTTGCACTAAGAAGAGCATCACTACCAAAATGGCAAACACAAGTGCCAAAGCCAATAAAATGATTGAATTGCTTACCCCTGCACCAGATGTCTGTACAGGTACAGCCTGGCCTCCAGCTGCTGCTACGGGAGCAGGTGGGGTATAGTCCGTATACAAAATGATGTTGTCGATATCCTCATTTGATAATTGTGGAAACGAAGTCATTACCGACCCATTATATTCTTCGTAGATGGCTACAGCTTGGGCATCACCAGATTTGACCATGGCGGTGCTGTTTTTTATCCAACTGTACAACCACTCCTTGTCATACTTCGCAGAAACACCCTTCAAAGCTGGACCTACGGCGCGTTTGTTAAGTTTATGACAAGCCGCACAATTGGCATTAAAAAGCTTTTTTCCAGCAGCTGCTGCAGCATCATCTTGAGCAAACAACTCTGAAGTTGAAGAGAGGCTTATGATTATTATTAAAGATAAAAAATAGGATTTGATGTGTTTATCATATGTAATCCTAATTGTAGAATATAAGTTCTTCACTAAAGTCTGTATCTAAAATCCGTAACAAAAATACTGCATAGAAAGTTTATTACTAAGCATAGAAATTAAGAATTTATTAATTTATATTGATTCTAAATAAACCCGGACTTTTGTTAAATTAGTCGTTACACAATGGAATTTTTTGTTTTTTTGTTTTATGAAAAATAACCCTCGGAAGACCACTGTTTTATTGCTTTTTTTAATCACATGCACCTCAGGATTTTCGCAATATGGAAATTTAAAGATTAAACAAGACACGGTGGTGAATCGTCTTGTTCAAAAAAAGATTGAATTGGACAAACAACGTTATGAAACGACCTATTTTACCTTGCAATTGTATTATGGAAATCTCACTACTGCCAATGAGATTTTAGAACAATCTAAGGAAACCTTTCCCCACATCCCTGTGGAATTGAGTTTTGAAACTCCGAATTATAAAGTTCAGGCAGGAAAATTTAAAGAGAAGTTGATCGGATTGAAAACCTTGGATACGGTAAAGAGAACCTTTCCTTCAGCATTCCTTTTAAATCGAAAAGAATCAGAGTGATTTTTTAACTGCAACTTCTTGAAAACATTCCAAAACATCTCCGATTTTAATGTCGTTGTAGTTTTTGATTTGTAATCCACAATCATATCCCTTAGCTACTTCTTTGACATCGTCCTTGAAGCGTTTCAGAGAAACGAGTTCTCCACTGAATACCACGACCCCTTCTCTGATAATTCGAATACCCGAATTTCTGAAAATTTTTCCTGAGGTGACCATACAGCCTGCAATTGTTCCCACTTTTGAGATTTTAAAGGTCTCGCGTATTTCAACAGTCCCTGTTACTTCCTCTTTTATCTCAGGAGAGAGCAACCCTTCCATGGCATCTTTAACATCATTGATGGCGTCGTAGATGATGGAATAGGATCGGATATCGATTTCTTCTTTTTCTGCAATGGCTCGAGCGTTGCCCATAGGTCGAACATTAAAGCCGATTACAATGGCGTCTGAAGCAGAAGCCAGTAGGACATCTGATTCGGTGATGGCTCCGACTCCTTTATGAATGATATTGACTTCGATTTCTCCTGTAGAAAGTTTTTGAAGCGAATCTGTCAATGCCTCCACAGAACCGTCTACGTCTCCTTTTAGGATAATGTTGAGCTCTTTGAATTCCCCTAATGCAATTCGTCTTCCTATTTCATCTAGGGTGATATGACGTTGCGTTCGCACGCTTTGTTCTCGAACAAGTTGCGTTCTTTTGGCGGCAATTTGTTTTGCTTCTCTTTCGTCTTCCAATACTTGGAAGGTGTCTCCAGCCTGAGGCGCTCCGTCTAGCCCTAAGATTGAAACGGGCGTGGCGGGTAGAGCTTGATCTAGACTTACTCCGCGTTCATTAAAAATTGCTTTTACCTTACCGCTTTGTTTTCCAGCAAGGATGTAATCCCCCATTTTGAGTGTTCCGTTTTGAACCAAAATAGTAGACACATAGCCTCGTCCTATGTCTAAAAAGGCTTCCACTACGGTTCCTTTCGCTTTTCTGTTGGGGTTTGCTTTTAGTTCTAATAATTCAGCTTCCAAAAGCACCTTTTCTAAAAGTTCATTTACTCCTGTACCCTGAAGGGCAGAAATGTCTTGGGACTGCACTTTCCCTCCCCAGTCTTCAACCATCAGATTCATTCCTGCTAAAGCTTCCTTAATTTTATCGGGATTGGCGTTGGGTTTATCGATTTTATTGATCGCAAAAACGATGGGCACTCCAGCGGCCTGCGCGTGGCTGATGGCCTCTTTGGTTTGCGGCATAATGTCGTCGTCTGCAGCCACTACGATGATGGCAATATCAGTGACCTGTGCTCCACGAGCCCGCATAGCGGTAAAAGCCTCGTGACCCGGAGTATCTAAAAAGGCAATCTTTTGCTTATTCTCTAAGGTGACTCCATAAGCCCCAATATGTTGCGTGATTCCCCCAGATTCTCCCGCGATGACGTTTTCTTTTCTGATATAATCCAGCAAGGATGTTTTCCCGTGATCCACATGGCCCATTACCGTTACGATAGGCGCTCTAGGTGATAAATCTTCTGCACTATCTTCTTCTTCCTCGATATTTTCTTCGAGCTCGGTTTTTTCAAAACTGACTTCGTAACCAAACTCCTCAGCAACTATACTTAGTGTTTCCGCATCCAAACGCTGATTCATCGTGACCATGATTCCCAGAGTCATACAAGTTGAAATGATTTCAGTAGAACTAACCCCCATCATGGTGGCGACTTCCCCCACGGTAATGAATTCGGTCACCTTTAACACCTTGCTTTCTGCTTCTATTTGAGCGAGTTCCTCTTCGGACTTTTGACGGTGTTGCGATCGTTTGTCTCTTCGGTATTTCGCCCCTTTTGATTTGGAAGATTTCCCTTGGAGTTTTTCTAGGGTTTCGCGAATTTGCTTTTGGACTTCTTCATCGGAAGGTTCCTCTTTTTGTGGAGCTGCAGGTCGAGTACCTCGCTTTCTATTGGTATTGGTTGGTTTTGAGAGTTTGACGTCTTTACTAATACGTTTCCGTTTTCTTTTCCGTGCATCCTCAACCGTTTTCTCCTTTTTATTGACCTCCTCGAGATTGATGGTTTGTCCAGTTTTTTTAGGTCCTGAGAGTTTTTGGTATTGCGTTTTTAACGTTTCATTTTCCTGAAGCTCATTTTCTGAGGAGCTCTCCGCTGGTTGGGTTGCTTTTACTTCTTTTTTCTCTTCCTCTTTTGAAGGAGATACAGAGGGTGCAGTCTCTGCTGAAGTAGTTTCTGAAGTGGTTTCAGATTTTTTTTCGTCGGTTTTTTTGGCAGGTTTAGGTTTGTTCAGAGCTTCTAAATCGATCTTCCCTAGAGATTTAGGCTTCTCAACAGCTACTCGATTTGTTTTAATCTCCTCGCGCTTTGCGATTTGATCGAGACGTTCTTGCTCTTTCTTTTCTTGGATAATTCGAAGCGATTCTTTCTCTTTACGCTTTTCTTCCCCAATTTCATGAGAAGCTACTTTCTTTGACTTATCCGTTTCAAACTCGTCCAAAAGAACAGTGTATACTTCGGTTGTTATTTTGGTAGTTGGACGTGCGTCAATTTCTATACCCTTTAAATTTAAATATTCGACCGCACGGTCCAAGGAGATATTTAGTTCTCTGAGGACTTTGTTGAGTCGAATGCTGGGTTGATCTGCCATATATTAGTTTCTGTTCGTAAAAATAAGAATTATTTTTGCAGTCTATTCTTCAAATTCTTCTTTGAGGATGCGTAACACATCGTCAATTGTTTCTTCTTCAAGGTCTGTGCGTTTTATCAAATCGGCCTTTTCTAATTCTAAAATGCTTTTTGCTGTATCCAGACCCACTTTTTTGAATTCTTCGATTACCCATCCTTCGATTTCGTCGCTAAATTCTTTAAGCTCAATATCTTCTTCAACACCTTCGCGGAAGACATCAATTTCGTAACCCGTCAATTTTCCTGCCAAACGGATGTTAGAACCTCCTTTACCAATAGCCTTGGAAACTTCCTCAGGGTTTAAGAAAACTTCTACACGTTTGGTTTCTTCATCAATTTTTAGTGAATTTACTTTTGCAGGACTTAACGCTCTCGAAATAAAGAGTTGCAAATTGTTGGTGTAATTGATAACATCGATATTTTCATTTCCTAGTTCTCTTACGATTCCGTGAATTCGGGAACCTTTCATCCCCACACAGGCACCTACAGGATCTATTCGGTCGTCGTAAGAATCTACGGCTACTTTCGCTTTTTCTCCAGGAATTCGAACCGCTTTTTTGATCGTTATCAAGCCGTCAAAAACCTCAGGGATTTCTTGTTCAAAAAGTTTTTCAAGGAAAATTGGAGACGTTCTTGAAAGAATGATTCTCGGTTTGTTACCGCGTAACTCCACACTTTCAATAATCCCTCTGACGTTGTCTCCTTTTCTAAAAAAGTCACTAGGGATTTGGCGGTCTTTCGGGAGAATAAGCTCATTTCCGTCATCATCCAAAAGGATGATTTCTCTATTCCGGATGTGATGAACTTCGGCGGTAAACAAATCGCCCTCACGGTCTTTAAATTGTTTGAAGATATTGGTGCTGTCGTGTTCAAAAATTTTAGCGACTAAGTTTTGTCTTAAATATTGAATCGATCTTCTTCCCAAATCGATTAGCTTCACCTCTTCGGAGACATCTTCACCTACTTCAAAATCGGGTTCTATTCTTCGGGCTTCAGTCAGCTCAATTTCTTGGTTTGGATCTTCTACATTTCCATCTTCTACCACGATTCGATTTCTCCAAATCTCCAAGTCTCCTTTATCGGGATTGATAATGATGTCGAAGTTTTCATCCGATCCAAACTTGCGTTTTAAGGTGTTTTTAAATACATCCTCAAGAATAACCATAAGGGTTACTCGGTCAATTAATTTGTCGTCTTTAAATTCTGAAAAAGAATCAATTAAGGCAAAATTTTCCATGTTCAATTATTTTCTTTCTAGATCGTTACTTTCGCGCTTTCAATCTGATCATACGAAATTGTTTGTTGTTTTTCTACAGTTACTTTTCCCTTCCCTACGGGTTTGGGTTCTCGTTGTTTCCAGGTCAAGGTAAATCCACTGTCATCAGCAGCGATTAATGTCCCTTGTACAGGGGGAAGATTCGTCAACTCTACTTTGAGCTTCCTCCCGATGTTTTTGACATACTGACGTTTGCTTTGCAGCGGAGCTCCTACTCCTGCTGAGGCTACTTCTAAAAAGAAGTCTTCTTCTTCTCGATCCAACTGATGTTCGATCGCCCTACTGACGTTCATGCAGTCTTGAAGGGTAACGCCATGATCTCCGTCTAAAATGACACGAACACTATTGTCAACTCCCACCTTGAGTTCAATTAAAAACAACGAAGGATGTTCAGCGAGTGCTGCTGTCAATAAAGTTTCTACTTTCAAACGTAAATTCATATCAAAAAAAAAGGGGACCTAATAGTCTCCTCCTGTATAATTTCAGAACGTGTACAAATATAAGAGAAATTGTGTAACTTTTATAATGATCAAATAAATTTATTCTTTAACAACAACTCCTATTAGTCGAAAACTGTAAACTTTTTGAAATCAATCTACAAAACAATCGATTTTAGTGTACCGAATGAAAAGTGAAAACCCTGGAGTACTGATACCTGAAATTGGAAGATCAATTGTCCACCAAGAAGGAGTGGCTTTGATTGAAAAATATATTGAAAACCTCAAGGTTAATTTCGATCGCTGATTCTAATTTGCTTTAAAAAACAGAGGCGTTAAGCCCAATTTTTTTAGAGTTAAATGGTAAAAAATTGTAATTTTGGACGCTATGAAATTTAAACCTTTAGGTACGGGGCTTCGTTTTTCCAAACACCGAGCAAAGGAACAAACTCCCTTTGAGCGCTTGTTTGAGATTTTTAAAGAATTGATCACCCACACCTCTGGAGATTTTGACGAAGCCATCGATTGGTTACGGGAGTTAGACCGAGAATATAAGCTAACCGATGAAAATTACACCATCGACGATTTCATAGAAGACTTACTTCAAAAGTCCTACATCCAACCCAAAGGGGGTAGCGGTGGAAAAGGGGACGGAATGGCACTCACTCCCAAAACCGAAAAACTTCTTCGGGAACATGCACTAAAACAAATCTTCGGAAAACTGAAGAAGTCAGGCTCCGGAAATCATAAGACCAAAAAAATGGGTCAGGGGGAGGACAATACAGGAGAATTTAAAGCGTATCAATTTGGTGATGCGCTGGAAAAAATAGACATGACCCAAAGCATTAAAAATGCTCAAATTCGATCGGTCGGGAATGACTTTACCCTGCAACACGACGACCTAGTCGTTGAGGACAGTTTTTATAAAACCCAGATGAGTACGGTTTTGATGATTGATATCAGTCACAGTATGATTCTCTACGGAGAAGACCGGATCACACCAGCTAAAAAAGTAGCCATGGCCTTGGCAGAAATGATTACCACTCGCTATCCGAAAGATACTTTAGACATCTTGGTATTTGGAAATGACGCCTGGCCCATTTCCTTAAAAGAAGTCCCCTACCTCGAGGTGGGACCTTATCACACCAATACAGTTGCTGGGTTAGAGTTGGCCATGGATTTACTCCGCCGAAAAAAGAACAACAACAAACAAATCTTTATGATTACCGATGGGAAGCCCAGTTGTCTAAAAATGCCCGACGGAACCTACTACAAGAACAGTGTAGGCCTAGACGAAAACATCGTTGAAAAATGTTACAACATGGCACGGCAAGCTAAAAAGCTGCATATCCCAATTACTACCTTCATGATTGCTCAAGATCCTTACTTACAGCAGTTCGTTCGTACTTTTACCGAAGCCAATCGAGGTAAAGCCTTCTTTACAGGTTTAAAAGGCTTAGGAGAAATGATCTTTGAGGACTATGAAAAAAACAGAAAAAAACGCTTAGAATAGAGAAAAATAAAACTATGAGTTCACCAAAAATTGCTACCCTAGGGGCACTAAAAAAAACTGATTATCAACCCCAAAACATTCAAGAGGAATTGGCAAAAAATTTACGTCAACGCCTTCGCGATGGGGTTCCTACTTTTGAGGGCTTAATCGGATATGAAAATACCGTCATTCCCGACGTGGAACGCGCACTTTTATCAGGGCACAACATTAATTTGTTAGGCTTGCGCGGGCAAGCCAAAACCCGTTTAGCCCGTCAAATGACACAATTGTTGGACGAGTGGGTTCCGGTTGTTAGTGGATCAGAAATCAACGACGACCCCATTGACCCTGTTAGTCGTGAAGCCAAAGAATTAATCGCACAACACGGCGACGATACACCTATTGAATGGCTGCATCGCGACGAGCGCTTTTTTGAAAAATTAGCAACCCCAGATGTAACAGTAGCTGACCTTATTGGGGATGTTGATCCCATCAAAGCCGCTAACTTAAAGCTCTCTTATGCCGATGAACGGGTGATTCACTTTGGGATGATTCCCCGTGCGCACCGCTGTATTTTTGTGTTGAACGAATTACCCGATTTACAAGCCAGAATACAAGTAGCTTTATTTTCAATACTACAAGAAAAAGAAATCCAAATTCGCGGCTTTAAATTGCGTCTCCCGATTGAAACACAAATCATCTTTACCGCCAACCCAGAGGATTACACCAATCGCGGAAGTATCGTGACTCCTCTTAAAGATCGTATTGGATCACAAATTCTAACCCACTACCCGCATACCCGTGAAATTGCCAAAGCCATTACCACCCAAGAAGTGAAAATGGAAGAAGGGACTGCAGCTCAAATTCACATCCCAGAACTGGCCAGAGACATCCTAGAGCAAATAGGATTTGAAGCCCGTAAAAGTGATTATGTAGATACAAAAAGTGGGGTAAGTGCACGTATGAGTATTACTGCTTTTGAAAATCTGATCAGTACCGCAGAACGAAGAATTTTAATCAATGGAGAAGAAATTACCTGCATTCGCATGGCAGATTTTTTAGGAATTATTCCTGCGATCAATGGAAAAGTAGAATTGGTTTATGAAGGAGAGCAAGAAGGAGCAGAACAGATTTCTTACCACCTGATTTCACAAGCCTGTAAAACACTTTTTCCAGACTATTTCCCAGAGATAAAGAAACTTGAAAAGCAAGAAGGGGAAGGTCCCTATGACAAACTCCTAGGCTGGTTTTTTAGTGATAACGAACTTTTTTTAGAGGACACATTAACCGATGGGCTTTACCGAGATACCTTAGAGATGATTCCTGATATAAAAAATGTCATCAAAATTCATCAGCCCGATTGTGCAAAAGAAGACTTGCACTTTATGATGGAGTTTTTGCTTTGGGGCTTGGAAGCCAACAAACGCTTGAATAAGTACCGCACCTTAGAAGGATTTCAATTTAAAGATGCGTTAGGGAGTTATATTAGTGGGTTGTAGCGATAGAGATTAGTTATTTTAAAGAATAGTCCCGACCTTTGAAAATCAAAATTGAGCATGATTCAAACAGACATTCTTATCGTAGGTGCAGGCCCCGTTGGACTCTTTGCTGTTTTTGAAGCAGGACTAATGAAACTCAAATGTCATCTAATCGATGCCATCCCACAAGCGGGAGGGCAACTGACCGAGATCTATCCTAAAAAACCCATTTATGACATCCCGGGTTATCCCAGTGTGTTAGCGGGAGAACTGATCGATAACTTAATGGAACAAGCCGCACCTTTTAAACCTGGATTTACTTTGGGAGAACGCGCAGATACCATTAAAAAACAAGAAGACGGTAGCTTTATTGTTACCACCAGTGAAGGAACACAGCATCAAGCACCCGTAGTGATGATCGCTGGAGGTTTAGGAAGTTTTGAACCCCGTAAACCAAAGATTGAAAACCTTCCACAATTTGAAAAAAATGGTGTGGAATACATGGTCAAAGAACCCGATGCTTTTATTGGGAAGAAAATCTTTATCTCTGGTGGAGGTGACTCTGCCCTAGACTGGGCCATTTATTTTGCAGAACACAACAATACCTCTGTGGGTCTAGTGCATCGAAGCGATACTTTTAGAGCGCATAAAGACTCGGTTGAAAAAGCCTATCAATTGCAAAAAGAAGGAAAAATTGATTTCTATACCCATGCAGAAATCGTTGGACTAAACGGAGAGGACACCCTAAAATCAATAGTAATCAAGCAAAAGGATCAACCCAATAAAACGGTTGAAGTGGACACTTGGTTACCCCTCTTTGGTTTATCGCCAAAGCTAGGGCCAATTTCCAACTGGGGTCTTGAGATTGAGAAAAACGCCATCAAAGTAGATAATACCTTAGATTATCAAACCAATATCCCTGGGGTTTTCGCCATTGGTGATGTGAATACCTATCCTGGGAAATTGAAACTGATTCTCTGTGGTTTCCACGAGGCTACTTTGGCGGTGCAAACCGCCTATAAGATTATCAATCCAGATAAACGCTTTACCTTAAAATATACCACGGTACAAGGGGTTCAAGGATTTGATTAAAATTCCTTTAATTTAAAGTGCCACTACTTATGGACTATTCTCTTTTTCACGTCGATGCGTTTACGGATACTCTTTTTAGAGGAAATCCCGCCTGTGTCGTTCCATTGGAAAACTGGCTTGAGGATGCTGTTTTACTATCTATTGCCAAAGAAAAGGCAGTTCCAGAAACTGCCTTTTTTGTACAAAACAAAGATCAAATTCACTTGCGCTGGTTTACTCCAGATCTTGAAATGGATCTTTGTGGACACGCTACTTTAGCAACAGCACATGTTTTAAAAAAGCATTTGGGGTATGATAAAAAAGTGATTTCCTTTACTACCATGAGTGGGATTGTGAGCGTCTCCCTTTCCGATGAACTTTATTACTTGGATTTTCCTTCGCGTATGCCGCTGGAAACCCATCTTCCAAAAACCCTAGAAAAATCGCTAAACGCAAAGCCCAAATCCGTTTTAAAAGCAAGAGATTATGTACTGGTTTATGATCGTGAAGAAGACATCCAAAACATCCAAATAAAACGCACCTATTTTGACGAATTGGATCTTGGAACAGGGGGAGTTATTGTAACTGCGCCAGGAGAAAATGTAGACTTTGTTTCCCGTTTTTTTACACCTCGGGCCACTTTATTGGAAGATCCTGTTACCGGGTCGGCACATTGTTCTTTGATTCCCTATTGGGCTTCTGTGTTCTCGAAACAGGAAATGACGGCACAGCAAATTTCCGAACGCGGGGGTCAGTTGTTTTGTAAAAATCAGGAAGATCGGGTTTTAATAGGCGGCAAGGCACGTACCTTCTTAAAAGGAACCTTTCAAGTCCGATAAAGTTTAAATCAGGTGTTTTAGGTTTTTCTTAAAAAATCGAGCAGACGTTGCCGCACTTTCCATAGAACTTACCGCAAAATTTCCACCTTGTTCAATATAGTAGTATTCCAAACCACTTTTTTCTGAATCGGGCAGTAACTGGGTATAATCGATGGAGCCGTTTCCTAACTCACTGTAGTCTCTGGTTATCTTATCCATGTCTTTGATGTGCCACAGGGTGTAGCGTCCCGGTTGTTGCTCTACAAGTTGTTTCGGTGTTTTTCCTGAATGTACAACCCAATACATATCCATTTGAAGTTTTACAAGTTCTGGATCTGTGATTTGCATTAGTATATCGTGGCCTGAACTACCTTCCCAGTTTTCAAATTCATAACCGTGATTGTGATAAGCAAATCCAAGGCCTGCTCCTTTGGCTTGTTCACCAATTCGATTGAGCTTATCCGCCAAAATTTTGAAGCTCTCCGAGTTGCGCTGATCAGGATGCACCCAAGGCCAAGTGATATAAGGAGCATTTAAAATTTTTGAGGCTTCAATGCACTGATCTACAAACTCTTTTAATTTGTCCTCTTTAGCATTAAAGTAATCTGAAAATGCATAATGTCCACTCGTTGTTGTCAAACCTAAATCATCTAAAACCATTTTAAACTCCCCCACTTCCAATCCATAAATTCTTTTTGTATCGGGGTTAAATCCATAAGTTTCAAAATCTTTATAACCCATAGCTTTGACTTTTTTCAAAGTTCCCAACGGATCTTCCGCCATTGCATCTCTAACGGAAAAGAGCTGCAGTCCCATCTTATACTTTGATGGGGCAGTACACGCTAATTGTGGAAAGCCTGTAAGAGTTAAGCTTCCAAGAGCTGTAATCTGATTTATAAAGTTACGTCTTCGCATAAGATTTGATTGAAGTTTAAATTTAAAAAACCTTTTGAAATGATAGCTGATAAATATTTCCTAATTTAGAATGGAATCAAGCCTTACCTATGAATTTAAATAGTAATTAAAATTTACAAGATGAAGATAAACTATGATGCGATTGTTGTAGGCTCAGGAATCAGCGGAGGCTGGGCTGCGAAAGAGCTTTGTGAAAAGGGCTTAAAAACTTTAGTACTTGAAAGAGGTCGGAGTGTAAAACATCTTGAAGGCTACCCTACGATGAACCTAGACCCTTGGGACATGAAACACGGAGGAAGTACTACCCAAGAGGATTTAAAGGACTACAATAAGCAGAGAAGGTGGGGCGTGAATGAGGGGAATCGTCATTTTTACAATAACGATTCGGAGTACGACTACGAGGAAGACAAGCCTTTTGATTGGATTCGAGGTACGCAGGTGGGAGGACGTTCATTGATCTGGGGGCGACAAACCTACCGTTGGAGTGATGATGATTTTGAAGCAAATCTCAGGGACGGTATTGCCGTTGACTGGCCGGTTCGTTACAAAGACATTGCCACATGGTATTCTTATGTAGAAAAATTTATTGGTGTAAGTGGTGAGGCACTAAACCTCCCCCAACTGCCCGACAGTGAATTTTTACCTCCCATGGAATTGAATTGTGTCGAAAAAGAATTGCAATCTTCTATTGCAAAAAACTATACCGATCGAGTACTAACCATAGGGCGTGTAGCTCATATCACGGAAGGTGCCAAAGAAGGAGCGGGAAGAGGAAAGTGTCAATTTCGAAATCGCTGTGACCGTGGGTGTCCCTTTGGATCCTACTTTAGTTCGAATTCTTCAACCCTTCCTACAGCAGAAAAGACAGGTAATCTAACCCTGCGCCCTCATTCTGTAGTGTCCGAAGTCCTGTATGATGAAAAAACACAAAAAGCGACAGGAGTACGCGTGGTAGATTCTCTATCCAAAGAGGTAATTGAATTTAAAGCTAAGGTGATTTTTCTATGCGCCTCTTCTATGGCTTCTACGTCCATATTGTTAAACTCTAAATCCGATCGCTTTCCCAATGGGCTAGGAAATGATTCCGGAGAACTGGGCCACAATATTATGGATCATCAGTTGGGTAGTGGCGCCTCTGGAAATTTTGATGGATTTGAAGAGCGTTACTACTCTGGAAGAAGACCCAATGGTTTTTACATTCCACGCTTTAGAAATATAGGTGGTAAATCAAAAGGGGTGGATTTTTTAAGAGGGTACGGATACCAGGGAGGAGCAGGCAGAGGAAACTGGTCGGAAAGCATTGCTGAATTTGGCTATGGTACCGATTTTAAAAATGCTGTTCTCAAACCCGGAAAATGGAATATTGGAATGGGTGGTTTCGGAGAAGTACTTCCCTATCACGAAAATCGTATGTATTTAGACTACAATAAATTAGATGTCTTCGGTATTCCTAAGATTGTTTTTGATGCAGAATTCAAGGAAAATGAAAAAAAGATGAAGGAAGACTGGAAAGTACAAGCGGCCGAAATGCTAGAAAATGCGGGCTGTAAAGACGTCTCTATTTTTGATTCCAATGCGCCTATCGGTAAAGGTATTCACGAGATGGGGACAGCTCGTATGGGACATGACCCCAAAACATCTGTTCTAAATAAACACAATCAAATACACAGTGTTACCAACCTATTTGTGACCGATGGGGCCTTTATGACCTCTTCAGGAACTCAAAATCCCTCATTGACCTATATGGCTTTTACCGCACGGGCAGTGAATCATGCCGTTTCAGAATTAAAAAAAATGAACTTATAGGAATCTACTGAGCAATTTCCATTACTAATCGTTTAGCAACCTTGACAACAAAATAAGTCCTATTCTTTACTATCATTACTCTAACCAAAAATTCCTGACTAGTGGTTTTAGGTTTTGTTTTTTTAGATTTTTTTGAATTTACTAGGAGACTTACTCTTCAGGCTCCGGCCCTGCTTTATCGGTTTGATCCCCTTGACCTAGATTGATTCTCAGTACAATCTCATGAGTTTTTAGATTGAGTTGAGACAGCGAACTGTCTGT
>Ga0209425_10000158_pt1 | contig 79754 bp, 73 predicted proteins | sample COG_05_FD_184749 | JGI IMG/M metagenome (GOLD analysis project Ga0209425, IMG submission 184749) | Pelagic Microbial community sample from North Sea - COGITO 998_met_05 (SPAdes) (version 2) | ecosystem: Environmental > Aquatic > Marine > Neritic zone/Coastal water | place: Helgoland, sampling...
ACGAGGTACACTACAAGAAGAACTTAATAATGTTATTGCTGACGAGATTCAAAAAGCAACAGGTACTAAAAATGTTGGTGTTTACATTCAAGCAACACACGGTTGTTGTGAGAATAGAGGTATTATGGCACATAGCAGTTTAACACAGACAACTGTGCTACGTGGTGCATTTAATGAAGACCCTGGTACTAAGAAAGAGTTTATGGATAATATTAAATTACAACAACAGTTTGCATGTGGAGCCTAATATGAAACTTAGATATTCAGAAGCATTTTATAGTGTACAAGGCGAAGGCAAGTTTGTAGGAGTACCTAGTGTGTTCCTACGTACATTTGGTTGTAACTTTCGTTGCATGAACTTTGGTACAGATGAGAAACGTAACAGAACAGAATTACATGCTGATGGGATTAGATATAATCCCGAAGTAAAAGCACTAATAGATGCTGGTGTACATGAAACTACTAAAGAGTTTAACGACTTACCTATTATACACACAGGATGTGATACATATGCAAGTATCTATCCTGAGTTTAAAAAGTTTAATAAGCAGGCAACTGTTGACGAAGTAGTAGAACATTTACTTTCACTTACTCCAGAAGGTAAGTGGACAATGAACAACGGTCAAGATATTCATTTAATCTTTACTGGTGGCGAACCTCTCCTGGCGTGGCAGAGATTATACGTCGATTTATTTAAACACCCACGTATGCAGGACTTAAAAAATGTTACATTTGAAACAAATACTACACAATCTTTACACGACGACTTGTTCGACTATCTCAACGATCAGGACAGATTTGAAGTCACATGGTCTTGTTCCCCAAAACTTAGTGTTAGTGGAGAACCTTGGGATACTGCTATTAAGCCTGATGTGGCTTTTGAGTATCAGCTTGTTAACAATAGTAACATGTATCTCAAGTTTGTTGTCGCTACTGAAAGTGACTTTGACGAAGTTACTCGAGCTGTTCAAGCATATCGTGATGCGGATATCAATTGTCCTGTTTACCTTATGCCGTTGGGCGGACGTTCGGAAGAGTATAACCTCAATGTTAAAGAAGTTGCAGAGGCGTGTATGGAAAGGGGCTGGAGATTCACCCCAAGACTCCACATCAGCCTATTCGGAAATGCATGGGGAACTTGATGCGTTACATGCAATCAAAAAAGAAACAAATGAACAACTTGAAAAGGCTATGAAGGCAGAAATTAAAAAAGATCCTTCAGATGCTATTAGAAAGGCAGGATGGTAAAATATGTGGGATAAAATAAAAGATACAGTAAACAAGATACAAGGCAAAAATAAAAAACCTAAAAAAGTATCAAACGAAGAAACTCGAAGAAGTACGTTAGAGTTAGAAAAAAAAGCGGCTACTAAGGCCGGTAAACCTTGGGTAGCAGTAATTGATACGCAGGTTAATCCAAAAGATATAAAGAACGGTTTCTTTGAGCTCGATTGGAATAATGAGTTTATTGAAGAACTTCTTGATGCTGGTTATTCTGGTGAGACTAATGAAGCTATTGTAGATGCTTGGTTTAGAACTATTGTTTCACAAATGCTACAAGATGAAGGTCAAAGTCCAGATAGAGGTATGGGACATATTAATGTTGTGCCTCTTGATAAAGGTAAAAGTGAAGTATCTTAGTGGTTGACACAAGCCAGATTTGGTGCTACAATAATACTATAAATTACACAAAGGCAAACTTATGGCAACTTATATTCTAGTAGATACTGCTAACACATTTTTTCGTGCAAGGCACGTGATACGCGGCGATCTTGATACAAAGGTAGGCATGGCTCTACACATAACACTTAATAGTGTTAAAAAAGCATGGAATGATTTTAATGCAGATCATGTTGTGTTTTGCTTAGAAGGTCGTAGCTGGCGTAAGGACTTTTACGAGCCTTACAAACGTAATAGACAACAGGCACGAGATGCACTAACAGAATCACAAGCAGAAGAAGATAAGGTATTTTGGGAGATCTTTGACGAGTTTAAAGACTTTGTAACTACAAAGACTAACTGTACTGTAATGCGGCATCCTGAACTAGAAGCAGACGATCTTATTGCAGGTTGGGTACAAGCACACCCTAACGATACACATATTATTATTAGTACAGACGGTGACTTTGCACAACTAATTGCACCTAATGTAAAGCAATACAATGGTGTTAGCAATACAATTATTACACACGAAGGTTACTTTGACGATAAAAAGAAGAAGCCTGTGCTTGATAAGAAAACAGGAGAGCCTAAGCCTGCACCTGATCCGCAATTTATGTTATTTGAAAAGTGTATGCGAGGCGATACTAGTGACAACGTATTTAGTGCATATCCAGGTGTACGTAAAAAAGGTACTAAGAACAAAGTAGGCCTTATAGAAGCATTTGCCGACAAAGATACAAAAGGTTACAATTGGAATAATATGATGTTGCAACGATGGGTTGATCATGAAGGTGTAGAACATCGTGTACTAGATGACTATACTCGCAATGTTGTCCTTTGTGACTTGACTGCACAACCTGATAATATTAGAAGTATTATTAATGATGTAATAGAAGAACATATGACACCTAAAGAAGTTACACAGGTTGGTATGAGGCTAATGAAATTTTGTGCAAAATGGGATATGCAACGAGTTGCAGATCAAGCTACCTATTTTGCAGAACCACTTAACGCGAGGTATCCACAATGACAATTAAAGCAAAAGAAGTATTAAAAAATAAATTTTGGCTAGTTGAAAATGACGGTGAAAAGATTGGAACATTATCTTACGACAACGAAAAATATATGCTAAATGATAGTACAGGACATTGTCATTATTTTAATAGTCAAACTGCATTTGCTAAAAAGTTTAATAGTAAAATAAATTGGACTAAATTAGATATTTTAGAAACGCCTCCTGTAGAAAAAATAGTACACGGTATGCCAACTAGTTGCTTACCTTATAACCCTATCTACGATGTTAAACGTAGATTACCTATGTTTAGTAAATCTGGTAAGTCTAAAAGTTTGTACTGTGCAGGATACTTTATTATTAGATTTGATAAAGGTTGGGTTAAAAGTTTTTGTCCAAAGCTAATTACTATTGAACGTTATGAAAGTAAAGGACCTTTCAAAACAGAAATAGAAATGAGAACGGAGTTATCTCGTGTCAACAAGTGAACCATTAAATACTAGTGCTATTCAAAACTTTATTCAACAAGTAAAGTCTGCTGAAGGTTCTAATGCCCCTGAAATAAGATTATCTATGGCACAAGCTAAAAATCTTGCATTTACTCTTGGTATTACAATGTCTAGATTACACGGTGATTTAGAAAAATTTGTAAAAGAAAGTAAGTCGACTGATAACGAAGTTATTGAAGTTAACATGGATGTAGGTGGCAAATGGTAGATGAAGAAGTTTAAGCACCATTGTATTATTGATGAAATAAGTTACAACAAACAAGAACTTATAGATTTGTTTAATCGTATTCCTAAAGAATGCGAACTCCCCTGGAATCAATATAAAAAAGCAATAAAAAATGAAGGCGGAGCCAAGAGCTATACTAGAAATCAGAATAGAGGTGACGGTGGATTAAATGGAATATTTACTCCGTATTGGGAAGGTAAACAACTTACCGAATATCCAGAAATACAAAATGTTCTAAATCGTTTTAATTTTGTAAAACCAATTGATGAACACGATATTACATTTATGACATACACACCCGGATTTACTTTTAGTAATCACACAGATAGATATTTAGAATATAATATCATGTTTCCACTTATTCCAAACACCGGCGGTGAACCTATTACATTCTATAAAGGTGAAGATAAAGATAGAGATAATCCTTTAGGTGTCGAATACACATATAGTTATAACACAACACATCCTACAGTATTTAACGGTAAAACAATACATAGTGTAGATACAATAAAAGAATATCGTGTGATGTTTAGGATAAAAGTTGTAAACGAGTTATATAACGATATGATTAACAGATACGAGAAAGGTGAATTTATTAATGTATAGACCATTACCGGACGGACTAACAATTAAAGAATCTAATGTCCAAGGATTAGGATTGTTTTCTACAAAAGATTTTGAAGCTGAAGTTGTACTAGGAATAGTACATATACTAGACAAAAACTTTCCGCATGGTGCTATAAGAACTGCCTTAGGAGCATTTTACAATCATTCAGAAGATCCTAACTGTAAGAATATAAAAGGATTTTGGCATCAAAAACCTGTATGTTATCTTATAACAACAAGACCTATCAAAGCTGGCGAAGAACTTACTGCCAAATATACTTTGTATAAAGACTTTGATATGGATGAAAGTTAGATGCCCAACTCTCTTATAATTGGATACACATCAAGTATTGGTAAAGCAATATACGATGAGTGTAATAGAAGATCAGAGAATGGTGCAGCAGGCATAGGTTCTAGAGAACAAGATAATATAAATGATAAAGATACAAAGAATGCTATAGTAAGTAAAGCTATAGATATGGATCATATATATATTATACCGTCGGGCAAGTCTACTATTAAGAATAGTTTTAGGGTTTCTCAAATTGAACTGCTCTGTGATTTATACGAAGCATATAAGGATACTCCAAAAAAAATTATTGTAATAAGTAGTTCTAGTCCTGAACAACGTCCATCTGCTCACATGATGAGAGCAAAAATTAGTATTAATACACAACTATATGATGTAGCAAAATATGCATTAGATAAAATTTGTTTAGACCTTAATTATAGAAAAAATCGTTGTCAAATAATTAATATTAAATCTGGTGCAATTACCGGTTCCCGTCATGGCCCAGGGCAAGGACTTGATGTAGACAAACTAGCAAATACTGTATGTAATATAGTAGATTTATCATCAGATATGAGAATTATCTCAACCACTATTATTCCTTATTAAGTACCTACTTAATAGAAAAAAGAGATAAATATACGTAGTTAACTAATAAGGAACTATGTAATGAGTAGACCAAAACCAAATATACTACTAGAACACGTTGATAAAAAGACGTATAAAAGCGAACAAGTACTACAAGCAGATGCTATTTGGGCAGTATTCTATAACGGGGCGCCTTTTAATTTAAAAACTCAAAATATTCTTACAAGCTATCCTGGCCCTAAGTATAAAAAAGTTTCGTTTAGTAATCCAGGACATGCAATAAATTTAGCTAAAAAACTAAACGATACATTTAATTGCGACAAATTTTCAGTAGTAAGGCTTACTGACGGTGACGAAGTTTCCGACTCATGAACTGGAAAGAAGCATATACTAAAATTTTTTTAAAAGAAGCAAGTAAGTCAGTTAACGAATCCACTATGCAAGAATTTATGCCCGTGTGGTGGCAAAATAATAGAAGTAAAGATAAAGGTGGGTTACGACTTACTGATCAGGGAATGGAATTTATAACTGAAGAAATTGAATTAACTACCTATGAAGTTCCTTTTCCAAAAGATTTTATAATGACTTCAAATACCCTAGTATGGTTAGATGAATTTATTGATTGTCCTTATTGGATTGGGCGGCACGGAATGATAGTTACGAACGAAAAGAAAGCATTAGAACTGCATCTTTTCTCCGGTGATGTTAAAAAATACGGCATAAACAAAGCATTATCAAAACAAAAAAATCAAAATAATTAAAAAAAAACAGTTGACTTTTATTATAAAGGTGCTATAATATATACATACTTAGAAATTAAGTATGGCACTGAGATAATATAAAAGGAGTACACTATGTCAACAGAAACACTTTTAAGAACCGTAAGCCCTAACAAGGCTAAGAAAAGCATTTTAAGAGCTTTTAGTAAAAAACGTCCTATATTTTTATGGGGACCTCCAGGTATTGGTAAGTCTGATATTATTGGACAAATTACTAATGGACTTTCTAAAAGCCATTTAATTGATATTCGACTATCTTTATGGGATCCAACAGATATTAAAGGTATTCCATATTATAGTGCAAATGATAACACTATGGCATGGGCACCGCCAGCAGAACTTCCAACACAAGAGTTTGCTGCACAATTTGATAATATTGTTTTGTTCTTAGACGAAATGAATTCAGCGGCACCAGCAGTACAAGCGGCCGCTTACCAGCTTATTCTTAACAGACGTGTAGGACAATATAAATTACCAGACAATGTTTTGATTGTTGCAGCTGGTAACCGTGAAGCTGATAAAGGTGTTACTTATAGAATGCCTGCACCATTAGCAAATAGATTTGTTCACTTAGAACTAGCAGTTGATTTTGATGACTGGTTCCAGTGGGCTGTAGACAATAACATACACCAAGATGTTGTTGGTTACTTGACATTTGCAAAGAAAGACTTGTATGACTTTGATCCAAAAAGTCCAAGTCGTTCATTTGCAACACCTCGTTCTTGGTCATTTGTATCTGAATTACTTGAAGATGATGATGACGAGAATACCACTACTGATTTAGTTAGTGGCGCAGTTGGCGAAGGCCTAGCTGTGAAATTTAGTGCTCACCGTAAAATTGCGTCGAGCTTGCCTAACCCAACTGACATATTGGACGGCAAAGTAACAGACTTGCACACCAAAGAAATCAGTGCCATGTATTCCTTAACGGTGTCATTATGTTACGAATTGAAGGAAGCATCAGACAAAAATGATAAGAAATTTGATGCTAAAGTCAACAACTTTTTGAAGTTCTCAATGGCAAACTTTGAAACTGAATTAGTGGTTATGGGTATTAAACTCGCACTTACTCAGTATGGTTTACCAATTGACCCGGATGAAGTTGAATGCTTTGATGAGTTCCATGAAAGATTTGGAAAATACATCACAGCCGCTCAAAAGGCGTAAAGGTGAATATGAGTTTGGACGTTCTCATTCAAAAAAACGTCCATTTTCTCTTGACTTTTTCCATTAAATATAGTATTATATAAACATAATAAGGCACTGAGATAAGGAATACAATATGACATCTAGTACAACTGTTACAAAACAAGGTAAAAAGAACTGGCAACCTAATCCAGATATTACTGCTGAAGAATTAAAAGTAATGCGAGAAGACGTTTTAGAACGTATTGTTGTTGCTCGTGTTGGATTACTATTAAGACATCCTTTCTTTGGTAATATGGCAACACGCCTTCGTATTAAAGAAGCAGATGACTGGGTTCCTACTGCGGCTGTAGATGGTCGTAATTTATATTTTAATACACAATTTTTTAATGCAATGGATAATAAAGAAATTGAATTTGTTATTGCACACGAAATCCTACATTGTGTATTTGATCATCTTACACGTAGAGATGATCGTGATCCGCAAATTTATAATATTGCCGCTGACTATATTGTTAATAACTTGTTAGTACGTGATAGAATTGGTAATAAACCTAAACTTATTGACTGTTTTCAAGACTTTAAATATGATGGTTGGTCTTCAGAAGCAGTTTATGATGATATTTTTGAAAAATACGATCAAGAAGAATTAGATGCTCTTGGTGAATTATTAGATGAACATGTTGACTGGGAGGGTAAAGACCAAGAAGGAAATGGTCCTGGTGTTAAAACAAAAGGTAAAAACGGTAAACCTTCATATTCAAAAGACGAGCTCAAAAAGATACGTGATGAAATAAAAGAAAACATGCTATCAGCAGCACAAGCCGCAGGAGCAGGTAATACTCCGGGCGAAATTGAAAGAATGATTAAGGATCTTACAGAACCTAAAATGTCTTGGCGTGAAATACTACGTCAGCAAATACAGTCTACAATACGTAACGACTTTACATTTAGTCGACCTAATAGAAAAGGCTGGCATACTGGTGCTATACTACCAGGCATGAATTTTGATGAAACTATTGATATTGCTATTGGTATTGATATGTCAGGTTCAATTGGTAATTCACAAGCTAAAGATTTCTTAAGCGAAGTTAAAGGCATTATGGAAGAATATAAAGACTATAATATTAAATTATGGTGCTTTGATACACGAGTATATAACGAACAAGACTTCAGTGCAGAAAACGGCGAAAACTTAGAAGATTACCAAATTATGGGAGGCGGTGGAACTGAATTCGACTGCAACTGGGATTACATGAAAGAAAACGATATTCAACCTAAGAAGTTTATTATGTTTACAGATGGGTATCCTTGGCAGAGTTGGGGTGATGAAAGCTACTGTGACACTATATTTGTTATTCACAGTCATCATGACAAGAACTTAGAAGCACCATTTGGACTAACTACACATTATGATCAGCAACAAGCCGCCTAAAATTAAAGAACCAAATGCATTAAACTATTTTGAGTTAAGAAAACTCAATAGAATTCCGCCTCATTTTGAATTTATTTCTATACCTATACCATATAATCTACAAAAAAGTATAGAAAAATGGATACTATCTAACTTAAAAGGTAGGTATTACATTGACAAAAACATAGATGTAGACGATTCAGATACTATTCAAAGTGTATTAAAGATTGGATTTGAAGAAGGAAAAGAGATGAGTTATTTCACTTTAGCTTGTCCACATTTGAAATATAAGTAAATAATATGAAGGAGAAATACTTATGAGTGAAGACGCAACAATTAACGAACTAGGCGATATTTCAGCAGCAGCACCAGAAGCATCTGAAAAGCCTGCAGCAACGCCGGCAGGTGAAGAAAAAAGTTTAGAATTAACTGTAAACGATTTACAGTTACTACGCCAATCAATTGAAGTGGCAACATCAAGAGGTGCTTTTAAAGCAGCTGAAATGTTAACTGTAGGAACTGTATTTAATAAGTTAGATGCTTTTTTAAATGCCGTTGCACAACAACAAAAGCAAGGAGAGACAAATGGCTCTTAAACACGTAGGAAGAATAAAAAAGAATAAAAATAAAGTAGTAGTAGCATATAGAACTATACCAGGTGATGCAAAATCAGCAGTCGTAGTTAATACTCAAGCACTTTCAGCAGACGAACATGATTCGTTAATGATTCAAGTTGAATCACAAGCAGGTCAATCTGCTTATGAATTTGCAGAGATGATGGCTAGAGCATCATTGCCTGATGGAAGGAACATGTTAGCAGCTTTTCATAAAACAGGAAAAATGATGAAAGTAGCAGTTGAAGAAGTTGAAATGCAACCAGATCATCAAACTATAATTCCTTTAAATGAACTTAATCAAATGATTGCAGATCAAAAAGGTGTTACAATTGACGAGCTTGCACTACAACCAAACGTACCAGCTCAGTCAGAAGCTACTCCTGTTGCAAGTATGCAAACAGCAGATATTAAGGCACCACAACAAGATACAGTCTTGTCAGATGAAGACTTAGCCGCACAATATCGTAGTCAAGCAGATTCTTTATACAAAGAAGCTAAAGCACTTAGAGCTCAAGCTGAAGAACTAGTACCGACTATTAAAAAGTCTAAAGCCAAAGCAACTGCAAGTGCCGTCGGATAATACAAAACTTCCAAAACACGTAATTGATATATGGCCAGATGTATTTAAGGACATAGATCTAAAAGTTGTTCCGTTAGACTACCTGCATTCTATTAGGGTAGTCTTCCAAGATGGAAAAATATGGGACATAGATATACAAAATTCTAAAGATGAAAACGGTCAACAAGTAAACGTTAAGAAAGAACTTGAAGATATCTTTAAACAATATGAAAAAGATATTTCAAACGTAGATTTTAGGTTAGATACTGAACGTGTAAAAAGAGACATTAAGAAAAGAACTGCTCTTTTTATGAAGAAACGAAAGTAAAATAAATTGAAAGCATTTGTTATACAACACGATAGCCCTATAGATTCTTGGTTCTATCGAGTGGTAACAAATTATACAAAGTTGAACTTTGACTATTGTATGGCTGATCGGTTTAAAGAAAATGCCGAATGGGAATTTTTTGAATCAAATACTCTAATTACATCTTGCTTACCTGGTTTTGAATTTACTATTGTAGTTAAACCTGGTACTATTTTTCCTTATTCATTCTACCAACGTAAAATTGAACCTAGACTAGGTAAGTTTCAAATTACTACTGTAGGTCCTGCTAAAGTTTATCACTCAGACATTAGTCTTCCTAAAGAAGGTATTTTAAAAGTAAAGTACCAGTTTCCTTATATAGATCCAACAAACGAAAATACATTTTCTAGTACACATGATCAAGGTATAGACATGTTACTAAAAAATTCTAACCTATCTTATGTAGTACACAACGAAATTCCTGAACCTGTATATAATCTTAATAAACCAATTGAATGGGCAATGACTGTAAGCTCAGGATTTTACATAAATTATATATTACATGCCGGTGGGTTTAATTCAAACACTATTGTTAATCATATAGATATTAGCAAAAGTAGTTTAGAAGTGCGTAAGTATACTATTGAAAATTGGAACGGTATTGATTATTTGCACTGGATAGATCATCTATACGAGAAATTTCCGTTACTAAATGTTTTTAACGGTGACCAATTTAAACGAGGACACAAACCAACACATGTTGTTTTAGAACATATGTCGACAATATGGTCAGATTCTGAATGGGTAAAGCATTGGCGGAAATATCAAACATGTACACATAATTATTATACTTGTAACTTTGCAGATACTAAAAGTTTTAAAAAAATTCTTAGCACGTATAAAAACAATTATACAAGTGTATTTTGGTACAATGGTGCATTAAAACGTATGCCTGCAAATATTAATAAGACTAGCGAACAAAGTCATAGTCATGCAAAGACATTTATGCAACAAGTAGTAGATTATAATCCTAATACACTAGTATACGGCTCAGATCATTGTTGTGCAAAATATAACGGTATTAGTGCTTTAGATGCATTAACCAGTATGAAGGAAGATTCAAGATTAAACTTATGGAGAACTTATAGTGGAACATAGAGGAATATCACAAGGAGATCACCATAGAGTCTTACACGAAATAAAATTAGATAGACAAGCATTAATAGACTTTTATCATATGTTTCCTAAAGAAACTCATTTACCTTGGAATGAATTTAAATTAAAGTACAATTCCTAGGGTTTTATTACGTATTAGAAGTGGTGACGAAACATTTAATGATATTATACATAAGATTGATCAAGGAACCTTTTTTAACTTATAAATACATATAGGAGCAAATTAACTGCTCTTTTTACAAACAAAAGAAGATAAGTATTATTGCAATATGGCATAAATACATGTAAGAAACTATATTTCAGGAGTTCTATAAATGGCTTTAAGACTTAGACGTGGTACCGATGCTGAAAGACTGCTAGTAACCCCAATAGAGGGTGAGTTAGTATATACCACAGATACAAAAAAGATCTATGCAGGTGACGGATCGACTATTGGTGGCACAGAAATTGCTGGTTTAAATAGTGTAGTAGCAGATACATCACCGCAACTAGGTGGTAACCTAGACATTAACGGTAAGAATATTACAGGTACAGGTAATATAACAATAGACGGAACTATAACTGCTCCGCAATTTGAAGGTAATATTTTAGCAGACGATAGCACATTAGTTTTTAATAGTGCTACACAAAGTTTAGCAATTACAAATTTAGATATTTCAGGTGATATAGACTTAACAGAATCTACTAATAAATTAGATGTATATTCAAACCACGCAAGTACATCAAGTAGTATAGTTTTAAACAGATCAAAAGGGACTAAAGCCAGCCCAACTGCTCTTATAGATAATGACAATATTTTTAGTGTTAACTTTGTAGGTCATGACGGATCAAACTATGTTGGCGGTTCTAGCATTGTATCAGATGTTGACGGTACTGTATCGTCTGGAATAGTACCAAGTGATTTATCATTCAAAGTAACAGCTAGTTCTGGTTCACAAACTACACCTTTAACTATAAGTTCATCTGGATTAGCAACATTTAGTGTAAATGATGTTTATATAGAAAAAACTTTAAGATTAGACAGTTATGGTAATTCATCAAATGCTCGCGGAATAGAAAGATATAGATCAAGAGGAACTTTAGCTAGTCCATTAGCTAACAATCAAAATGATAGTGTTTATGAAGATAGATATTATGGATATGAAGGATCAGCTTATAAACTTGTTGTAAGAACACAGGCAATGGTAGGCGCTTCATCTATATCATCAGGTATAATGAGTGGTAGATATCGTATACGTGTAGCAGATACAGCAGGTGTTGAACAAACTATGCTTGACATTAGAGGTGTTGATAATAGAGTACGTGTATATAGCGATTTTAATGTTCCTCAGACTAGATCTACATTTGGTGATATTGAACTATTTCAAAATAGAATTACTGCTACGGCTTCAAACCAAGATTTAGAAATTGCAACTTCAGGTACAGGTGATGTAGTTGTGTCAGGCGGACTTAGAGCAGATGGAATTAAGCTAGAAGGAAACACTCTTAAAACAGTTGACTCAAACGCTCCGTTAGAACTTTCAGCTTCAGGTACAGGAATTGTATCAGCAACTAACTTAACTGCTATTAATTATATGCAATTAGCAACGTATGCTAACAATGCCGCAAGAGATTCAGCTATTGCTAGTCCAAATGCAGGTATGATAATATTTAATACAACAGGCACTAAATTCCAAGGATATACTGGTGCATCTTGGGTTGATCTTAATTAATTAATCATTGACATTTTGTATTATTCGTAGTATAATAAACTATGAATAATTCTAATCCTATTATTGTAATTAATGCTAACATGGGTTCGAAAGGACATCAGATTGGTAGACTAATTGCAAGTTGCTCAAATGTACGTTGGTATGACCATAAATGGAATGGTCCAACTCCTTGGGAACCTTGTAGTCATATATTAAACCACGAACATAGTAAGTTTCACTTTGATCGAAGATTTAGTGACGAAAGTACTTTACCTCCTGTACTAGATTTCGCTGAACGAAGTAATCACATAGATCAAAATATTCCATACGAAAAATTAAATAAAAATGAAAATTTTTTATACGTTACGCACAGTAAATTGGATGAAGCACGTAGCTACTTTAATGGTAAACATTTGGTAGTTTTTGATAAAGATATAAAGAGATTTTTTGAAACATCTTGGAACTTTAAAGTAGGTAAAACAAAGACAGCTATTAGCGAACTATATACTGTAAAGCAGGCAAAAACAATGCTAAAAGGCGTCTTAGACAGCTATACAGCCCATATAAGCAACAAAGACTTTGCTATACATAGTGTAGACGATTTATTGCATAAAGACATGTTTAAGATGCTTTGTAGCAAGTTTAATTTAGAATTTAACGAGATAGAGTATAATAAGGTATGTAAATTTATAAATGATAATAGTACCAATAACAGATAATTTAAAACCAAAACTTAGATCTTTTTGCCAAAAAGCAAAAGAACTAGGATATCAAAATAATTCTAGTTTGGAGGCAATGAAGTTTGATTGGTGTCACGAACTTGGTAAGTGGTTCTGTGCAATAGAAGATGACAATATAGTTGCTGTTGCAGGATGTCATCCTTTACCAGAAGTAAGTCCAAATGCTTGGCGTATATTATTTAGAGGGTGCGAGCTTCCTAACAAAAAGTCATACAAAGGACTTAGCAAATATAACTGGTTTAGTGTAACTTGGAGAGAATTTATTCCATATTTTATAGAATGGTGTCCTAGTAAAGAGCTATATATTACTACTAATATAGACAATGAACATTCGAACGGAAAGGTAGCTCGTAATCATAAATTAATGGGATTGCTTGCTAAACAAAATATATTAAACAAACACAGAGACATGGTATTATATTATACTGATCAAACTGTATGGAAATTAAATATCAGCGAATATAATCGCCGAAGGAAGGAACTAGATGAAGTGGGACATAGACTTTAATCATTTATCTAAAGTTAAATCAAGTTATTTTAAACACTTGTACTACGCAACAAAATTTAATTTTGTTAGTTTATTAATTTTTATAACAGGAACAATACATAGTATATTTCCTTTTGTATTTGCTTATACACCATATAAACTTGCAAAATATATAGTTGACGAAACGGAAAAACATCTTGGAAAACCTAAAAACATATCTAAGTAAAGGAGTCTATGTAAAGTCTAGTGGAACTACTGGAACTCCTAAGAATATATTTAGAACTCCAGAAAATTTAAAACATTGTAATCGTATAGCAGTAGACTCACAAAAAATTACAAAAGATTCAAATATCTATACAGTATGTAAAATGGATCATGCCGGAGGTATGTTAGCACAAACTTTGCCTGCTGTAAGTGTTGGTGCGAATGTAACAGTAGAAGATTTTAATCCTAAAAGGTTTATGTCTGAAATACACAAATATACACATACACATTTAACTCCAAGACAAGCAATTATTATTAAAAATACAAAAGATTTTACAAAAATAGATTTAACAGGTATTTGGATTACATGCGGTAGCGATATTGTATCGTATGAATTAATAAAGTCGTACGTAAAACAAGGTGCAACATTTATGACAAATTGGGGTATGAGCGAAATAGGCCCTTGTGCAATCAATACAGTATTTAATAATTTAGAATATGTAGAAAGACATCAAGAGTGGGCCCCTAAAGGATTGCCTATGTTAGGTGAAAATATATATTGTAATTATCAAATTGACTATTTAACAAACGAGTTACTTGTTAAAGGTGATATGTGTATATACGATGATTGGTTTAATACTGGTGACTTAGTAGAATTAAAGTATAAAGTTCCTCCATTGGGATATTTTGCAGTACTATACTATGCTGGAAGATTATAAAATTCCTGTTAATACTTTTTGGACTGACTGAGTTAAAGCTAGACGATAATCGTTGCTTTCTGAATTATGGTAATGTGATAATACTTCTGTTAATTTATCATCTCTTTCACAAAATTCTTTATAATCAATTATTTCATTAGGTAGATCTAAAGCTGAAAACATTTCTTCAATTGTATGCTTTTCTCTGTTTGGAAAAAACTTTGTTATACAAGAATTTTCTTCTGCTATCTGTTTACGCATACGGTCATCGTCTTTATACCAAAAGTAATGAGGGTATGAAATGTCCCAGCCGCCACATACATGCCACCATTCAAAACAGCTTTCATTACTCCGCTGTACACCTATAAACTTAGCATCTGGAAACATTTCTCTAAGAAAAGGAAGATGATAAGCAAACCAATGACTCTTAATTATTTTTTTACCAGGCTCCCAATTTTTAAATGGTTTTTTAAATTCTTCTACAATTTCTTCTTTAGTCAATGTATCTATTACATCAAACTTGCCGCCAAATTCATGATCAGGCCCCCAATACGCTCCTCTGTGCCATCCTCGAGCTGCTAATTTTCCTGTATTAGGATTGACTGCTATATGGTCATATATCCTATCAGTAGTTTCGTCAGATATATTAATATTAATGTTAGATGTTATCATACGCAATGTTCCGCTCCATCTACTTCCAGGAGGGCCTGTTGCTATAATTAAATCTTTACCAGTATACTCTTCATACATTTTCTATTCCTTGTAATATCTTATCAGCCATTATTTTATGTGATTCTGGTCCTGGATGAAATCCGTCTCTTGCTAGGTCTACTACTGTTTCCTTTGCACCAAACGATATTTTTTTTATATTATCTAAATTTGGAACACTTGTTTTCCAAGCTCGCCTTTCACAATATGCTAGTATTAGTTTTGCGTTTGGAAACAGTCCTTTTAAAAAATAATCAAATAACTTTAAACAATCTATATCCGCTTGTTTAAAATATTTAACATAACCATCTTGTGCTTCTAATTTTCTCATTTTATATATTTCACGTAACCCCCACCCGTAACTTCCAAAAAATCGTGTGTCATTTAAAATTATATAATCAGGTTTAAATTTTTTGTACTCAGTTAAAGGATCAACTAAATCAGTTAACGTATCTGCAGGGCTAATATTTAAATAAGAAGCATTTAATTTTTTTGCTACAATATAAGGAAAACTATCCTCAACGTTAATACCTGTTCCTAACAACAAACTTCCGCCGGCGAATATTATTTTTGTACTAGCAGTATAGTCTATTTCTGGACCTCTTAATCCTAAGCTATTCCAAATATACTTTATATCACTCTTAGGTAATTCAGTTTGTACAATATGATGAGTAAAAGGATCTCTGCCATTACCACCAACTAAAGGCTTACTATTTTCTTTACTATCTTTACCGTGCCATAAATCTATTGTATTAGGAGTATTAAACAATTTTTTATGAAATTTAGGTTTCTGCGTAGTAGTTGGATTTGTTAAAGGAGCAATAATCTCAGACATTTATAATATGGTCCTTTGTACCATTGTTCATTAAATCTGTAAACTTGTCATTTATAAATCCTGTAGCTTGTAACGTAATACGTGGCGTATAACCCATATTAGATGCAGCATGAGGCATATTACACCAGTCATATACTACACATTCTCCTGCGTCATACCCTTGGTAATATGTATTTCCAAACTGCCATACATGACCGTAGTCCCACGGAGTTAAAGCTATTAGTATTCTACGTAACATTAAAGGATTCTTATCTGCGCCAGCATTGGTCCATCTTTCTCTCCATTCTGGCCTAGCATATCTCATCTGCTGATCAATATGAAAAGGTGTAACTTCTCCTAATCTTTGTATATGAACTCTTGATTGATGTACATCATACATTCCAATTTCTTCAAGCATTCTAAAAAATACAGCAGTATCAGGATGTGTATCTCTCTTTTCAATATTAGCAATTTGATGGTGGTACATACAAGATACATCATCTTTTCCGGATGCACGTTGTATGTCCATTAGCTCACCATCATGTAAATCTTTATCTTGTTGACTTGAATTGCGAGGTCTATAATTTCCTATTGTATGCTCTTTACATTTTCTAAGAGCTCGTTGCACTCCTGCCTCCCAGTCGCCTTTAAATTTACACATTACTGTAAAAGTCTTTTCTTGCGGGTCAGCTTTTGGGTCAAAATGCCAAGTTGATCTTAATTTATTATGATACCATCTACTAGGTATACCATCAACTGTATATACGTTCATATTTGATTTTTTATGACGTTCTAATTGTTCGTTTGAGTGAATTTCATCTTGATAATTGCTATCAGTAATGTTTACGCCTTCCTCCAATGGAGGAACTGTATCTGGAATTAGATCTTTTACTAAGTCTCCTGAATAATAATTTACATTCTTATCATCGCCTTCAACAGATTTCTTAAGATTTTTATTTGCTTCGTTTGCGTAATTTTTCATTATTGATCCTAAAAGTTATATTCACAAATATTAATATCAAGTACGTATCTTCCGTTAAAATTATTAACCTCTTTTGGTTGACTCTTTTCTAAAGAAGAAATGTAGAAATCTAAAAAGTCGTATTCTTCTTTAGACTCTAGTCCCCAACGATCTTTAAAATAATGCCTATCACAGACACTTAGTTTTAATCTATTATCGCCTACAAAGTTATTTGCTGCTGCTACTTCTTCATGTATTTTTTCTTTAAGTAAATCGTAATTTTTATAATATGTATGGTAATCAGGGTAATCTATAGATTCAAAGCCGCCTGCACCTTTCCATCCTCTAAAATTTTTAACTTCTGTTCGTAACACTAAAAATATTTTTGCTAATGGAAAAGTTTCTCTAATATAATCGAGTTGCAAACTAAAATGATGACTTTTAACAATCCTATACTTATCCCAAGATTTATCAGTATAAGCAGCATCTATTTCTGAAATTATTTCTTCTTTAGACAACGTATCTAATTGATCAAACTTCTTACCATGCTCGTTACCTGGACCCCAGTACGCTCCTAAATGTTGTACAGGTGATCTTGTGTGTGTATAAACTCTATCATCCCTATGATCAGATATGTTAATAGGCATTATTTCATTTTTTGAAATAACATTAGATACTGCACTCCATTTACTTCCTGGGGCGCCTGTAAAGAATATCAGTTTACTTTCGTCGTACATTAATTTTTTTTCCTATACTAATATTTATTCTGGCTTGTAAAACTCAAAATATAATCTGTCACCGTTGTCTTGCTTAAATTTTTCTAATTCAAGATTGTGTGTTTTTGCTTGTTCATACGCTACTTCAAATGTCCAAGGAAATATATCAACATAAGGACCTTTAGGCCACAAATGTCCTGGATTAGCTCTAAAATACATTCTGCCTCCTGGCATTAGTATTTCAACTAGTTTTGCAAACCTTTTATCAATGTCATTTCTATCGCCAAAGTTAAGGCTACCAAATACAATAATATGATCATAACTTTTAGGCTCTACAGCAAAATCTAATATATCAACCATGTAGTCTGCACTATTGTTAAAAGGGTCAATACCAATAAGATTGTTTATTCTACTCTTAAAAGGATTATAACCGCATCCAAAGTCTAGTACTGCTTTCGGATTTGCATTGTTGATGGCGTCAACTAAAGCCCATCCGCTGTATTGATATATCTCGGTTTTAGGTTGCCAAATCTCCCCAAAGAACCTATGCATATATTTTTTGTCAAGATCAGCTACAAGTTCTTTAACTGTCACATCAACGCTGTCTATGTCAAGTTGTAACTTAGATGTAATACTGTCTTTAAACTTGCGTAGTCTAGCTGGTGACCAAGGTAACGAACCTATGTGTGTATTTTCTGTAATCTGTTCATTAATATTGTCATATTTAGGTAAATTGAAGGAGTTCTTTAAATTTTCGTCTATTAAACTAAAAATTCGAGTGTTCATAAAAAATTTCTCCTTTTTGCTAAATAAATGTATACAAAGATAAAAAAAGACTCACTTTTAAAAATTTTTTTATCCGTTTCATATAATTACTTATATAAGATGTAAATTAAAAGGTTAAGGTCTGAATGGAAGAAATTTTAGCATTACTAGCAGGAACACTATATGGACTAATTATAGGTATTATTCCTGGTGCAGGTGCAACTACAGGCCTCATTTTTATATTTTCTTTTATTACATTATTTCCAGATCCGTACTTAGGAGTTATATTTTGCATGGCAGTAGTGGCAGCAAGCACAACAGGTGATACTTATACCGGAGTATTGTTAGGTATTCCTGGGGCAAATAGTGCCGCTGCAACTATGGTTGACGGCTTTCCGTTAGCACTACAAGGCAAGGCTACCTATGCAATATCTGCCGCGGTAACCACAAGTACAATAAACGGACTACTTTGGGGTGCTTTAGTATTCTTTTTACTTCCTTACTATACAAGCCTTATAATGGTATTTGGAGTGCCTGAACTATGGGCGTTCACTTGTTTAGCATTAGTAACCGTAACATTTATTACAAACAAGTGGTGGGTGAGAGGTGTTATAGCACTTGCTGTAGGAATTTTTATTGGTATGATCGGTGTTGATCCTAACACTAACGCAGATAGGTTTACTGGAGGGATTGAATACTTAGGTGCAGGAGTACAACTATTACCATTAGTAGCAGGATTGTTTGCAATACCAGAACTTTTAGACGGATTAAAAAATAGAAAAAATACTGCTACTGTTTCTCTTTCTAATGGGGAACAAACAAAACAAGGATTTAAAGCAGTTTGGCAAAATAAATGGCTAGCCCTTAGAGGTGGTGCAATAGGAGCATTTATAGGAATTCTACCTGGCTTAGGTGGTGCAATGGCAGATTGGATGGCTTATGGGCAAGCTGTCGCAACAACTAAAAATCCAGATGTACCATTTGGAAAAGGAAACATTAGAGGTGTAATTGGACCAGAAGGTGCTAACAATGCTCAAAAAGCTACAAGTATGATTCCTACTGTACTTTTTGGAATACCCGGAGCACCATTCGCAGCAATACTAATTGGATTATTCATGTATTTGGATTTTGAATTAGGTACTGTAGACCTTGCTAATGACCCTAAGTTCTTTGACAGTATGTTGTACGGGTTTATGCTTGCAACTGTGCTTGTAGGCGCTCTATGCTTGCTTACGACACCTATTATAGCACGTATAGCACAAATACCCTACAAATATTACTTTCCGCTACTATTAGGTTTTATAACACTCGCATGTGTACAATACACAGGTGGTTGGGAAGATTACGCTATTTTGGCAGTATGCTCAGTAATTGGAGTACTTGCCAAAAATTACAAATTTAGTAGACCAGCTCTACTATTTGGGTTCATTCTATCAGATAGAATTGAACAACTTACATTACAATTATCAAGTTTGTATAGTCTAGATAGACTTATTGATAGACCAATATTCATTGGACTTATCTTGCTAATTTGTGTTGTACTAATTTGGGGACTTACCCAAAGAAATAAACTAGAATATGCATAACAAAGGAGAAAAAATATTATGAAAAAGTTTATTACATCAGTGCTTTTAGCACTTACTTTATCAACGCCGGCATTCGCTGATTACACGTTTGTGGTTCCTCAAAAGCCAGGAGCAGGTACATCACAATGGGCTGAGATTATCGCTAAAGAACTAGAACCGTTCTTAGGTGAAAAAATTGTTATTAAATTTATTCCAGGAGCAAGAGATATTCCTGGGTTCAATAAATGGCATAACACAATGCGTGACAACGACAAGGCTGTAATGGTATCACACGGCGGAAATGGTGTAAGTTTTCTACAAGAAGAAGTAGACTATGACTACAGGCAATATGATAGTGTAGGATTAATGAATCTTAACATTATTGCTGGTAAAGCATCAGGTGCTGATATGAACAAGCCAAGTTTTGCAGCAGGTTCAGGTATGGTTCCTGAAGCATTTGCTTTTACAATGCTTATTTGTGGACCAGACAAAAGTATTGAAGAATATACAGCATGTTTTAAAGAAAATGTAACATGGGTTAAAGGTATGAGTGGTGCTGAACGTAGACTAGCTTTTAAAAGAGGCGAGTTGACTGGTACTAGAGAAAATCCTGCGGCTTATAAAAAGCATGTTGCTCCTAATACAAAAGCAGAAATTTGGTTCCATCATGGTATTTTACAAGCAGATGGTTCGCATGCTGATGATCCAAACTATCCAGGATACCAGTTTGAAACTTTGTTTGAAAAGCGTTGGGGTGTAGCACCAAGTGGTGATATGTACAAGGCTTATAAACTTGTAAAAAGTTTCCGTGATGGTATGCAAAAAGCTCTATGGGTTAACAAAGGTAATCCTAATAGACAAGCACTAGTAGATGCTTTAACTGCTATGAGTAAGGATAAGTCAGCAATGGCTAACATTCAGAAAAAAGTAGGTAAGTATGATTGGCTTATTGGAGAAGCTGGTAACAATCATAGAGACACACTTATGACTTTTGTTACTACAGATGCTTTAAGTTCTCTAGTTAAGTTCAATCGTAACGCACTAGGATTAAATAGTGTAGAGAAGATTGAATTAGCATTAAAGTAAGGAAGTATATATGGCGTTTAAATTCAACAGAAGTAAGATGAAATATTTGACCAACCCTGATGATTATAAAAGTAATTGGGAGTGGACAAAGAGTAACAGTAACTATCATTTTGATAAAAACACAGTTGACGGCCTAGGTGAAACATTTCGTGTATGCGGAACATTTCATGGAGACTGGGAAGCTGAGTTACAAGATGTTATAAAAGACAGCAAAGCTGTTACTTGGGCCACTAGGGGTAAGAAAGGTGAACGAAAAGACAAGTTTATCAAACAGGAAGAATATGATCTAACTTCTGTTGGCGCTAACGTTAACTTAGAAGTATCTAACTTTAATAGAAACTGTGAGAAATATACAAAAATAAATGAGATGGCAGAATATTTCCATCTTGAAAATTTTCAAAAAAGAATACATGTGCAAACTACAGGACAGCTTTGGAATTTGCATATAGATAAATTATACCAATGGAATCCTGAGGACCCATCAAAAGTAATTAGAATTACAATTATGCTAAATGACTGGGAACCAGGACAATTTTACATGTACGGCAATCGTATATATGATAGATGGAAAACTGGAGAAATACATATTTTTGATTGGCCAAATACTCCACATTCAACAGCTAATACAAGCTACGTACCAAGAATAAGTTTACAGTTAACAGGTATTAGAACTGAAGATACTAATAAAATATTAAACGAACGAGATCATTACTATTCTGTGGAATAAATGAATGGTAGAATTATTAGTTGCTAACATAGTCTATGTATTATATAGATTACTAGTAACTGCTCATATAGTTAAGTTTTTATACAAGTATATACCTTACGGGTTTGCTGTTTTAGTATCAGCACAGTTAAGTTTTTTATATGACGGTGGTGTTTTTGCCTACCTATTCCAAGCACAAGCATTACCGGAACTAGCAGAGTTTATACAAGCTAACGTATTATATACACTAAGAGTTGGTATAGCGTGGTGGATTATAAAGATACTATGGGACCGGCTAGATAATTACTACCTATCAGTGTTTATAGGTGCAGAGCTTACATTTGTAGTAGACTACTTTATTTTTGAGGGAGTGTACTAGTAGGTAAATATAATAAAGGATGCTATTAATGAATCATGATACAATAAAAGAATTTGAAGATTTAAGTAAAGAATATTTTAATGTGCCCGGACATAAAAAATTAAGACAAGGACAGAAAAACAGATTACCAAAATATTCCTTTGTAGTAGAGAAGTTTAACAAAGAAGATAACATAGTCGATGCAGGTTGCGGTGGCAGTTACTTTAAAGGTATTTTTCCAAATTTAATTGCATTTGATATAGTCGACTACAATAATCAAGATTACGTTTGTAATATATTAGATGCTCCTATACCAGAAGATAGCCAAGATGGAGTTTTTTGTTTTGGTGTACTACATGAATGTCCAGATGAATATCATCTACCTAATATAGAAAAAATGTTAACGTGGTTAAAGCCCAACGGACAATTAGTAATGAGATGTAAAGCTAAACTAGTTACAAACAAACATCGTAAAGAACGACTATATGAACGTAAGTATAATGAATACTTTGATCAAGGATTATGGAGTAGAGAAAGAATTGATCAATTTACACAACAATTAAATTTAAAACTTAATTGGGTTATACATAGAGAAACTCTACGAAAAGATCAACGAACTAATGTTAAAGGGACTAACTTTGATTCATCTCATGACAATGATGTAGTTTTTAACGGACATATCTGGAGTTGGAGTAAAAATGTTTAAAGAATTTGAAGAAATCTCAAGAATATACTTTAGTGCTAATGGCAGTAGGGAATTACGCAGAGGTTCTAAAATTCATAAAAATACTAGTAATGATTTTTTATATTCTTTACCTAAAAATGCAAATGTTGTTGATGCTGGATGCGGGCCAAATGCGTTTAGAACTATTTTTCCAAATTTAATTGCTTTTGATATAGTTGATTATGGTAATCAAGATTATGTTTGTAATATATTAGAAGCACCTATACCAGAAAGTAGCCAAGATGGCGTTTTTTGTTTTGGTGTACTACATGAATGTCCAGATGAATATCATCTACCTAACATAGAAAAAATGCTATCTTGGTTAAAACCAGGTGGTAAACTAATAATGCGTTGTAAATCAAAAGAAGTAGTAGATAAACACCCTCGTAACAGTAATGCCGTTGGAGAAATGCATGAATATTTTGATCAGGGATTGTGGCCAATAGAAAGAGTTAATCAATTCACGCAACAATTAAATTTAACGCTTGATTGGATTGAGCCTAAAATAATAACACGTAAACAACAGTGGAATTCTAATCCTAAAAAACGTTTTCATTCGTCTCATGACAATGATATAATCTTTGATGGACATATTTGGTGTTGGAGTAAAAATGTTTAGAAAAATAAAAGAGCATTTAGAAGAAACTGAATGGAGCTATTGGAAACACTTAACTCATAGTGTTCATCAAAGTAATAAATTAATAGCATGTGCTATTAAGTCTTATATACATGGAATATTTCCGTGTTGGTTTAAGGCCGATGGGCCTGTAACAGTAGCAAAAATGTATCATCAAATAAACAAAATACATCATGTTCACAAAATGATTAAACAGATGAAAAAAGACGGAGACATATAATGGACACAATGAGCTTACATAGTATACTATGCTCATATGGAGATGTAGTAGAACTTGATTATAAATTTAGTGACGATACAATAAATGAACTAAAAAACATACAAGAATGGTTACCTGGACCAAACGGAAAAACTGCTATTAACTTAACTGGTCCTATTGAAGATTTAGGGCTTGATGTATCAGCAGAGGTTAAACATCAAAGAAATCAACCATATAACGAAAATTTATTAAAATGTCCAACGCTTAAAATATTTTTTGATCAATGGACTGAACTAGCTAGGTGCAGAGCAGCTACTATGAATAAAGGTAGTTTCTTTAGGTTGCATAGAGATGCATTTAGACTAAATGATCAGTTTAGGATTTTTATACCATTAAATAAAACAAACGACGACGAATGGATATTTATATATGACGGAGAAGTTCAAAGATTCAAACAAGGGGTTCCGTATATATTAAATACTAGAAAAACACATGGTAGTTTTGCTATGGCAGACGGTATATATCACGTACTAATGAGCCTGTTTATAAACGAACAAAATATTAAACAAGTATCTAAGATGCTACCAAACTGTAAAGAACATTGATAAATAAGTATAATAGAGTTAACGGAGAAAAAATATGAATTATTATTTAATTGCTGGTGTAGGCTTTACTGAAATGCGTACTGTCGCAAGCAAATTAATGGATAAACTAAGTGCGTTACATGGTGCAGATACTGTAATAAGAGCTCCTTTTGGTGCATTAAGATTTTGGAGTCATAATGCAGAACAGCCTAATGATGACTTTGTATGTATGCCATCCGGCGTCGCCGGGTTAGGTACAGCATACGGTCCTCGAATACAAACCGAAATAACTTCTGATACTCAACACATAGTTATGCATGGTCCAGGAATTCTTAATAACTTAGAAACTATTACAACGTTTTTAAGTAGTAATAATAGCGAATCACCGACTAAAACTAGAATGACTGTTGGATCAACAGTTAACACTTACTTAATTAAAACTAATGAAAGTTCATCAGCAATGGCGTTACGTTTGCAAGAAGATTGGGATACAACTGTAGACAATATGCCATATAAAGGAACTGGAATTGTAAATCCTACAAATGAAGACATTCAAGCATCAAAAGATGCATACTTTGCATGGTGTGTTAAGCATGCAAATACTGCTGCAAACTTATTTGGCAGCTACGACGAAGAGGTGTGGAATGCATTAGGTGGCTGGAACGCTGACGGAACACCTTCGCAGGTAGGTGTAGGAATTACTGATGTTACTACTTTTGAAAGAAAAGACGGTACAACAGCAAACTTCACAAACCATACTCATCAACTTTACATTACACAATACTAAGTTTATTTTATACCAATTCTCATAAATCTTGTATAATTAACATGTTTACTTAGGTCTAATTCACCTTCATATAATATTTCTGATAGTGGTGCCATACTTGCAAAATCATCTAAATCGTTTACACAGTTAATATGTTCGTCTAATTCAAAGAAATTATTACTTTGTAGTATAACTAATTTACCTGCAGGTATTTTATTATACCATTCATTAAAATTTGGAATATGTTCGCAACTAGTGTTTATAATTGTATCTGGCATATCTGTTAATTTTACTTTATTTCCTTTGTCATTTAATGTATCATATGTTAAAGGATAAGTTAAGTTAAAGATATCCAATGTTGTAGCTTTAAACTTCCATTCGTCTGTTAACCAAGGCATATTAAACTCCTCGGCTATTTCACAACAACTTTCATCTATATCAAAACTTCTAATTTTTGTAATAATTACTTTCGATTCAAATAACATAGTAGCTAATGTAGCATACCAACCTGCACATAAAAATACTATTCCTAAATCAGGACAATGTTCTTGTACTTTTTCAACAAGCCATTCTTTACTTTTAATTTGACCATTAGATAAACAATCTTTATTAAACTTAGGATTATCAAATACTCGATATATGCCGTTAATCAGTTGTGTTGTCATTAAATTTTCTTTCTAACCATTCAAAGTTGTTTATTTTTTTAAGAGCAGATGAATCATCTTTATATTTTTCTCCGTATTCTTTACCAGCAAGTGCTCCTGCAATACAGTAGTTTCCAAATGGCTTGTCTTTGCCTTTGGTACACCATTGTGTTAACCTAATTTCTGTCTCTTTATCTTCTTGTCCTTGTATAATCTTACTAGATAGTTTAACACACTCCCTAAATGCACTTTTCCAAGTGTTAAAAGGATCAGTATTAAACGTAGAAATGTTACTTACTTCGGGCATTGCTTTAAAACGCACACTAATGCTTGTGGTCATATCAGTGCTTGTAGTATCTACATTTAAAGTTAATTTTCTTGGTAGTAATTTAACGCCGCCGTTTCCATATGTAAGTCTGTTTATAGGATTTAGACTACGCCAAACATACACAATATTCATTTCATCTTCACTAAGATAATTCATTGATGTAAAATCAAAGGTATCGTTTATACGAGCGTCTCCATCAACTACATAGAACATATGTGTTTTACATAATTTTGCAGCTTCAATATGTGCTTGATGTATTCCTTTGACACCATGAACACGCTTTGCTGACGGTATCATGCTTAATAAATGTTTATAATTTTCTTCACAGTTTGGTTCTTTGTAGCTTATAAACACTATGTCATATTTAGATCTATATGGAGTACTAGCAACTATGTCTACTTCTTTTTTATTAATAAAAAATCTATACTGAGCTTCTCGAGGATGAATTTCTACTCTTTTAGGATATAAGCATATTCCGTCATACTTGCCAGCAGTATTTTTAAAAACATGTATAACTTTTTGATCCCATTCTTCAGGAGTATAAGAAAAATCAAAGTCTTTTTTAACTAATGTGTCGTCCCATATAACCCAAAACATTTTTGTGACAACCATTGCCTGAGCTTCAGCAAAATTAGGAGCATATTTCAATCCAAAAAACTTATCTTTAAGTTCAGTATAGTGAGGAGTTTTTTCTCCAACAAAAATTATATCATACATTTCTTATTATATACTCTTTTAGTTACTATGTCAACCATATCTTATTTCATCAAACAAATTTAAAAACAAAGGCATGTGAGATCTTTCTAAAAATTTTGCTCTATTTATTTTACCAAATTTTCTCATTGTCTTTAGAGCAGTTTTTGTCTCTAATGAGTTTTTATTATTTTCTATTCTATTTAATTCATGACAAATTAAATCAGCACGTATATCAAAGTCTAAATATGTATCATATTTTTCATTTATAAGATCATAGAAAGTAAAATATCCTAACTTATTAATATACTTTATTGTTTGTTGACATCCTAGTGCAATAAACGGTTTACCCATTACTATTAATTGCCATATACTGAGATTTGTAAATAAGGCATTTACTTCACTCATATAAATTCGGTGGTTGTCGGGTGCCCAAGGAGTTAATATTGTAAAAAGGCTATTAGAATGATAGTCTAACTTATCATCTTTATCAATAATTGTACCACGAGTATGCAAGTTATTCGATTCTAAAGATTTACGCAAGGCTAAGCAATTATCAGCTTTTGGAAATTCAGAATATGTATGATATAGTAGCTTAGGATTAAAAGTTTCCATATCATAGTCTTTGACTGGCATAATCTTATTAATAGGTTCAAAGAAATTTGTGTATTTTTCGGTATTATTATTAATAATTAACTTAGCTTCTATTTGCCACCAATCAATACTGTATGACTTATATGGTTGTAATAATTCTCTATAACTATTATTAACATCTGATGTAACAATTAGTATATTTTCTATTGGTACTTGACATCTCATAAACATTTCTGCTACATGCCTAGTACGAATTACTTCATTATACCCCTGTAATGTCTGTCCTAGTATTAAAACTTTCATTTTTCCATCTCGTAAATGGTCTAATGTTTTATTTGGTATATTAATGTTTATTCCATAAGACACTTCAAATGGATAAAATACATAATCTTCTACTGTACTAAAAGGATTACCTATTACATCTCCTGTATATAACGTCATTTCACAATTATTTTTTTTCATTGTATAATAGAAACTAGAAATAACTTCAGTCATTGCATCTTTACTATCTGGCCATTTGCCATAAGGATAGGGCCAAGTGTCTTTATTAAAATTGTAACTAGTAATTCCGTTCGGTACAGGGCCGTCGTCTGTTATAATATCATAATAAAAATTAATCGACATATTCTTTTAACCACTGTTTCCATATTTCAGTAAACTTAGGATGAATTTTTGTAACATCTTGATTTCTAATTCTATCATATGTTAGTGTTCTTTTTACAAGGTGATTTCTATAACCCTTGTGTCTTTCAATTGTTTCAAGATCATCATACGGAGTGGTTAATCTACTTAAAATATGGTTTAATCGACTTATTCTTATTTGTTTATCAGTTAATAAAGGCAATCGTTTTTTTAAATCTTCTGCAATTTCTATTCTATACTCATAAGGAATAATGTCTAAAATTAAATCAATTGGTCCATTTACAGGATTGAATACAAAATTTCCTCTTTTACCATGATCAATCCAGTAATCAAGTAATTTAGGCAATTCCCATGCATTGTAAACTTGTGCAGTAGCTAGAAAATGTACATGTATTTTAGGCATTGACAAGTAATGTTTATATGCTTTATCTAGTTGTTCCCAGTTTGCTCCATATCTAATATAATCGTTAGTATAACCTATACCGTCCATACTAAAGTGTAATTCAACTTGCTTAAATTTAGACAACAATGGCGTAACTTTACTCTTTATTCTACTTCCGTTAGTAGTAATATCTAAAACTAAGTGTGTGTTTCCGCTTTCTACACACCATTTTAATAGAGTATATACTCCAGGCATGAACAATGGCTCTCCGCCTGCTATTTTAATTGTGTGGAGATGTGGTATTTGTTTTTTTATACTTTCAAAACAAACTGGATCTTCTATCCATTCGTCTACATCTGTCCATTCTTCAAACATAATATCTTGTGTTTCAGGATGTGCTAACTGTTCTTTAGCTATTGTACTACTAATTGCACCAAAACACATTCTACAGCCAAAGTTACATAACCTACCAGGACGTAGATCTGACCATACTGGATATCCTGTAGTGTTTCCTTTTTCAATATCTATGTGTATAGGATCTGTTTTTTGCCTATTACTACGTATAAAATTAGTATTTTGACTTTCTCTATCAGAACCTCCACCCTCTCTATCTTGCTTGTAACAAGTTCCGCATCTACTTTCAAATTTACCCTCTAACATATTTTTTCTAACTTCTTGCATATCTTTTCCAGTCCAGATATCTTGAAGATCTTTTCCTTTAACATCATCTACGATATTATTGTTATAATCTCCTAAACAACATAAGTTTACAAATCCATTTGTAGCTACATATTGATGAGTAAACGGCATAGCACAAAATGCAGGATTATTAGCAATTTGAGACTCAAAGTTTAAATCATAATTTTTTTTCATTACATTCCTCTATCATCTGTGCTACATCCGGCAATGATGTTTTCCAAGACTCGTTTCTAATTTTATCTAAACTTTCCATCCAAGGCCATAAACGGTTATACTCATTAGCATCAGGTTCTTTGTCCCATAAGTGCATTAATATACTTTTGCATCTTTGCTCAACCTTACGACAAAATGCTTTTTCATCTACACTATTATTCCATTTATCATTTATACGTTTTATAAAATTTTTATATTTTTTATCTATATATCGTTTGTATTCTATAGGCAAGTTTTGTATATTAAGTGTAGCAGGTCCGTATAGATTATGTACAATTATAACAGGTTCAATCCGATTCCAATTTTGCTCTTTCATCCACCATTGCATTTCTGGATAATGTAAAACGTTTTGTAGACTTAAAGTAAGTGTAACACTAGCAATTAATCTTTCAAATCCTTGTTCCTTATCAATCCTACGCATATTCTTTAGGACAGTACTAAATTTTCCTGGGTGTCGGATGTATTCAAAATGAGAATTAATACCGTCTATACTCATTCCTAAATTTACTTGTTTAAAAGATTTCCATTGATCAAATACTTTGCTAGGAACACCTGCCATATTAGTATTATAATCTAACGTAACATTATTTGCTGTTCCTCTTTTTATATAACAATCTAACAGTTCTCTATGTTTTAAATTTATAGTTGGCTCTCCGCCTGTAAAATAATACCTTTTAATTGTATCTAAATTATTCATAATATGCGACCATAACTTTGTAAAAGTTTGATCTGGTTCAAAAAGATCAGGAACAGTATTTGTACCATCAGGTAAAGTTTCAATCTTAACTGTGTTATGCCCTCTATAATTAAAAACTCCTGAAGGCTGTAACTTTACCCAATCATCATACCATAAATTACTATCAGTTGGTCCACAGCTTCTACACTTTAAATTACATTTATTACCAAATCTTAAATCCATATATGTTATAGGGAATTCTTCATCTTTTATGGTTCCGTCTTTTTTAGTAAGTGTAACTGCTTTGTGATATACATCTTCATATAATTTTCTGGTCCACTGGCGTTTACTTCCTATCCCGTTTTGTTCTTCATTCGTACACAGTTTACATACTTCTGGATCAATGCCATTCAGCATTTCTTGTCTTAGTTTCTTCCATACAGGTGCATTTCTATGCTGTGTAACGTCATCTTTTCCTGTAAGCACAGTACCATCTTCTTTGTATACTGTACCATAAGGATCATTAATCATTTGACAACACATGCGAATACTTCCATCAGCGTTTGTTGCTAAGTGATTCCATGCAATAGGACAAAATGCCTTCCATCTATCTTTGTTTACTAACATATTCTCCTGTGTTTTTTCTATTTTTTCTACAGGTTTATCTAATCTTAGTTTTAACAATGTTCTTATTTTTCTTCCTCGAGGGGTATCTATACTAGGAAGATCTTTCTTTAGCCATAGTGCTTCAAGAACTTCTTGATCTTTGTCATACTCTGCAACAATCGCCATAACCTCAACCGGACAATCTGGGTGTAAAACCATTTCAATTCTTTCTTGTGAAGTACGAACAATATCTAAATCAAAAGACATAGGTTTTTGAGGCCACGTAAAATCAAAAGAAAAATTATTATTTTGTTTTATCCATTTGTCCATAGTTTTCTGGAACTTCTTTCTATCCAAAGTTGGAAATATATGCAGTAGCTGATCTGTTAATTTTACAGCAGAAATATTTAACTCGTCTAAGTTTATAATATATGACTTTTTAAAATAATCAGTGTAATGACTTGTATTATCATGATCTCTTTTCATATTGTCTGAATGTCTTATCATCCAATGTTCAGTAAGGTTTTCTTGCTCTTTTAATTTTTGATATCCTAATTGTGCCCAGTAATTGTAATTACGAGTAATAACAAAACAGATAACAGTCATACTACTATCCCAGTATTCTTTAATAATGTTAGGATTATAACTGTGATAATGATCCTTGTACAGATCATACTTGTTAGGATCGTTTTCACCTTCATATATATGTTCTTTTTCGACTAAAGAATATTTTATTTTACAAAATGACTTCCATCTATTTGTGCCTATAGGCTGTGCTTCTTTTCTAGGTATTTTGTTAATTTCAGGTACACATTCGCTTAACAAACTAGTAATCATTTCGCCACCAGTTCCAGCAGAATATAATAAAAGATAATTATGATTGTTGTTGGAAGAATTTAATTTCATTATCGCTATATCCTACTAATTCACTACTATTGTCTATTCCTCTAATAGGAACTAAACTGGTAGCGCCAATTTGTCTTCCGTTTGCACCGTTGTCAAAAATTCCAAGTTCTATAATTTTTTCATTAAATGATTGAGCTCTTTCTAACATACCCGGTGGTGTCATTAATTTAATCTCTAACCAAAAGTCATCATTTACACTTTTATGGTGATCAATTATAATTTTACAATTTTCAATAAATCTTTGTTCGTTTCCTTTGTATAAATCCATACTACCAAAATGGGCACTCATATTTATACTGTTAATATACTGACATGCTTCTTTCCAATATTTTGTACTTCTACTTCCATTAGTAGTAACAAGTATCCATTGATCTCGTTCCTTTAAATGTTTTAGTATATCTAAAAACTTTGGATTCATTGTTGGCTCTCCGCCCCCAAAGTTCCATCTTATACTAGCACCTTTACTCCATGTATCTATTGCTTTATCTATAGTTTCAATAATTTTATTATATGAGTGATGTTCTTCTGTATTATTATGAACACTTGGCCAACAGTAGTCACAATCGTAATTACAACGTCTAGTAATGTCCCATAAAATTTGATACTCAATTGGAAAATTCATTTCTATTCCAACAGGAATAGTATCAAATGCTATGTGTGGATTTTTTACTGCATCTTGTAATTGTCCTTTGTCTTGTCCATCATACCCATATTTTGTTACATTTAAATTTTCTAAAGCTAACTCGTCTTTAGCTTTACTTAAAATTACATCGGCTCCACAACCACAACTTGTTAACGGACATGTAGTCCATTTTTTAGGAGCTTCCCATCCTGTAAAAATACTACCTTGTAATCCCCATACTTTAGTATCTTTTTGTGCTTTCCACTGCCAAGTTGCTGGATCTTTCATAAACTGTTTGTAAGGATCGTCAAAAAATATTTTTTCTAACCTTCCAATTTCTGCCATTAATTTATGTTGCTGTTCACTGTTCTTGTAATCATGCTTGGGCATAGGCCAACCGTTTTCAGTATTAGCATTTATCCAATCTTTACGTTTATCACTGCCGTCTGCTCCTATAATAGATTCTCTATATTCTTGCCATTGCCTATCTATTAACTTTGGATCTTGATTCGTATAGGTTGTTACACGCTGATCATGAACTTTACCGTAATGAGATGCACTTGCACAATTTGCAATCCATACATTACCATCATAATCTATGTATAAACTTCGCACTCCAGCACTACACTTCCAATCTTTCCATTTGTTTAAGTTATTTGCAATTACTTCATCAACACTAAAAAGACTATACTGATTATTTTTGTTATAAATTCTAAGTTGTTTATTGTCTGTAGGTTGATCCACTTATACACGCTCCTTCTTACTCATTATATCAAAGTTACAATGACAATAGCTTTTATTGCATATAACAGGATCAATAGGCCATGCTATGTTATCAGGATCTTTCATATTTCCTAAAGAACCACCAACACGGCACCAACCAATCATTACAGTTCCATCAAAGTCTACAACAATCTGTTCAACGCCACTATAACACTTCCAGCCCTCCCAGTTGTTAGTATTTTCAGCAATAAATCTATGTGCGGCACTATTTTTTGTTTTACCTGTTACTGTATCAATCATATCCATACTGCCTCTATAAAGTTTAAAGTTGTTGCTTTCTTCAGTATACTTTATATGTTTTCCAAAATCTTGCCATTGCCTATCAATAACATCAAGTTGGTCTTGTGTGTAAGGAAATCGTTCATTACCAAAGTCGATTACAAGCGGTTGCAACGCTAAACTAAAATTTTCAGCTTCTTTAACTAATCTTTTTGTAAGATTTACTCCATTATTAAATCTATCTTTATCAGTATGCATCATAATGTTTACATGAGTTCTACAAACCTTTGACATAATTTTTACTACTTCTAAAAAGTGGCCTGCTTCTGCACTTTCAGGATGAAAACTTAAACAAACATGATCAAAATTATTTTTATTCTTTTCCCACCAACGAATAGTTCTACTAGCGTTACTAATAAATCCTATATCGTGTCCTTTAGACTTAATGTACTGAGCACACTTTATAAAATCTTTCCATAAAGTTACTTCGCCTCCAGTAAACTCAAAATAAACTTTCCTTGGAGCATAATGTGTTTCACAAGCATCAATAAATTTTTTAATTACTTTAAAATCTTGCCAACCAAAACTACCATTATTTAAAATAGGAGGACAGTAACTACAGGTATAGTTACACATGTTTCCTAAATTCCAGTTTACAACAACCCAGTCTTTAGCTTCTTTATGATGATGGTCTAAGATATTATATTGCATATATTATTTCTTTCCTAATCCGCTTATTCCTCTGTGTCTATCAACACGATCAGGTTGTCGGTAAATTGTTTTAAAGAATTTACTAGCACCTTGAGAGAACGGTTCTTTGTCTATAGGTATTTGAAGTTCATTAATTAATTTTGTTCCGTAATTTGTAGATAATTCTAAAATTTTATCTTCAGGTATGTCTGCAAATTCTTCTTCCCATAAATTATTTAAATATTTAAAATCTCGTACATTAATGTAATTCCAATCTGTACACATTGTTTTATATACTGCGGCTCTAGTTCCTAATATAGCCCAGTTTCCGTTTTCTACATCTGCGCCAACCATTGCCCAAATATACATCCAATGTAGACATCTCCAATGAAGATTTAAATATTCTTCTTTGTTTGGTTTTATACCTTGATTAAGAGATAATTTAACTCCTTCTCTAAACCCAGCTCTCCATGCTTGTTGAGGAGTTTCGTTATTATATACATCTGAAAAACAACTATTCATTTGTACATATTTTAAATCCCAACAAAAATCTACTTGAGCAGCTATGTTATTTGGATCTGCATTTTCGTGTGTCCGCATATTTAATACATGTTGTTTAGGCCAACATTTTAAGCCGCCGTTTCCATATAGTAATCCGTTAATAGTATTTTTTCCTGCCCAGCTTATTACAGAATTTTCTAACTCAACATCATCATCAAAACTAATTTCTTCTTTTAAAAAATCATTTTTAATTCTGTTGTCGCCGTCTACTGTAATAAAGCGATCAGTTTCTGATAATTCTGCACAGGCTTTGTGTGCCGCGTCACTACCGTCTACCCCGTGTACACGTTTTGCCCACGGAACTTTAGTTAAGAGATCTGCATAGTTCTTCTCAGCATTAGGTTCATCATAACTTAGATAAATTACGTCATAATCTAGTACTTTAAATTTATTAGACATATAATTATTCCTTTACAACGTGATAAAAGATTTCATTAATAACAGGACAATACAAACTTATATTGTCTAGTATGACTAAAGAATCATTATCACACTTGATATCAAACATTTTCTTTTTAGTAAATTTTCTCATATCTATAAATAGTTCTCCTATTAAGATATTAGGGTTATGTTCTTGTGTAATATACACTCGTTTGATTTGACTTAAATATTTATTTGTCTCTAGGTTGTTACGTATTAGGTCTGAAACTTGTGCCTTTGCTTGCCATTTTTTCTTTTTTTTGTCTTGAAAGATATAGAATGATTTTGGATCATATTTAGAGATTTTATCTAAAACTGTAATTTCATGAATACTTTTATCAACATCAAAATTTTCAGGAGCATCTTTTCTTACAAGCTCTGGAGGATCTGTACTTGTTATATTTGTAACTTTGCAAATATAGTCAACAAGATTAGCTTTGCCTGAAACAAATTTAACATACTCTTCTTTAGAAATCACAATATAAGGTTTATCTTCATTCAATTCATTTGTAACTGATAATAATTGTCCTGAAACATCATCATAATATACATAAAATGAAAACATTACAATAACTCCAATCTATCAACTATTCTATCAGTTAAAAATTCTGGCTCTACGTAATGTAATATATTACGTTGTAAAAAATTACCAATTAACATAGTTTTATCATTAGTTAAGTATCCGCCTAATACTGTAGTCCATTTTTCTGGCACTTCATGCCAATTTTGACAATGAGGTTTCATATGGGTAAATGTTATAAAAGAATTAGAATCAGTTATTTCAAGAGTATTATTTAATATTTTACTTACAATACTACAACTTAAATCCATACTACACCATTTTTGATAATAGTTACTTGCAAACTTTCCGTAAAATAATTCCCAATTTATCATAACTATTTCTAAAAGTTTAAAAAATTCATGTGCAACATCTCCTTTTTTAAAATAATAAAATGCACTATATAAATTAGGCAAATTATTTTCATTAAAGGTTTTTCTATAGTACACTGAATCTACAATTTCATTTCGATAATTCTTTACATTACTTACAAAAAATAAATCTCTCTTTTTAAGTTCTGTCCACCAATGTGTAATATCATGTAACACTAACATATCTACATCCATAACAATGGTATGATCATATGGAGATGCATGATATACTTTCCATCTATTTTCAATTTTCCAGTCTGTTTCTTGTGCTTGGTCAGTCCACGGTATTTTTATAATTTTATCAAATACTGGTCTATACTTCGTAGGAACTTCATCGTTAGTAACCAAAGATACATTTTGATCTTTATTAAACTTATGTATACTTACTGCAAGAGCATATGCTTGCTTAATATAATCTACAGTAGCATTATTCTGTGCTAGTAAACAAAAACCTTCACTCATTTGCAAACTCTTTATCGCTATCTATTGCTCTACTTAAACTAAATTTATTCATTACATGTACGTTTGAGTCTTCTACTGTTACTCCTACATAATAACCACCGCTACTAGTATAGTCGCAAATAAAAGATAATTTATCACCATCTACAGAATGTAACATATCTGCATCAGATGCCATATACATATTACCTGGCATTTTTATAGGCCAATTTGGGTTAAGTTGAAATCCTCGTAAAATATGTATTGCTATACTAAACGAAAAGTCGTTTCTATAAGTGCTATGTGGAATTTGATATATTAGTCTATAATATGGCCAGTTGTCTTTTATGTGTTGTATTAATTCAAAATACATTTTCATAAACGGTGTCTTCTTAAAGTAAAAACCTGTAGCCCACCACATATCAATTGAACGGTCGCTTATCCTATCAAATTTTTGTATCTTTCTTAATGTACTAGCAATATCTGTTGGATTTCTGTATATTAAAAAGTCTTGATTTAATTTAAAACAGTTTAATAAACTATCATTGCCAATAATATAGTCTGCATCTAATACTATAGTTTCATCAAATGGTGTTAGGTTATAACAGTCTGGACGACTGTGATTTTTCCACGGTAGTTTTCTTATAGAATATACTCCATCTAAGAATCTTTTTGTTTGAGGTGTAAAAACTTCAGGAATATCTATTATTTGGTCTATATATTTTTCAAAGAAAGGAAATCGTTTTGTAAGATAATTACGATTGTCAGTTACTACTGCAACTGGTAATTTTAAATGATTTTTAATTTTCTTTGCACAAAATATTGCTTGTTTGATATAATCAACATCTTTATTATTAAGTGCAAAGAGCAATACTCCTTGCGTCATATGTTAAGAATACCTTCTACTGATCTATTTTTTTTAATTTCGTTAAATTTTTGTAAATATTCATTCATGTTTTTTGAATATATACTAAGTATTTCATCTAAAAAATCTTCTAGTTCTTTAACTTCAATTGGTGTATTATTATCATCTAATAGAATTGCATCTTTTTGGCCGTTTTGAATTAGTGTATGACAAAAATTAATAATATCTCTATTAACATTAAACTTACCACCGTTTACATAATGTACACAATTTTCTAAAAACTTTTCGTGAATAAGATTACGTTGATTGTTTAACGTAATCATAAGATTGGAAAAATCTAATGCTTTTTCTAGTCTATCATCCATAGAGTACTCCTTTAATAATACTACTAGTATATACTAAAAAAAGCGATTTGTCAATGGAATATGTGGCTTATGCTATGCCAGAACCAACAAATGCATATGTTGGAGTAACTATAGAAATTGGTCCATTGCAACGGACTTGTGACATAGTAAGATCAATATCTAGATTTACAGTTTCGTCAGTAAATGGATCACCTGAGTCAGCATCTGTCCAACTAAATTTAAAAGTAATAACACCACTATTGTTGTGTTTGGCTTCTACTTTAATACTATTTTCTGCATATAAAGAATCTGATCCAAATTTTACTGCAATCTGTTGGTAACTAGTAGTCAAATCTTCCGATCCAAATCCTGCACCAACTGTAGCTGTACCTGTTGTAGTAGTAGCACTATTTTTAAATGTAATAGTGCCAAAATTAGATAGCATTGTTGCCCAATCTGCATCTTTAGTTCCTGAGCCGTTAGTTCCTGCTGTTGAAAATCTTATTTCTCCACCAGTATTAAAAAAGTGTCGTCTATGATCATCACCTGTTGCTGTTACATTTGCGCCGGCATTATTTTTACAAACTGCTCCTCCTGCAAAAGATACATTTACCTCAGCAGTTAAAGATTGCCAACCGCCAGTATAAGATGCTCCGCCTGTTGCTGGAGTAATTTTAGATTCTAGCACTAAATGGCTAGCAAACACTTGTTCTGGATCTGCTTCAATAGCAGCAAATAGTCCACTAAAATCATTAACACCCTTATTAACATCAGGATTAACAATAGTAAAGGCATCACTAGCATCACGTAATACAGTACTACCTGTGCCTACATTTGATTCATCTGCACCAATTATGTTTCCAGTAATTATTTCGCCAACACTAGTTGATGTATTTAACTGGTGTGCATGGATTAAATTAAGATCTGTGCGTAATCCTGCCCATTGTGCGGCTGTAATATCAGTTGTTCCTACTATTGCTTGTCCAGTATTAGCCATAGCAACACCATATCCGCTTCTGCCGGAGCCAATACCTAGTATGGCATTAACACGAGAAACATAATCATTATATTCTGTTGCTTCAACATTTCCGCCTACTGAAACCATTAACTAGTAACCTCCATTATATTACGTTATAATGTATTTATCGAATACATCATAGGCAACAAATTTTTACAGTTCAGAAGTGTTATTATAAATTGGGGATGGAATTGACACATATGTTCCTGAAGGACGTCTATGTGTAATAGAACTTAAAATATCGCCCGATACGTTAGGATCGCCGCCACCATCAGCATTATCTTGAAATTGTATTTCAAACTCTATAATATTATCTGCTAGTGTTTTTGCGTTTACTGTATACATATTGTTAGCGTAATCGTATGCTGTTCCTAACTTATGGAATATTCTTTGTGAGGAAGATGTAAGTTCAAAATTGCCAATTGCTGTTGGAACGCCTGATCCACTTTGTGTAGTTGCATGAGACGCTATTGATATTGTTCCCATTGCTGCTAACATAGCAGCCCAATCTGAATCTTTGGCTCCTGAACCATTTGATAAATTAGCTTGGAATCTAATTTGTCCGCCAGCATTAAAAAAATGCCGCCTTGCTTCAAAATTTGTAAATGTTACTGTAAATTTATGAATGATTGTACCGTTCCATTCTGATACTCTAGTACTAGATAAAACTGCTTCAACTGAAGCTTGTGTATCATCACATAATTGTTTATCACCTTCAATATCGTTAACCAACGCTAAGTAATCATTGATGCCTTTTGCTGTATCTGCAGCTCCGTCTTTATCTATAGACTCTGATGCACCAATTCTGTCTGTTGAAGCAATAGTTGATAAAGTAGTTAAACTACCGGTTTGATGAGCTCTGCACTTATCAATATCTGATTTTAAATTTGTGAGGTGTAATGCTGTTATAACTGTATTTGCTGCAACAATTGAACTGCTTAACGTTTGACCGTATCCTGTATCACTAAAGCCTTGGCCTAATACAGTTTCAATTCTACTTTGCAATCCATTAAATGTTGCGGCTGTGATTACTTCTTGGGCGTTAACTGTCATAACAAGCTAATCCTATTTTTAAACTTTCAATACACATTCAACCAGCTTCTCACTTTCGTTATCATTAGACTCTAATGCAATTCCTACAATACTTCGTCCTTCTGAATTAGCTGATTGACATACACCGTTTTCTCCTACATAAACAGGATCGCCTTTTACTACTGAACCTATAACACGTACTGGAACTCTTCCTTTTAATCCAACAATTTGACCTTCACTATCAGCGTTCATAAGATATGCAGGCGAATCTGAAATTACACCAATACTTATATCTACATCTGATGCTGGGTCAACTTCATGACTTGGATGTCTACAAATAGCCATTGCTGTTCCTACTGGATGTTCTTCAGCAGTAGTGTATTTTTCCGCTAAATCAGCATATTGTGCTTGTGTTGAAATACCAACAAAATAATTTGCTTTAAGTGAACCAGCTGGAATAGTTTGTGCATTAATAACTTCTGATGCAGCTGTTCTTGTTGCAACTGTACCATTAGCAATAGTCTCTGAACCTGCTCTATTAGTTCCATCTACAACTAAGTTTGTAGCTTTTTCTGCTAATCCTGTAAAGTTACTTGCATAAACATTACTAAACTGATGATCAACATTACCTAAAGTAACAGTTTCAGTTGAAACTCCATCACTAGCTAATCCTGGAATTACTGAGTTTGCTTGAATTTTTAAAGTATTTTTAATAGAACCTAACGTGTCTTTTGCTCGGATAGTAATTAAACTACCTATTTCATTAGCAATAACTGCTTCGTTCCCGTTTTCAATTTTGATTCTAAAATCATTTGAGTCACCAACTGCAATACCAACATCTGCAAATTCTGCTAACTGTGTAAAGTTTGCATCACCAACTTGAATATATCCAGAAGCATCAACACCACCTAGTTTATCTGCATTAGATGCTGTTCCCCAATATCTAAAGTTTGTAGAAGTAACACCGCCTGTTGCATTAACAGTATTCTTAAGTGTCATACCTTGTTTAACAACATCAAACCCTGCTAAAGCATTTGTAGCATCTGTACTATCAATCGTAAATGCTTGATTAGATACAATCATTACAACTTCATCGTTAATAATAGCTTTTATTATTGAACGTGAAGCACCTGTATTATCGTTAATTGTATCACTCTTCCATTGTGTTAAAAGAGAGCCTGCATCTTGTGGACCAACTAGTACAAAACTTGAACTGTTAAAAGCATAAAGCTGCTCGTTTACAGTATCCCACCAAAAGTCACCTTCTGTTAAGCCTGCTGGTTGTGTAGCACTTACTTCTGCTCCACCTGTTGTACGGAACTTAGTTCCATCATAAAATTTTAATTTCTTCGTTGAACTATCAAACCAAATTTGCCCTGAAATTGCTTTAGGAGGTGCTGATGTTCCTGAAAAGTTTTCTAAAAGAAATACAAAGTTTTCGTTTTGTATTTCTCCGTATCCGGCATAATTTTTACCAACTAACTTTAAGTCGGTAGTTTGGTCAATGGTTCCATCTTCGACAACTGTAAGTTGAGAATTATTATATCTGTCAATTGTGTATGCCATGTTTATCTAACCCCTATATGCATTATATTAATAGTATTTATCAGCATTACGGATAATTACTCGTGCTACCGTGTGACCAAGAAGTTCCATTACTAGTAAAAGTCATAGTATATCTTGTTGGTGTAATTGTTGCTGAACCTGACACTCCAGCGGCATCTACTGCAAGATCCTGCATTACTGATGTGGAAGATGATACATTGTCTTTATCTACTGCTATATAGGACTTATTTAAAGCCCCTGCAAGCAATCCTTGGCTAATATTAATACTTGCACCTGCATAGTTTGTGCAATGTACAGTAGCTATTGCTCCATTTTTTGTATTTGCAGGATATAAAGTTTGTAAAACTGCAATTACATCAGCTGTTGGTCCATTACCTGTACCTGCTGAGTTTGGATTTGAAAATCCAGTAATATCTAGTGAAAATCCAACATTTTCTGCATCAATAGTTATATCAACATAATTTTTTGTTGCAACACCTTGTGGATCTGTTGGATCAGTTACTCCAGTAATCTTTTGTGTATTTACTGCTATGTCGCCTGATGATACAATATTAAGGCCACCGCCAGTAATAGTAATAGTTGATCCGTCAAACCCTAAATTATCAATATTTAGACTTCCTAAAGTACCAATATTAACTAATCCTGTTGCTGTTGTTACTGTTGATGCTAGTTCTGTCTTACTTAAAACTGTTATGCCATCAATTTTAAAAGAAGGATCAGGATTAATTTCATTTGTAATTAAATCAATATTTTGATTAAAAGTCCAACTATTTGTTGCATCAAACCATATAATATCTTTACTGCCTTGTGACGAAGATAAAGTTATACCTCCTCCGTCGATAGCAGCATCGTTACCTTCTGTACTATCACCTTGCAATCCTAATTGTATATTTTTATCTTCTACTCGTAAAGTTGTAGTATCTAAATATGTTGTATCACCCGATACAAGTAAGTTTCCACCTACTGTTACGTTTCCAGAAAATTTTCCTGCTCCAGTAACGTCTAATTCAACTGTTGGATTATCAGTAAATACACCAACTCTTTCGTTAGTTGCATCAACAACTATACCTGAAATATATGCGTTACCTTTTCTTACTTTTAAATTAATATCTGTGTCAGCTTGTTGTGCTTCTATTTCTAATTGGTTAGTACCTGAATTAACTTTTAAAATTCCATATTCAATATCACCAACACCAACTGCTAATCCTGCTTGGTTCTTAATTGAAAGTTTACCAGTAGTTTGAGTTGCACCTACTGCACTCATAAAACTAGTTGTGTTAAATTTAGTACCACCTGCATCAATTAAGTTTTCTGCTGATTCTGCAATTCCTAAATACTTAAAGTCTGTAGCAATAGGATTAAATCCTTTTTTGTATAATTGTCTTTTAGGTGTTTGTGTATCATTAACATCTTGTGGATAACCTGGAATGCCGTTTACAAGTTCAACATAAAATTGACTGTCTGCAAATACGCCTACTAATTGACCGCCTATAAATAATTTTAATGCTGTGCGTGTTACGTTTACTGAGTCAATAACTGATTGTACTTCAAAACCTGTTTTTTGTTGTCCTGCTTGATACGGTGGTCCAGCTAATACTAAATCTGTTCCGTCAAAAAAGTATAACTGATTATTTTTACTATCTATCCAGAGATCGCCTGCAACCATTGTAGGTTGTGTTGTAGAAACAATAGGCCCGCCTGCTGATTTAAAAGCAGTACCGTTATAAATTTTTAAACGTTGTTCGGTTGAATCAAACCAAAGTTGTCCTGTAATTGGTGTACTAGGAGCTGTTGTATTTGAAAAGTTTTCTAAAAGTTTTACAAAGTTTTCATTAACAGCTTCACCAAATCCTGTATAGTTTCTACCTACAAGTGTTAGACTTGACGATGTTACATCAATTTGACCATCTACTAAATCTACTAGTAAGTCACCGTTAGCTTTATTAATTCTATAACTCATTACGTACTCCTACCAGTGTATATGATATAGTTAATTATCAAATGTGGATTCATTAAATTCAAAGGTTGTCCAACAGCAGAATCAGATTCAATTCCGCCACTGTTTGGTAGATACTGTCCACCATTTGTTGCTGTAGGTCCGTCACCTCTAAATGCTCCTGTATCCGTTGTTGGAGCAGCTAAATCGTTAATAGCATAAAACTGTGTTAATGCATCGCCTTTTAAATCGTGTTTGTGATCTGGTAAGTTAGTAACAGCAATATCTGTTTTTTCTTGTCCGTCTTGTGAACCTATAATATCTGCTGATTCATCTGTAATAACATTAGCACTAGTTCCGCCCATATTATCTTTACCAACAGTAGTTCTACCTCTTAAATCAGGAACTTTAAAAAACCCTGTTGTTACTGATGCTTCAGCACCAAAGTTATATCCAATTGCTGTAAACAAAGCAGTATAATCAGAAATTCTATATTCTGAACCATCACATAATAACCAATCTTGTGGTGATGCTGTGCCGCCGTAAGCCATCATTACTCCTGCAGGGTTAGTTGCTACAGAGGAAAATAAATTTGCTCTTGAAATTTTAGCTAAGCCAGTTGCACCTGTTACTCTGTTTAGTAAAAATTCATCATCAGCTTGTGATGCTACTGTTGCACTTTTACCACCAATAATTGTATTACTAATTGTAGCATTAAATATCTTAGTTGATCCGCCAGTTTGTCCGTCAAATGTAAATGCTGGTGCAGTAACGTCTCCTGACAGTTGAAAATTAGTTGCAGTAGTTAACTTATCTGCAGATCCTGCTCTACCTGATACTGTACCACTTACATTTCCTACAAGGTTTCCAGTAAATGCTGTTGAATAAATATTCTTCCATTTAACAGCAGCAGTTCCTAAATTATACGTATTATGAGCAGTTGGCATTAAATCGCTTAGTGTTGACGTTCCTGCAACGTTTAAAGTACCACCTGTGTAAACATTCTTAGCAACTCCAAGTCCACCTTTTGTTACTATAGAACCTGTACCTATAGTTTCACTTTGTGTAGTTGAGTCTATAGCCGCTGTTCCACTAGCTTTTATGTTGCCTGTAATATCTAAAGCTTCATCTGGAGCAGTATTATTAATACCAACTCTTAAATTAGAATCAACTCTTAAAACTGTTGTTAATATGCCATTATTTTTTACACGAACATCAATATTAGAACCTTCAATTTGATGTTGTATAACTCCAGCTGATCCTTCAATACCAATATTTAATTCAGCATTAACACCGTAATTGATTCCTGTGTTGTTTTGAACATTAATAGGATAGTTTGTTGTACTAGTAACATCTGATCTTAAAAAGTTTGCTGCAGGAATAGCTGACCCTGCAACTATTAAACTTTCTGATTTTTCACTAGTTCCTCTGTATTTTAAGAATCCAGCGCCAGTAATATCAACGCTACTTAAATTAACTCCTGGTGATATTGTTGAAAATCCAGGAATAGCTGTCTTTGGTGTAAATGCGTGTGTTGAAATTATTGCAGCTGGCTTTGATAAAACATCAAGTTGTATAACTGTATAAGATACGTTATCGGTACCAACAATAGTTGCTGGGGTTACTCCGGTTGATAAACCATCACTAAATTCTGGACCAATTAAGATCCAGCCAGATCCTGAAAACAAATATAGTTGCTGATTATCTGTATCTACCCAAAGATCACCTAACTGTGAAGTTGATACGTCAGGAGCAGAAACTGCTTTTTTAATACCTGCCGCTGATACCCAATTAGTTCCGTCAAATACTTTTAGTGTTTCTGCACCTCCTGTATTGTCGTACCATAGTTGTCCTTCTATACCATTACTTGGCGCTGTATTAAAAGCAAAGTTTTCTAATAGATGTAAAAAGTTTGTTGCAATAGCAGACCCATATGCTGTAGTATTTCTACCCGGAATCTGTAACGTTGTACTAGTATTTAAAGAATTATCTTCTACTACTATAGTACCTTTATTTGCAGCGTCTGTATATGATATAGTATAAGCCATCTATTTACGCCTCATTAAACCCAGTTAAACTTTGAATTCTAACTGTATAATCTATTTGTATAAGTCTGTTAAGTGATTTTTGTACTGGATGAAAAATAACATGAGTAAGTAATCTTCCAGTTCCGTCTGCGGAATAGGCTTTTAATCCTAATTCATCAAAAACATATAAACTTGAACCATCTGTAGCAGTATCGTAAGCATCTTGCCCACTAGGTTCGCTATAATCAAGTAAACATGTAACTAATACATCTGTATAGTTTGTGCCACTTACATGTCTTGTTTCTATTTTATTTCTTACAGGATCTAAATTGTTTACACTTCTATCATCAACTACTTTTGTATGAGTTTGATTGTATAAACTTGCATTTGTTCCTGTTGAATTTGGTGTTAAGTAAGTAATAATACCTGTTGGGTCAACGCTAGTGCCACCGTTACCAAAACTCATTTCATAAATCCAACCTGCGCCACCGTTACCAATACTTTCTGCAAGGCTTAAACTCATGTTTTCATAATGAATTGCATTACGCTTATCAACAAACGTATGATTTGATTCTGGATCGTGGATCTTGATATGTCCTTGTATCAAAACTCCGCTCATATCATTTAATTTGTCTGTCATATTTTTTTTCCTGTCATTGTATTTATCGAGGTAGGTCAACACTTGTAGCTCGTAAGAATCTACCTATATCAGTATCTGCTTGGCTAAGTGCTATACCTGGATCTGTCCATTGTTTTCCTTGTTTTCTTATTATAATAACCTTTTGATTTTCGCCTGGCGTAGTTAATAACGATAATGTACTACCTAAAATTGAAAATTCTGCTGGTAATATTTCGTCACCTTCTGGGCTATCTTGGGCTATACTGCTTGTTTTTACACCATTTATAGTAGTTTCAAACTTATAAGAAGAAATTGAATTTTTTCTTAATCTCTTTCCTGCTACAAATACATCAAACTCGTTAACTCCGCCTGTTCCTGGTGTAAAGTCTAAATCAAACGTAGAACTTGTGCCGTCTGCTGTAAATACTGTACTAATTGTTTCATCTTTATATGGTATTGATGCATTAATACTTTGATCATATACTTCTGTACCACTTGTATGCAAATCATTTACTCCTGTACCTAACGTACCTCTTTGTAACTGTTTAAGTAAATTTCCTTCTTTAATTCTATACTCAATTCTTTCACCGTTAACAAATATAATTCCTGGATACTCTGATCCTGCTGTTGGATCAGTTATTCCACTAGCGTCAACTAATTCTATTGTTTTATCGTAAGGTGTTAAATCTTTTCCAAGAATATAGTTTTTATCTCCATCTATTCTCTTGTAATGTGTTCTGTTAAGCATATCCTTAAATTGTCTAAATCCAAATTTAGTAATTACTGTTGGATTACCAAAATGTAATACTTCTATTCTATCACCTTGGTTTAAAGGACTTACTAATTTAATAAAATTCTTGTCTGTAGTAACACTATAGTCTACATCTGCAAGTAAAAGTTTGTTATTTAATATTACCCAAACATATTTAGAATCAACTGCTGGACTTCTTAATTTAAATAATCCTGCACGTAAATTATTTAAGAAATAGTATTCAGGTGTACCTTTTGTAATTGGTGTATTCTCTTGGACTTGATAAGATTCTCTTTCAAATTTTTGAGCTGTACTATTACTAAACTGATAAACTTTCATTCTAGTTCCAATTGGCCTATCTACTTCAAAAGAACAAATAGTTGGCGTTGGAACAAATACGTTTGATGAATCACCTTGTTGTTCAAAGTAACCAAATCTATATTGACTTTCAGTAATAATGTATACTAATAACGTATCTCCAGCTACACCAATGTTATCTGAAAGTTTTACTGTGTTGCCTTTTTGTTGATCTAAAGGCGTATCACTATCAAATGCTTCAGCTGATGTAAATGTCCAGTCTGTTGCATACTCTAACATTCTACCATTTAGGTAAACTTGAATCTGTGAACTTTGTACTAATGCAATAGGTATTTGCCAAAGGTCTAATTTATAATCTCTTGCTGACGAAACCGTAAACTGCTGATTAAACCCAGAATGTAAAATATCATCTCCTATTTGTACAAGTGTGTGTATGCCTGCAGGACCGTATGAGAAAGGTGCTTGACTTAATACAAGTGTATCGTTTCCTTGTGGAGTTGTAGCAATAAATTCATCTACTACTACTTGACTAAATGAATCTAATTCAGATCCGTCACCAATAAACAATGCAAATCTAACAACGTCTCCTGCCTTTAACGGAGAAGCTAATACTAGTTCAACATTGTTTGGATGCGATCCTGTACTTTTTACAAATACAGATTCTAATTTTTTACCATCACATGTTGCAATACCTTGAACATTATCAGTCCATCGTACATTTGTTTCAAAGCTATTTGAACTGCCATCACTTACAAAACTATCTATATCTAAAATTTGCAAGCCTGCTACTTCAACAAGTGTTAAATTAATTTTAGAACCTTCTGCTGGTGCAACTTCAAAGTCTACAGTTTTATTAACATAGTTTACTGTATAACCTAAAGTTGAATCATCTGTAGTAGGTTCAAGTATATCAGAGCCTACTTTTACAAATAATGAACTTCCAGTAAATGGCGTCTTTCCTAAATCAAACGATTTAGTAGATCCATCACCATTATAATTTCTATTTACAACTATACTACTTCCGCCAACTGGTCTTTCAAAAACACTTATATCAACAGAGTCTAAAACTTGTCCTGGAACGATTTCTTCAGGACCTTTGCTTGTAGTAGGAGTAACAAACCCGTCACCGTCTACAGTAATATCTTCTGACTTTAAACCTGTAGCTGAATTGTAAGCAAGTGTGCCGCCAACTATTGAAGTATCATAACTTTCAGGGTCGTTAATAAAACTACCATCACTTGTTTCTTTTCTTACAATAATTGTATCATCAACTTGAGTTGGTACTTCTAACTCTTGTAATTCTATAACTGTAGTTGTGCCGTCACCAGTAATGCTTTGCATTATTGCATTAGGATTTTTTACTAGTGCTGAATCGTATCCTGGTTCTGGTGCCCAGTTTGGATCGTCTAATCTTATACCGTTTCGATATAAATTATAAACTACTCCATTTTCTAAAGGCTTGCTTAACGTAATACTTATTGTACTGCCATCAAGTTTGAATACTTCATCTTCGTATGTAGTATCGTATGTATCCCAGGTATCAGTATACCAAGGAGCTGAGTCCCAACCAGTGTTACCTCCAAATTCAAAACTTTTTACTTCTACTCCGCCGTAATCAATACCGTCCATAACTTGTGATAAATCATTACCAAACTGTCCAGCAATTGGATTGTATGATAAGTTAACTCTATCTGCTGCTGTTAGATATTCAATTGGTTTTTTATATTTTATTACTATAGAAGAATTACTTGCTGGTGGTTTAGTAAATGTAACTCTACCAAAATATCTATCATATCCTTTTGTAGTATCTTTTATATTTTCATATGTATATTCACTTTGTAAAGAAAGTTCACCTGCAATAGTTATTTCTACAGTATTTGTTTTTAAGTCCATTGGAAAGATTAAATCAAATACATAAGAACTACCTGATCCAACAAATGTCTGCGATTCACTTAGTTTAGTTACTACAAATTTTCCTATAACTCTGTCAAACTTAACAGTAGTGTGCATTCCTCTAACTAACCCGTCACCTAATATTGCAACTAATTTTGCAGGTTTTCCGCCTTCTCTAATTGAACCATTTATTTCTACTACTGGAGGATTTAAATAACCAGTTCCTTTATTAGTAACTTCAATAGAAGCTATCTTGCCGCCTTGACCTAATCTTGCAATAGCAGTAGCGCCTGTGCCAGTTTCCGATGTACTTAAATCTTGTCCAACAAAATTAATTTCTGGCGGCTGTGTATATCCACTTCCAGCATCTGCTATTTCTACACGATTAATTTTATAAGATAAATTATCTACCCAATTTTTATTTGGATATGTTGTAAGGTCTGCATCAGTTCCTACAATAGCATTGTCAATAACTTTAACAGATAATGGCGTAATTGATTTTGTTTCATTATCCCATCTTGGAGGCAAATCAAAATCTGTAACTAAGTTAGCAGATACATTAAGTTGATTATAATCACTAATATATTCACGTAATTTAGATTTAAACGGTTTTACCTCTTTTAGGTATTCTTCGTAACTAGGTAAGTTATCATTTTGGAAAGTTATCTTTTTACTTAGATCACCTACATTGTGTCTTGCTTTAATAAAGCTAGTTTTAAATGCCCAATCTACTAAACTTTGTTCAGTAAAGACATACTTTAAACTTGATAAAAATAAATTATTGTATTCTACTGCTAGTTCATCAACGAATAAGTTATCTCTTAACGCCTCAAGAATAATCCTTGTTTCTTTAACCGGCTGTACATCGTAAACTTTAATATCATAACTTGCACTATCAAAGCCTGAACCAACACTGGTGTTAAACAGTGAAGGAAGGAATTTAATTGTTCCGTTTTGTCTACCAACTGTTTTATAATTTATTGTGTAATCAATTGAATCAGCATTATCAATTTTTTCTAATAGTAGCCAACCGCCTGAACCAACATTTGCTATTTTAACTATATCTCCTGTACTATCATCTAACGATTCTAATTGATAACTTGAATCAATTAAATAATTAATATCAGTAAATTCGTTATATCCTGTATCGTACCAATCTATATAATTCCAAAATAAAGATACATCAAACACTTGGCTAAGTTTTCTTACCCATAAAGTATTGTTTATATTTCTTTCGTAAACTGACCATTTACCTGATAGCGTACTATCACTTTTTACAAGAACTGCAAAAGGCCTAACACTTAAAGTTGTTAAAGTTGAACTATATCCGCTTCCTTGACTATTAACTGTTGCTGAGGTAACCGTGCCAACACTATTAATTGTTAATGTGATATCTGCAGCTGTTTCGTATCTCCCATTAATAATAACTTTAGGAATAACTTTATAACCTCTACCAGGGTCTGTAATAGTAACCCTAACTATTTTTCCATCAATTATTACTGGCGTTAATACTGCTTGTTTAACTTTTGCAGTACCTACAAATTCTAAATCTTCAAAAGTATCTACAACTAAATCATATGTATTGTTTGAAGCAGGCGGTATTTCTTGTTTTGAAAGTAAAGGCGTAATAATTTTATCGTCAACAATTAAGTTTTCTTTTAAGACTCCGTTAACTCTATCTATAACTTGCTTTAATGCTTCTGTTCTATTAACAAACCAACTTTGTCTTGGATCATTAAGAATGCCATATTTTTCTTTAGCTGATAAATTTGGATCAGGAACTATTCTACCTGCATCGTCATATCCAATTAAACTATCAAACCATTTGCGTTCTATATCTGCATTTGGTTTACTTGTATCTAAGCCTGCTGTATATAATTGATATTGATTATGAATATTAATATCTTGATTTTCAATAGTCCAGTATTGTATGCTAAGAGCAACTTCTTTATCTTTAAGAAGACTTTCACAATTATGTAAAACAAAACTTGTAGGACTTATGAAGTTAATAAATCTATATCCCATGCCTGCAGGATCATCTATGTACCGTGCAACATTAAATGAACTTAGTTTTCTTGATTCAATATTAGGTGCGGTAATTTTTCCTTTAACCCAGTAAAAATATTTGTTTGAAAATGTTTGTGCTATATCATCGTATACTCTTTTAGTTGAATAAATTGTATCATCATATTTTGTTGTACCAGAGATGCCTTCAGTTACTCCTTCAGTAGTTGCTGCTGTTGCATTCCATTCTGATGGTAATAATGTAGTTTCAATCCATTCGTATACGTCTATACTATTTCCTGTAAATTGTGTGTTCCAATTATTAACACTAAAAATAGTATTATTTTGATAAGCATTTAAAAATTTAGCTGTTGATAAATCCCACCAAAGTTCGCCAACTTGCTCTTGTCCCCAAACTTCTGATTTGTTAGTGTTTACATCTGAAGTTCCAACTGTGTATACTGCTGGATCATAATGCAACTTATATGAAAGTTCTTGTTCAGCTATACCAGGAATTTTTCCTTGTATAGGATCTAAGTAATCTATATAACTAATTAACTTATTTTCTTTTGTATTATACAATAACACTTTTTTAATTTTTGCTACATCAACAGTATCTTTAGGTAATGAATAAGTTGACCAAATATTCTTGTTAGTATCTTTTCTAAAATCTATTACTGCACCGTTTTCGCCTTCAAAAACTGTATGTTTTGGTAGTCCTACATATACATGACTATTGTTTGTATATAAATTTAAACCAAAGTCCCTAATACTATTATTAGGATTAGTATTTGCTACAGCTTGTGTAGAGTCTGCTAGTTCGTTATAAGCAATAGTTTGCCCGTAAACTAAATTTCCATCAATATTCTCATAAAGATAAACAACTCCAGTATCTATAAACTTCTTAGCAAAAGTAGTAAAGTTATTATCCCAAGTTGTTTGTGGTATACCATTTAAAGAATCAAATGTTGTCTTAGAATCTGAATCTCCATTTTTTGCTGTAATAGCTAGTACATTATTATCAAACGAAAGTTTAGTACCAAATAATTCTACCTTTTCGTTTCCTCTACTGAATAATGTTTGTGATAATTCAAATAATCCAGTAGTTGTATTTTTCTTCATTACAAATACTCGACCTTGATCAAGTTGTATACGTGACGGGTCAGCTTCACTACGTTGTGTTTCTGCAAAAGGTTCACTTATTGCAATCATAGTACCGTCATTGTTGATAGCTATAGCTTCGCCCCATAGCGTCTTATTAATTGACCAAATATCATCAGCATCAGTTGCAGTAGAGAAGCTGGTCTCTAGTATACTTTGAACTCTTTGATAATTTCCATTCTTATTTCTGTATACAACTACTTGATTGTCTGTTTCTGTTAAGTATTTGGCGACTCCTATAAGTACTTCACCATCATCAGAAACATCTACTTTACTAAAGTTATATATTCCTTCTTGGTCTTGAACTGTACTAGGATCAGCACTATCAAATATTGGTAGTATTTCTGTATTATTTGGTACATAACCTAAATAATCTATAGGCTGTGTTTGTTGTGTCCAGTTTGCTCCATTAAATATTCCTGGAGATAAGTTTGTATTAGCTTTATAAATGCCTCTGTCAAGGTAAATTATATCATTAGTCTGATAACTTACTAATGAAGAATATGTTCCTTGGAAATTTTTATCTTTAGCTAGTTCCCAATCCCAGACATTGCTATCAGCATCTGTTCCATGCTTTATAAAATAAGTTCGCCCTGGCAAGAAAGTACTGTCATCTAACCTTTTGTCTAATCTCTTAAAATCACCACGTCGTGAATAACTTTCGCCTGCATGTATAAACAATCTATATAAATCATTTTTCTTTGCACTTTTTATTTCAGATCCTAAGTAAAAGTCTTCTATTGCTTCTGGTACAATATAACTATTTAAAAGACCAAATCGATTAGTAGTACCTGTACCAAAGACCGAATACATTCCTTGATTTTCATAATCACTTGCTGTTGCTCCGTCTACAGCCGGAATACTATAAACATTTATCCAATCGTTATTTCCTGCTGAAGGTAAATTAGCTACAACAGGCACACCTGAAACTACGTTTGCTTCATAGAACCAATATTCAGTATCAGTCATTACAGATGTTGTAGGTAATAAAATATCAGCTCCTGAATCAACTACTATTAATTTTCCAATTCCTTCAGAAGCTAGTCCTAATGATTTTGCTTGTACTTCGCCCATCACACGATCAACTTGATATATTGGACTAGGATCTGTTGGTGTTCCTAAAAATTCTATTTCAGCATTATTATTAAACAAAGATCCGTTTGAGAAATTACCAACTACATCTTTTACAAATATCGTTGCATTTAATGCATCTCTTTGATAAAAAGTTACTTCTGCTGTTGCTCCTGTAGTTATATCTCTAACAGTATCTCCAACTCTAGGTTCAAAAGGTTCTCCGAATAAGTTAAACTTAGTAAATCCAAATTTAATATATCCGTCCCATAAGTCATGGACAGTTAATTGTTTGTTAGTTTGTGCATATGATAACCCAATAACAGCAGGGTCGTTGCTAGTACCTGACGCATACCTTGCTAATGAAGGAATAAACATATTAAAGTTACTGCCATTTGATAACGTATCAGTTAGTGCTTTAGGAGCTCTTAATACAAAGTACGGACTTAGGAAAGCAGTAGTTGTGCCGCCTGCACCTGGAAGTCCTTGATATGTTAATGTTTCTAAATAACTTGCTAAAGTATCTTGACTTGAAATAGTTGTTGTTTCATAGTCTCTTGAATTATAGTAATAATTAGAAGGTGCCGAACTATCAGTAATAGCTTCTTGGTATACTAAACCTTTACCTTGATCTGATGTTGTTGTAAAAATATTATATCCGCCCGGAACAGTAATCATAAAATAGCCACCGTAGTAACTACTTACATCTAATGCTTCTGAAGGTGCAGATGTAGTATATTCTCCAACAAAGTCACCGTTTGAAAGGAACAGACTATCTGTAGAGTCAAAACTACCTGTAACGCTATTAATGTATAATCCAAGGCTTCCGTCAACTTCATAAGAATATGCTACTGTACCTGATCCTGTTTGAGTTTGAACTGTATCGCCAATAGCTGGTTGATTTGTAAATGCATTAATATTAAGAATTAAATCAATCTTCATTTGTACTTGATGTGTACCGCTAAAGAAAGTAGAACTTAATTCTGACATACCGCCTCCTGGAAACGGCTCTTTACTTGTATAAGTTGTTTGCTCTTGATTTGCTATTGTTTTTGTATTCCACTTTAACTTAATTTCATCATTTATATCAAGGCCAGCGTATTGTAACTTTGGTACTTTAAGTAGCACGTGATCAACATTAATTTCAGTAAAAGGATACTTACCTGTTAGTATTACATCTACTTGTTCCGAAGCTTGTGTTGTATTACCAATTGATTCAATTTGTTGGACTACGCTACCAAAACTAGTAAATTGGATACTAGCAGATTGTGGTACAATTGATGTAGTTGATTTCCATAATTTATTATTATAAGTTACAATATCGTCTTGTACATACGCGATGCTAGGATCATAATTTGCTTTATATCTTGTTTTTACGTTACTTGCGTTAGGCGAACCAACAATTAAATATTTTCCATCTTCTGTTAAAGATACAGATGCACCAAATTTCTGTAAATTAGGCGGAGTTGTTAATATTGTATGCTTTGCAAGATCAAAGTCTTGTCCTGCTATATGTGTTTCTGATACTGTATAAAAATTATTGTTAAACTGTACTAAATCACCTACAGTATATGTAGCACCTGTATAAAATCTTTTATATGTAAATGTTGTATCTGTTGGAGCTGCAATAACTTGTGATAATACAAAATTTCCGTTTGACGAACCTCTTGTGTAAATATAAACTTTTCCATCATTTTCGTCTGGTGATCCTACTGCTAATACTGTATTACTTTTATTTGCAGACATAGATATTGCAAAGGTTTCGTTGGAAATGCTTTGGCCACTACTTAGATCTTGTAATTTTGTAAATGCTTGCGTATTTTCATATACAGTCCATTTACTGTCTTGGCCTTTATCTACCCAAAATTTTGATTTAATATTTGCTAATTTTTGTGCAATAGTATTTAGATTAATTAACGAGTCTGTTCTAACAGATACAAGTTTACTTAACCTTCCTATACATTCATCTATATCTTCAACTTTGTCTGAACTTTCAAATGTAATTTTTTCTAAACTTATAGACTTTACTTTAAAAAATGCACCAACAGCAGCTTTAGCAGTCTGAGCAGTTGCAAATGAACTATCTGCTGTATCTAGTGTTGTAGAAATTAAATCATAAACTCCAAATATATCTCCTACATTAATATCCTGCGGAGTTGAATTTAATGATACAGTAAATTCAGTATCACCTCCTGTTACTTTTTCTACTCTTAAATCTGTATCATCATGTCTATATATGTTCCAGGTAAGTTTATCATTACCTACCCAGATAAGATCACCCCGATTGCAATTTTTAAAATCAATGTTTAAAATTGAATTAAAATCTTCAACAATAAATTTTACATCATCTGGATTTACATACCCACTATCTTTTGCATATCCATCTTCAGAAGCAATATATTTTTTTGGAAAAGGTGCATGTGTATAATTTTTTGGTTTTAGATAAGTTTCGAACGGAGGTATTCTATAAACTAAATCTGTTTCTTCACCAGTAACACTCTGTACTAATTCAATAGGCTGAGGTGAAAGTCTAAATTTGCTTTCGTCTAGTTTAAATTCTACTTCATCATATCCTGCAGAGGCGCCGTACTGGCCTCGTTTAATTGCCCACTCTTCATAAAATTCTAAACTATCTTTATCAGCATTACCTAAAACATCAAATAACTTAGTAAGAGCATTTTTTGTACCTTTATCTTGAATAAATCCTTGATAAAATTTATACTGACTAACATCGTCGTTAATAATGTTTTCTAAATACTTACGTTTTTGATAACCAATAAGATGTTGTGCTAACCTTTGTTGCTCGCTATCAAAATTATCGCTGTCTAAATCGTAAAAGTCTGCAAACTGATTTGTTTTATATTCAAAGTTAGCAGTTAATCCAGACTTAGGTTTAGAGTCTAATCTTGTCCATTGTGTTGTAATAAATGATTCAGTTCCAGGAATTTTACTATTTGCTGTATAAAAGAATTCTTTGTGCTTTACAATATCACCTATAAAGTAATCTTTGTTTGATTCCCAATCTGATATTGTTGCTTGGTCATATACAAATCCTTCTATATTTAAACTGCCATCCCAATTTGTTGTTCTATATCCTAAAACTTTTATTCTTTCTTGCCTGTACCCTGGCTCAGGGTCGTATATAATATCGTTAAATACAGTCTTGTTATCTAATAAAACAACGTGTTCTTTTTGTACACAAGGTAACTTTATAGAAAAGATTCCGTCTGCCGAGCTTTTTGGTCTTAGAATAAATTCATTTGGATCTTGTCTATCAACTTGTATAAAATCAGAAGTTAATTTTTGTCCGTCAACTTTAAGTAAGGTATATCCAAAAAATCCGTCAAATATATTATCAACAACGCTATAGGTTGTTCTAAATTTTAGTTGATTTGCACCTGGACTTAAACTAATTAAAGTTCCTTCTGCCCAATTATGAAGCGTCCAAAAAGCAAACTCCTTTGTTGAAGTTTCCCAGTCATCTACTACACTAGCACTTGTTCTAAAATTATCAAATACAAATCCAATAGACTCTAAATACTTTCCATACCCTTGAATAAAGTCACATACATCTTGTATTGTTGGAAGTATACTTCCATATGGTAATTCTAAAGGTGCAAATGTTGCAAACTCTCTTCGAAGCGTAATTTCTCTACCACCATTAACAGGTAGCTTAGGTACACTTGCAAAATTAGATTCATCAAAAGTATCACTAGCTAAATGATTTTTTGTTACTCGATAATATTTTCCTGAATGTTCTACTATAGCACCTACTGTATAAGTACGCCCTCCTTCAAACTCTAAGAATGGTTCTGAAGTTCCGCCAATAGTTATTACAGGATCTCTATCTCTTTCAAAATGAGGGAAATATTTAAACGTTGTCGAAGTATCATCATAACCTTTAATTTTATAACCGCTTGCTCTTCTTTCAATTATTAATCCACTATAGGAAACTGTTTTAATTGGAGAACTTTTGTTAAGAAATATTGAATAATTCTCGTCAGGTACAAATACGTTTCCTTCATTAAGTGGTGTCCTACTATCTAAAATAAGTTTAAATTTATTTTTATCTGTATATCCGCCAACTTTAAATCCTATTTGATTAGTAATTGCTTTAATATTTTCTTTATATTCAGTATATGATGTAACAACACTAGATGCCATATATCCTGCAATATAATTTACAAGTCCTGATGTAAAAGTTTGTGTGCTATCTAAATGTGTATTAGGAAAAATTATATCTTTTAACTTAATTTGATTATTTTGTGTTTTATATACTATTTGTTTAGTTAAGTTTCTTACTTGATTAACCCTATCAAATCCTGTAGCTAATACTTTTGAAGGCTGACTTAGTGTCCAAGCAGTAATTAAGCTAAATGGATACTCACTACTTCTTCTCCATGCTGTTTCAACTGGTGCTTCGTCTCCAAATACAAACGAATCTGTTAATTTAGATGAATCAAAACTCTGTGCATATCCTGAATCGTTTGGACTTAATAATTGTCCGTTTTCATTAACAGGTAAATGTGTCAATAATCCTGGTCTTTTATATTTGTTTAAAATTTTTATTTTTTTGTTAGGCTGTCTTACAACACCATTTTGTAAATCAGTCCATAAAACTAAGTTATCTCTTGTATAAGGTGCCGGTCCATATTGTTTTTCCCACCAATCTGGTTTTATACTAAAACCTAACATTTCCCAAGGATGAGTATGCGGCCTGTCTGTATCATATGCTTCTCTATAAGCTGCTCTCCAAAATCCTGGTAATGAAACACCATTAGGAGATACTGCTGAAGAATAATTAAACGTCCAAGAATTTGTTCTATTATGAAAATCGTTTAATGTATAATCTTTGTCTACTAACTTTGACCATTGTATAAAGTCTGAAAGCATTGGGCTATCTATTTCTGATTTATTAAAATCAGTTTTTCTAAATTCGCCGCCTTGAAAATCATGAATATCAAATAAATCAGTATCATAGGCTACTTTAATATTATTAAAGATTCTTAGTTCTAATTCTAATAAAAGTTCATCTCTATAATCTTTAAAAGCTACAATTTTACTTCCGTCGTGTCCTTGTATTATAGGAGTGCCTTCTATCCATTCGTTAATATTTCTTTCTGAATCAGTAGTTCCATGATTGGATCCAGTGTTTGGCATATAAAATGTTCTATTAAGTCCTACAAAGGTATGTATATGAGAAACACCTGATCCGCCTAGTTCTATATCTTTAGCTTGGGCTTCTGATTGTGTAGCGTATAACGGATAAAACCATCCTAGTTTACCGGCACCTTTCTGATTAGGTCCTGCTGTTCCGTAAAATTTATATTCACCGGAAGGTGATTGTGGAGCTTCACTTTGTGTAGTATTATCAATATATAATTCTGGTTGGTAGCTAGGGTATAATCCTAACTTTGTAGGAGTTGGTGGAACATAACTTCCATTAGTTGTTTCGTATTCGTATATATCAAGTAGATCATCTTTTGCTTTAGTTGCGGTAACCCTACAAAAACCTTCACTATTAAACGTATAATCTTTATTATGTATTAATTGTTTTCCGTTTAGATACACTTGTACTGCATCTCTACTAGCAGTACTTAAACTAAAAGTTTTAGATAGTAAAAAATACTCTTGTGTATTATCATCTACTTTGTGCGTAGTTTTATTAAAAGATCCTTGTGGAATCATGTCTGAGAAATAATACGGCATTGAGTTAATTTTATCTTTATTAAGATCGGCCATTATTTTATCAACATGATCTTTAGTTGGGCCTTCCCATCCTAAGTCGTGTGCAACTTGTAAGAACATTCTTTTAAATTTACTATACTCTCTTCTTGCAAAACGCATTGATGATATTAAATTTGAATCTTTATCTAACAAACTATACATTGCTAAATTTAACGGTGAACTATGTTTTACAAACCTGTTACCAAACCTAGTTACATCACCTAAATCTCTTAAGTTACTACTTCCAGGAAATTTTCCTGTAAAGTCTGATAAGTCTTCTACAATACTAGATACATGATTGTTTACTTCACCTACCGTAAATTCATTAAGATTATTATTAAGAGGATTTCTTTCTAAGTTACTAGGAAACTCATAAAACCCGTTATCATTCTTTAGTGCAATTGAGTTTGTTTTTAAAACAACTGTATCTCCAATAGTTAACCCATTTGCTGATGTAAATGCTGGTTTTAAAAATGTAACTGTAGTTGCATTATTTGGTGACGTTCCTAATGTGTAATCTACATCTTTTAATTTAAGTTGATTATTTAAGAATACTGTTAAGTTTAAATCTGCAAGCGAAGCACTATTTTCATAAACATCTACTTCAAATGTTGACGTAGAATTGTCAAAAACATATTGTCTTGAAACTAGTTGTTTACTATCGGTAGGTGCTTTTGTCCATGCATTTTCATTAGTATACGATGCTATAGCAGAGTACTTTTGAAGGAATCCTATATCAGTATTTTTATAATATAATTGACTTCCAATTAAATATTCAAAATACTCTGTAAGTAAATCAAATTTAAAAGTAATATCACCTACGTTAGTAATTGTTCTATACGATAGAACAAGTCCAACTTCACTATCTGCTGTGCCTATAGTGCCTTCTTTGTAACTAAAAATTTTGTTACCTTTAAAGGTTGATGAATTGTATACTGTTATGTCGCTAAAACTCTTATTGTTTTCGTCAAACAGATCAAACAAGGGTGCTTGGTTTACGCTTGTTTTAGTTTGTGCTTGTTTCCATTCTGTACCATTGTAATAATACATTAACCCTTTATAAGCAGTACCTTGACTTACTAAAACAACTTCATTTGTTATAGGTTTAGAATCTGTTACTTCGATTAATGAAATTTGTTTTATATTTTGGTTTACTTCAATTTCAGGGCCATCAAATTTAAAAAACTTAACTTGAAAAATTCTTCCGTTTACTAAAGGATCTGGATCTGCTGTAAATAGTATTCTCATACCGTCAATTAAATCTACGCCATCAATGTTATATCCTGTACTACCTTCAATGGTAGAAAACACATCTTTTGTGTGTGTATCTAAAAGATTTACATTAGCTTTAGTTTGAGTACCAAAGTTAAATAACTTTAATCCTTTGTTAAATTCAATAATTGGTCTTTTTGCTCTAGCAGACTCGTCAATACTAACCGGTTGATCATTTAGCGTTGCACTTTGTTCAATAACAGATTTATGGAACCATCTATTATATCTACTCCATAAGTTTCCGTCGTTAGCTGAACGATTTATAAGCATGTAATCTCTTACTGTAGGATAACCTATAGCAGTATCAAACGGCTGTCTATCAAAGCCTTGTTTATCAAAGTCTACATCTACATCAGCTACAAATGCACTAGGTACTGTTAATTCGTCTTCATTAATTAAAACAATTTTATCACCAACACCTTCAACATAATATTCTCCTTCAGCGTATTTTGCAGGTGTTACTTCTCCAATAAATTTAATCTTCATTCCATTACTAAGATCAAATCCGGCGCCTGTTGTATATGTTTTTTTACCTAATACTTCTGCATCAATATCAATAGCTGAGGATTCTTCAATATTTGCAACTTTTATTAACCCTGCTGCTTCTATGTCATTGTCAGCTACATAATATAATATATTAGGTGTAGTATCAGTTGGTGTAAATGTAATTACACCTTCTTCTGTACCTTGATTATCAATTAAATTATTAGTAGCAGATAACATATCTGCTTCATTTAGACTACGTTTTGTTCTAATAGTAAACGGCAACCCAGGTGTGTTAATATCAAACTTATATGTAACACCCCTAAATAATTTAATAGTAGGATTTTGTGTAAGTCCGTCAGGAGAAAATACATATCCAAAATTATCTAAATTATCAGCAATACTTACTGTGTATGTACTAACTACTTCTGTAGTTTGTCCTCTGACATCAATTGTTTGCGGACCACTTGGAAGCCAATAATATTCTCTAAAATTAATAAACTTATCCCAATTGATATGGGGATTCCAACTATAGTATTCTTGCTTATTAGCTATATTATGATCTTTAACTTTATCATTAAAACTAATAAGTTGATTCATATAATCATTATAGTCTTTATAAAATTTTACAGAATCTAAATTATCTTTAATAACAGCTGCAGGTTCAAACTGATAATTTTTTCTACTATCAGAAAAATCTCCTATATAATTGTCATCTTTGTCAAATGACGCTGAAGCCTCACGTCCATAATATCCGTTTAGCTTTTCAAGAACTCCTGGTTGAACTAACTGATCTAAAGTACTAGATAAAAATTTACTATTAGGTACTGTTCTAAAATATTTTGGAAGATGCTGTTCTGTTTTTCTTTTGCTTGGATTAGCTTTTCCGTCGTTTTGGTTGTTATCGTATGACATTAGTAACCTCCGCTACTACTGGAACCTGAGCTACTTGAACTTGAACTCGAACTTGAACTTGAACTTGAACTACTACTGCTTGAAGATGTTGACGTTGTGTTTGTCGCAGTGGTGTTTGTTGAAGTTGTTGAACTTTGTATACCAGCAGATATTCGTGTACTTGCTGTTACAACACCGCCCTCTTGAGTTCGTAATCGTGTTGCTGTAACTGCATCTATAACATTAACGTTATCTACAGTTGCACCACTTATAAAAATTTCATCGCTTTCTGATTTTATTTCGTATAAGCTACCAAATACTTGCGACGTTTGATTTGGAACAATAATAAATGTAACTAAATCAGGTGTCATTTGCGACATAACATAATTTGCCATTTCGGAGAAGAAAAATTTATCTCCAAAATCCCAGTTTTCAAGTGCAAAATATTCGTTTATTGCTGAAACAATTCTAGATTTAATATCATTGTCGTTTAACACAATATCAGGATTTTTTACTACTTTAAATGTTGCTTGCAAATCTGCGTCTGCCCTTTCTCCAAATAACACTTTGTACTTAACTGGATGGTAAATTATTTCATCTGATAATGATTTAATTTTAGATAGTTGCGAATTATACGATAATGATAGTGCATCAGAACTTGGTGGTAAAGGTAAAGTTCCTGCACCATTTAAAAATAACCTAAAATCTGTATCATAGCTTTTAGTTAAGATGTATGTATCAATTAAATTACTTGCACTTGGGTCAATTCTAGAACTATCATCTGCTCCGTGAATATAATGGAATGTTAGATCATCTCTACCAACCCTTGCTCTATAATCTGTTGTTTGTTCTAGTACACCTATTGTACTATTATATGTTTTAAAAATATTGTTATTAGTAAAGTAAAATAATTGTCCATTAGTATATGTACTTAATGCTTGTAATGATGCTTCTAAACTTAAAATTATTATTCCTAATGTTGTTGCAGATACATAATTAAAGTCTTCTACGCCGTCAGTTGTAGTGACCTTTTTTTGAAATATATACTTTGTTAAAGGGTTTGTAGTTTCATCAACAATAGTATCAAAGATATCAGGATCGTCTACAACTCCGTCATCATCACTATCAAAGAATGTAATTTCAATTTTTTTACTATCAACATAACCTTCTGCATCTCTATATTCTTCAGTTAATTCCCAATCATAGTTAACTGTAAATGGTAATGCACTATCAGGTTTAGTATTAATGTTTAATACACTAATTTTATCTTTAACAATTTTACCAGTTAAATTATTATAAATTTTATCTGTTTTATCAAAGTAAAATCTCATTTCTTGATCGCTTTCAAAAATGTATCTCATTCCTCTATGTTTAATAGTATATGTTTCACCGTTAGTTTCAAATAATAGCATCCAACTAGCGTCTAATTGTTGGTTTGATATGTCGCCAGTTTTACCTGTGCTAAAATTAGCACTAACATTTAAGTTATTTTCTGTAACAATTCTCCAAGATCGTGTATCAGTACTATAACGTAATCCAAATGTTTTGTAAGCAAATACTTGATCAATTAATTGTGTTGATACGTCTGCTTCTAAAGAGCCTGCTAATCCTGGAACAATTTCAGATAATCTAGCACCTGTTGGAATAATATCATTTAACGAAACTGGGCCTGCTCCTGTTGTAGCAGTTATAGTACCATCACCGGATACAGCAGCTATCTTAACCCATTTATAATCAACTACACCTTTTTTACCTTGATAACCTGTATTACTTACTAAATCAGTATTTAAAAAACTCTGTCCTACTGGTGGTAAAAACTTAACTAACGATCCTGGAACCATTAATTTTAATAAAGATGAAGTAAATGAACCTAGTTGAGATCTTACATCAGCAGAGTTTTTAAAATATCCTGTACTTAAATTTGTAGTTTTAGTTAATTGTGTCCATGTTATTCCTAAATCAACAGTAGAAATTTTAGGAAAATTATTGTAGTAATAATTTCTAACTTTTTTATCTCTTAGTATAGGTTGTATTGTGTTAACTATTGCTCCTTCAACGTCTGTCTTTGTAATAAAAGTAAACGTAGTTTTTGGTTCTAAATTTTCCTTAAATATAATACCGTCTGTACCATATAGATTTGTTTTACTATACTTTCCTGTTGCATCAATTAAATCAAAATATCTAGATATTCCGCTTGAGGTTCTATTAATTGATTTAACTTTAATAATTTCTTGACTTACTGCTAACGGTGAAATTTGATAATCTTCGCCGGTTACCATTCTATTTTGTGTGTAATATGTTGCTGGAGCATTTTGTTTAATACTTGCATTTGACTCACTTTGTGTTGAGTTATCAACTGTGTACTTTAACTCGTATGTCATTGTTAGTGTTTCAACTTTATCAGTCTTTGACAAATACGGTATAGCAACAGTTATACCTCTCATATCATCAGGAGTAATGATTACTCTTTCATTTTTACTTACTCTATAAAATATACGGAAGCTGCCTTTGGGTAAATTTCCAAACACCCCATCGGAAAACATTAAACTAATTCTATCGTCAACCCTAGTTAGAACTGAATAGATATTATTAATACTTTTATTTAAATTATTATAAACAACGTTGTTTCCTTCTACAGAATCAACCCTTGTCCACAATTCTTGTTCTGCTCCAAAAGAATCCAATTTATAAAGCCAAACATCAGTATTATTAACATTAACAGCATCAATTGAAACAACTTGGTTTGTACTTGGAGTTGTTATATTAAAGACACCTTCGTCAATTGATCCTTCTCTAAAATGACTAAAAAATCCTGTATTTGAACTTGCTGAGCCTCGGCCGTCATCTCTATATAAAAATGCAAAATTGTTTCCTGGAAACGGTGCTTCTTCTTGAATAACCTTATCAACTACATCTGTTGATACAACCTCAAATCTAACAGAACGTCCGTCTATATTTTTTGAAAAACTGTATACTGGAACTTCTGCATTTGTACTTAACATACGATACTGTTCAGTTGGAATACCGTCAGCAGTATCTTTTTTAATTGGTCTACCAAATTTAGCATTTACAGGAAGAGTTGAATTCATTACTTTTACAAATTGCTCATACCAGTCTGGATTAGTAGGATCGTTCCAAACAATAGTTTGGTTTGCTAAATTAACATTATTTGAATCTAATATTTCTTCTGTAGTAGTTACACTTTCAACTTTAAGTAACCCGTTAGCAGCTTGATTACGCTTTGGGTTATAAGATAGCAAACGAGCTAATCTTAGTACACTTTCTCTACGTTCAGCTAATTCTAAATAGTTTTCTCTTGCGTTTAAATCAATACGGAATGATATATTTTGACCCATATATGCAATTAGGTCAATTAGTGCTAGATATTCGCTAGATTCAATATAATCATTAAAATCTTCTGGATAGTTTTCTCGAAGATAATTAATCATCGTACGGCGAAGATTGTCAAAGTCATAGCTTTGAAAATCTGCATTACGGAAAGATTGATAGACTCGTCTCCAATCTTCTGCAAGTAATAATCTATTCTGTCTATCTGTTGCCGGCATATGTAATATTCCTTATTGTACTATTTATTGTATATAGTAAAGTACGTATATAATTAGGACTTTAAAAAGCCCGCATCTTCGTCAAATCTCATCCTTAATGTTTCTGAGATATTAAACGGAAGATATGTAATAGTACATTCAATTTGTATTCCTTGTTCGTATTGATCAACTACTATCTTATCTACATTTGTTCTTGGATCACTGTTGACTATCTTTGTAACATTGTTTATAATTGCTTCTTTTAACGTTTCAGTTAGCGGTTCAAACAAAGCGTCCCATATAATAGTTCCAAATTCAGGATTACTTAATTTTTCTCCTTGTCTAATATGAAAGTGATTAATTAGATCTTGTTTGATAAGAGAAATATCATATAAACTTACACTATTGTTTTCAGGATTTACTGTACTCATACCTCGATAGGTAGTTTTAGTACTAACAGAATCGTTGCTTCTGTTACCCGGAACTGTTATTTCTGCATATATTTTTTTCTCTACTGAGCTCATACTGTATTTACCTTAATTTTAATCACCAACAAACACATCAGGAGATCCTTGGGCTGTTGCTGGGCCGCAATGAGCTCCGCCTGCTGATGGACATAAACTGTCTGGATTTGCTCCATCTGGTGTGTGATTTACTACAAGTAAGTTATTAATAAAAACTTGTTTTGATCCGGCTATTAACGCTCCTGCTCCGTGACTATTTGGATCGTTGTTAACTGATACTAATAAATTATTAGCATACACTTTACCTTGTCCTGCAACTACTGTTGTTGCCCCACATGATCTTGCATCACTATGTCTGTGTATAGCTGGCATTATCCTACTCCGGGTTTCCGGTGGCGGAGCTGGTATTGGCTTCTGGATCAGGAACTGCTCTGCTAGTGCTAGTACTGGCTGTTGTTGGTGCAACTGCACATTTTTTCTTCATAGTATCATCATCGGCGTTTTTCTTTTCTACTGCTTTAGCTGTTGCTGCCGCTGTTAACGATGTTGTGCCTGACGCTGTTGTACCTTTAGGATTTAATACATTTAAAGATTTTGGATTGCCGCCGGTAGCTGTGTCAGTACTACTATTACTAGCTAAACTATCTGTTCTTGCAGGAGTATGTTCTGTTGGATCATAATTTTCATGGCCTGCCCAAGGTTCTACTTGCGGTGATCTAAATGGTAAATTTGCTGTTTCAGCAGTTGAAGCTACTTTAGCTGGTGGTCCATTCATATCAATTTTATCTGCGGTTTCAAGATGATATTTACTTTTAAGATGAAGACCTTTATCAACTGTAATTTTTCCATCATACCCTGCATTAATCTCCCAATCAAATTCACAAGTTTGTCTAATATTATTACCTGTTTTTAGATCAAAATCTAGTCCGGCATTTAGTCTAATATCTTTTCCGGCTGTAAAGTTAATATCTCGTTCAGCTAAAAAGTTTATATCTCTATCAGCAGTTACATTATAGTCGTTTTCAGTATGTACACTTACACTATCTTTTGCATAGATATCAATTTTACCGTTTGAGGTTAATTCTATCCAAGTTGTACCTCTTGCATTTCCAATATAAATTAAATCTTCAGAATTATGCATTAAGATTTGGTGCCCGGTTCTTGTTTTTAAACGTATTAATTCGTTTTGAGGAATACTAGGATCGCCTCCCGTTTCCATACTTTCTACATTTGCATATTCTGATTTTGTTGTTCCTGCTGCACCTTTGCGTAAAAAACTAGCATCGCCATCATCCATAACAAACGAAGAACCGCCTAGTCTAGATGCTGGTACTTGTGTTTGAGAACCAATGTTACCGTATTTAAATTTTGGAGCACCTTTACGCCTATCATAAGGTCCTGGAGTATTCATTCCAAATACCATACTAGGTAATTCTCTCCTAGCACTAGATGAACTTATTCCTCTTGTATTATCTTCAAGTAATCCTGCAGATTTTAGCTGTGCTTCAAGATCAGTATTTACAGGTTTTACAAATTTTGTAGGATCCTGTCCTTTATGTTTTTTTAATTTTTTATTGTATTCGCCTACAGGAAGATTTTTAGTTTTATCTTTATCATTAAAAGTTGTAGCTGCATTTCCTGGAATTTGAAAGTTCATATACTCATCAGGAACACATCCTATCCAAAATCCCATGTTGATCTTGCCTTCAACAAATATTACTAATACTAAGTTTCCTATATCAGGCGGCACCGCCCACATACCATAACTTTGTTGCGAATACTTGTATCCTTCGTTGTCGCTATTTGCTTCGTAAGGTGTTACTCCGTAGAAACCTGGCAGGTATTTTACCTGTGCAGTTTGTCCAGTAGTTGCTGTATTATTTCCTTCTTCAGAAGTTTTAAGAATTTCAACTTCTAGTCCGCCCATATAACTAGTATCAAGGTGACTTACTATTCTAGCTAAAAACGGTCCTGGATCACCTTTTAAATTTATACTACTGGTTCTAGATTCTACTGCCATTAGTTGGGGCCTCCCTGATCAATTTGATTTTCTTCATTGCCGTCGATGAATAACGCATTGTCAGTATTTGCTGCTGGGTCTGGAATTGACCTGTTTACGCCCGGATCTTTTGGCGCAACTTTTTTAGGTGGTTCTTGGTTTCTTCGTCTAACTAAATTTAAATTTTGTTCAAATTTTCCGTTACTGAATTCGCTTGCTACTCCTATACATTGATATAACCCGCTAAATGCTTTTGTTGGTATTGTCTTGCCGTTGAACTCCATGAATCCGCTTTCGTTTAAATCAAACGGAGTTCTAAAATTTAAAATACAATCAATTTCAGAACTTTGAAAATCAGCACTTCCGTCTTTTGTAATATTAATAAACTCTGTTTGTTCTGCTGTGTAATTTCCAGCACCGCTATCATTAAGCCAGAAAGGATCTCCCCAAATTTTTAATTCAACTTTTATTAAATCAGCTGGGCTATCTAATAATGCATCGTTAAAATCTCTAGCAACTTGTGTTTCGCTCCACTCTTGACCTCCTCCACCTGTTGGTGCAACAGTTCTTTTTGCTTTTTCTGAAGTTTTAGCAGTTCCTTCTTTAGGAAGATTACTTGCATTGCCTGGATTTTGTTTATTTGCTGATTCTTTATCCTTTGCTACTGCTGATCCTTGTGATCCAGTTTTACTATCTTTTGATGCTTGGCCTCTTTGTGCTCCAATACCAACAAAGAATGCATTATTAAATGTAATATCAAAATCTATTATATCTTTATTTTTACCAGTGTATATATAATTGTATTCTTTAGCAGCTTGTAATTTTAGCTCTTCTATTTTTGGAGTTGGTTGACTAGGAGAAGCAAGTCGAGAAGCATGTACCTTATAAGGTACAACTCTATATACAAATACTTTAGGATTTTTACCAGTAGCATCTACAGTTGCTGAATCATTTGACTCAAATACTTGAGATTCAATTTTAAACCAGTCTACCATATTATTTCTGTCGGTATTGTTAGCACGGCGTTTTAAATCTCTACCGTATTCGCTTGCTATTATAATTTCTTCAATGATATCTTGTACTTTTGTGCCAGCTTTAAATTGAAAGGTTCTAAGTGTCTCCGGTACTTGACATTTTGCTCTACACACTACTCCGTTGGGCATTGTTGCAACAATAGGTTCTGTTTGCGGTTTTGTTCCAGAATCGTTTTTTGACTTTACAATTTTTGCTTGCCCAATAGAATTTATATTTTCTGGGTTTTCTGCAAATTTTCTAATAGTTTCTCCAACTTCAGATCGCTGGATTGTAATACCTAACAATTTATCTATAGTTTCATCAAATTTCTGAGGTACAGCTCCTGCTTGTATTCCAGCAATACTTTCAAATATTTCTTGTTTTCTTTCTTGACTTAAACTTTTTAATTCTCCTTGTGCAGGAGTTGAAGTAGTTGCGCCTGTTGCAGATTCGCTAGGTTTTCCTAGTATTGACTCTTTAGCACTACTTCTTTCTTTTGGAAACATAACAATATATTGATCTGTTTTATTGACTTGTTTTGCTTCTTTACCTTTTAATAGTCTTTCATTTAATATGCTTGTTAAACTTTTGCCGCCACTTTGTAAAAGTTCTTGTACTGTACTTCCGGCAAGACTTAAATCATTTTTTGCAGCTTGTTGATTGTCGCCGAATGATTGATCATTATGCTTAACATACTCTACATCATATGTACTACCTTGCTCAGTTACATTAAAAGTACTGTTAATAACATGTATTGGAAAATATCTAGTTGATCCTGGAACTATACTTACATTACCGTTATCGTCCCAACCTTTAAAATGTAAAGTAAGCATAAACGGTGCATCAATATAATTTTTATATCCGCAACTTAAAGCTGCAATTTGCAATGTTTCGTAAAATAATCCCATACTGTATGGTTCAAATATTTTAAACGAACCATTTATAGCATCAGCTTGTTTAGTTCCTTTATTATGAGTAATAACTGTGTTTACTGTTACATCATCAATATAGAATTCGACTCCTCCGTAAGCTAGTTCTGATGACGTTTTAACTTTTGCAGATCCAGAACCGCCGGAACGACAAATAATCTTCCTTGGACCGTACCGTCTGTAAGTACTGTCTGGACGATTTAACTCATCAACCGTTAAACAAGATAAAGTCCAGATATAATTAACTGTTGCATACGGCTCTAACGGGTTAGCAAAGGGCGGTGCGCCAACTGCACGAGGAAGTATAGTCCTAAAAGCCTTTGTAATTAGTTCAGGACCTGCTAATGAAGATGCTAATGTCTCAACACTTTGAGCTTTTGATAGAATGGCTCCTTTAACTTCGTTAATTGAACCTTCAACCGAACTTCTAACAGCATTAATATCTATGTTTGGGGAAATTAAAAAAGGATTCAAACTATCCTCCTAATACTTCAGTTAACTTTGATCCTTGAGGTAGATATATTCTTGTACCTGGAACCATATCATACACAGGATCTTTAATTACATTCATGTTTCGTTGAGCAAATACCCACCAAAGTTTTGTAGAACCATATAAATCGTATGCTAACAAATCTGGTCTATGTTGATATTGAGCTTCAATAGTGTATAAAATATCGTCATCGTATGCTGGCACTGGCCTAATACTTAAAATGTCTAAGTATTGACCATTAATAGTGTCTGTATTAGCATACGGACTTTGATTTTCATAAGTAGCCATTAAATAAATCCATCTTGATCTACAAGACTTCCGCCGTTAACAAAATCATCTAAGCTAAATCCTGCAACTTTGCGTCTGCTGTAAATTGGTTGACATGTTACTGCAATTATACTTGATACTGGTACCCAAGAACCTTTTGCTCCTACATCAACTTTTATGTAGTCAACATCAGGCTCAAGGTTTACTGTAAAGTTTGTTATAATTACTGGAACATTAGGCAAAACGTAATCTCCGTAACCTGTTAGTTTTACTAATGGTGGCGGTGCTCCTTGATTGCTTGTGTCACCGTATGCCATTTTGGTTACAGAACGCAAATAATGTACAGCTGCAATCCAATATAATCCTTCTAGTGTATTTTCTATCATAAACTGTCCGTTAATAACCATTGCTTTCGGATCTGAGTTCTGATAAGCAAAATAAGGATAATTACTATGTACAGGGGTAACAGACTGATAAGATGCATCATGTTGCATCATTATTTGTGGAGTATATGGAAATACAAAGCCGCCAGTTTCTTTTAAAGGTGCTAACATAGGACTATTAGCCATTGTGGATGGAACACTTAATTTAACTCGCCAATCATATTCTGAAGACGTGCCAAACGTTGCACCTACAATGCTTCTTGCAGATGGGTTTGCACCTGGTAATAAGTTTAATGCTCTTAGAGCTGTTCCGAATCCGGTATCTGATACAAAATCAGTTGCACGTTGGACTGCTTGTCCGACAGCACCGGAAGCTATGTTTAATGCGTCTGAACCAACTGTTGCAGAAACACTTGCTACTGCATTATTTAATTGGTTTCGCCCTGTCGCTAAAGCGCCACGTATTGTTGAATTTACTGTTGCCATATTTTTGGTAACTCCTATACATTATTTAGTTGACAAAATTAAGTACATACATTATAATAGAGTATAACCTGGAGAAAAAATGAAAAAAATCAATTATTTGAATAATAAAGATATATTATCTGAGATACATAAGTCAAAAGGTACGTTTAGTAGCTTTACTGACGACTCATATCACCAATATGATATAATTTTACCGAGTTTAGAAAAAATTAATATTCGTACTATTGCTGAAGCTAAAAGAAACAAAGCTAAACGATTAGGTACTGCTGATTACGATAGTAAAAAAGCACAAGGTATTAAGGTAAAACTTGCTGAATGCGAAGTAGACTATAGGAAAATAACCAAACAAGAACTAATTTTTAGGATAATGACGTTTGACCATATTCCTGAAGAAAAAGGTAGAAAGAAAAATCCTAAAACAATCGCTGATACTAAAACTAAACTAAACTTTCCCCCGTATCAACACTATAAGTTTAATGAAAATGATGAACTAGTATGTGTAGGGAAAAGTCATTGGACTGGTGGTATGGAAAATGGATATTTTACTAAGTCAGATGGTCAAGCTACACCTAAACTAGCAAATATGTGGATTAAGTTATGTGAAAGATATGCTACTAGAGGTAATGTTAGGGGATATACCTACAACGACGAGATGAAAGGTCAAGCAATTCTACAACTAGCACAAATTGGTTTGCAGTTTGATGAATCAAAATCTAATAATCCTTTTGCATATTACACGGCGGCTGTAACAAATAGTTTTGTGCGTGTTATTAATTTAGAAAAACGTAATCAAAACATCCGTGATGATATATTAGAACAAAACGGAATGGATCCTAGTTATACTAGACAGCATCAAGGCGAATGGGAAGGCTACATGAAAAGAGAAGCAGAAGCCAGAGCTAAACAAAATTAACTGTTGACTTTTAGTTAAAAATACCGTATAATAACAATGAGATATAAAAGGAGTAACTTTGTTTAAAAAGGCAGCAGTATTCACTGACATTCACCTTGGTTTAAAAGGTAATAGTAAAGTACACAACGACGATTGTGAAGAATTTGTAGATTGGTACATCGAACAAGCGAAAGCAAACGGTTGTGAAACTGGAATCTTTTGTGGAGATTGGCATCATAACAGAAATTCATTAAACTTAACTACAATGGACGCAACTATACGTTCAATGGAAAAATTAGGTTTGGCATTTGAACAGTTTTTCTTTTTTGACGGCAATCACGATTTATATTACAAAGATAAACGAGATGTTAACTCAACAGCATTTGCTAAACACATTCCAGGTATTACATTTATTGATGAAATTACTACCAAAGACGATGTAACGTTAGTGCCTTGGTTAGTTGGCGAAGAATGGAAAAAAATTAAAAACATTAAAAGTAAATATATGTTTGGTCATTTTGAACTTCCTAGCTTCTATATGAACGCAATGGTACAAATGCCTGATACTGGCGAATTACAGGCATCACACTTTGAACATCAAGAGTATGTTTTTAGTGGACACTTTCATAAAAGACAAAAAAAAGGTAAAGTACACTACCTAGGTAATGCGTTCCCGCACAACTATGCAGATGCATGGGATGACAAACGAGGAATGATGATACTGGATAGAGAAAACAATAAAGAACCAGAGTATCTTGATTGGGAAGATTGTCCCAAATATAGAACAACAACTTTAAGTCAGTTGTTAGATCCTAAACAAGACATTATTAAAAGTAAAATGTATCTAAGAGTTACTATTGATGTTCCTATTAGTTACGAAGAGGCTAGTTTTATTAAAGAAACTTTTATTAATCAGCACAACTGTAGAGAAATTAGTTTGATTCCACAAAAACAAATTGAAGAAATATCTACTGAGTTAGATATACAACAATTTGAAAGTGTTGATCAAATAGTTGCAGGCGAGATTGCCGCAATTGATAGCGATAACTTTAACAAGAAAACACTTATGGACATTTATAGCGACCTATGATAGAAATTAAAGACCTAACAGTAAAAAACTTTATGAGTGTGGGTAATCAAACTCAAGCAGTTGATTTTAACCAACAACAACTAACATTGGTGCTAGGTGAAAACTTAGACCAAGGTGGTGACGATAGCGGATCACGTAATGGTACAGGAAAAACTACTATTATCAATGCTTTGAGCTATGCATTATACGGTCAAGCACTTACAAACATTAAACGCAACAATTTAATTAATAAAACTAACAGTAAAGGTATGTTAGTTACACTTCATTTTGAAAAAAATGGTGTAGACTACAGGATCGAACGTGGTAGAGGTCCTAATTTACTTAAATTTTATATAAACAATCAAGAACAAGAGCTAGTTGACGAAAGTCAAGGTGATAGTCGTAAAACACAAGAGTTTATCAACGACTTATTAGACATGAGTCATGATATGTTCAAACATATTGTTGCACTTAACACATATACTGAGCCGTTTCTTGCTATGAAGCAAAACGATCAACGTGCAATTATTGAACAGCTATTAGGAATTACTATACTATCTGAAAAGGCAGAGTCTTTAAAAGAACAAATTAAAAAAACTAAAGAATTAATTACTGAAGAAACTTTAAAGATCGAAGCAATACAAACTGCTAATGAAAAAATAAATGCAACTATTGAAAATCTACAAGGTACGCAACGTGCATGGATGTCTAAAAAAGATCAAGATATTAAAAAACTACAAAGTAGCATAGACGAATTAGAGCATGTTGATATTAATATTGAACTTGACTTACATGAAAAATTAAGTACATGGAACGAACATAATAATAAAATTATGGCTCTTAAAAAAGAACTAAGCACACTTGAGCCTGCATTAGTACGTGCTGACAAGACTGTAGAAAAAGCATCTAAAGATATTGCAGATCTTGATAATGCTACTTGCTATACTTGCGGACAAGCACTACATGATGACAAAAAAGATGAAATTTTAGATAGAAAAAATAAAGAACTTGAAGATGCTATAGCATATCAAACCGAAGTAGGTGATAAACTTATTGATGTTTCAAAAGGACTTGAGAATATTGGTGAGATTAATGGAAAGCCTACAACATTTTACGATACAGCTAAAGAAGCGTATGAGCATAGACAGAACGTTGATAGCTTAAAACAATCGTTATCTAACAAAGAACAGGAAATTGATCCTTATCAAACACAAATTGACGAACTAAACAGTAGTGCGGTACAAGAAATTAATTGGGATTCTGTTAATCGATTAGATAACTTTAAAGAACATCAAGAATTCTTATTAAAACTATTAACAAACAAAGATAGTTTTATTCGTAAGAAGATTATTGATCAAAATTTAGCATATTTAAACAATAGACTTACTTACTTCTTAGATAAACTAGGATTGCCGCATCAGGTTGTTTTTCAAAACGACTTAACTGTTGAAATTACACAGCTAGGGCAAGATTTAGACTTTGATAATCTAAGTAGAGGTGAACGTAATAGGCTTATACTTGGTATGAGCTTTGCATTCCGCGATGTATGGGAGAGTTTATATCAAAAAATTAATTTATTATTTATTGATGAGTTAATTGACAGCGGAATGGATACTGCTGGTGTTGAAGGTTCACTTGCAGTCCTTAAGAAGATGGGGCGTGAGGGTAAGAAAAATGTATATCTTATCTCTCATAAGGACGAACTTGTTGGTCGTGTTAATCATGTATTAAGAGTTGTAAAAGAAAACGGATTTACTAGCTACGCGAACGACATAGAAATTGTAGAATAGGTATAAAAATGGAAGACGACATCCATGATAAACTGATAAAAGCATATTTAGAATACTATAAAGCAAACGAAGCGTTTGAAGATAGACATTCGCATCGTACCCATGCTAGTAGTAGACGATGGCTTAGAGAAATTAGACGTTTGGCAAAACTTCGTATGGAAGAAATACATAATACGTTTAAAGTCAAGAAAGGCCAGGACAACTAACAGTCACAGGTAAGTACAGAATGCAATGGACTTATCAAGGCAAAAAAATAGACAAAATACCAGATGAGTACGAAGGATTTGTTTATCTTATTACCAATACTACTACAGGCCAAAAATACATAGGCAAAAAACTAGCAAAATTTAAAACTACTAAACCACCGCTTAAAGGCAAAAAGAATAAAAGGCGAGGAACTAAAGAAAGCGACTGGCGTGACTACTGGGGTAGCTCGGATAGGCTTAACGCAGACGTTGAAGCACTAGGCTCAGATAAGTTTACAAGAGAAATACTTTATCTTTGTAAAGGTAGAGGCGAAATGTCCTACATAGAGGCAAGAGAACAGTTTGATAGGCGTGTACTTGAAACTGATGAATACTATAATGGTATTATTAATGTAAGGGTAGGCGGATCAGACAAACTCAAACAGGCATTGCTAGAACACTCCATTAAGGCAAAACAATACAGCACATAAGGATAGCGGGCCAGATCAATAATTCCGCTGTGTAAAGGGTGGCGTGAGAACCACACACGAAACATATTGATTCATACGAACCATAACGATCAATATAGGCTAGTTGCTGTTAGCCAAGAACCACAATGTTCATAAAAACTCTTTAGCAATAGGAACGAAGCGAGAGGTATTATGCGGCGTAGCGTATATTCTGTGAATATGCGGTATATCGCATAAGATGTCGACGTAGGTTGGGAAAGGTCAGAGCCCATTGAACAGTGAAAATACCTACTTCCGAATCTCGGCTGTGACGAACTCACATGAAGACCAAGATTAGATGGAACCAGCGAGTAGGTTCCGTCTGACTGAAACAATCTACATGAAGCAATTACAATATTACTTCGTAATATTGCTTTAATTCATATCTATTACTTCTATCACAAACGAAGTGATATAGTTTGAGCGTAAGCGAAAACAATTTGTTACGAAGTAACAAATCTTAATTGTTCTTATAGACTATCCACATTAGTACTACTGTTAAAACTAAGAAATAGAATATGGGCGAACACATAGGAGTTATTTAGTGAAGATCAGGATCTCTTCCAAAGCCTGATTTAACATAACTGACTTCGACTGCTTCGTATCTGAGCTCTAGATGAGGTTGTGTATCTTGTAACGTTAAAATATATTGGTTAGCTTCATCAATTGAATTAACTACATCAATTTCGTTATCAAGATTGTCTAATATTTTATATTTGGTGATCATTGAACTATTATTTAAATGTCTACTCGGGACATAAATACTACTAGTTAATAGAATTAAGGATTATCCATGCGAGTTCTGGAAGTTATACAACCAAACAACGATAAACAGCAGTTAAATGAAATAGCTATTACTGGACTTTTGATAACAATAGCTGTTGGAGCTCTTGGTGCAGCAGCTATTGAAGCTGGTATTGGATTAGTTAAAAATTGGGCTGACGATTGGGATATCAAAGGATTTAAGCCTACTGGCAATCATATTCCTGATCAAACACAAATTACAAAAGGTAAACAACGCTTTGTATATAATGCTAAGGAAGGCAAATGGGGCGTACAAGAAAGATCTAGACTAGGTAAATGGAAGTATAAAATGATTCCTGGTGTAGACGGCGCAAATCCAACTGCTAAAACAGTAGTTATTAGTGCTGAAGATTTAAAACAAGCTATTAAAAATAAAACATTAAGTTTTGGTAACAAAGCGGCTGTTGTAGACACTATGCAACGACAGTATATGGAAAAACAAATGAAAAGCGGAAAGCTACCCGCTGAAGTAAAAGCAGGCTTTGCTAAATCAGGTAACTTTCTTGATGATGTAATAAAAAGAGAAGAAGCTGGCGTAAGAAAAGGTGCAAGAGGAGTTTGGAACAGGATTAAAGCTGGAGGCACAAAGATCTTTAGTCGCAGAGTTTTTCAAGCAATTAATGTTTTTATGCCTGTTGCATTAGTTGTTAATACTGTAAGACTTAAAGCGTGGTATAAAACAAAATTAAACTGGGGCAAAGGAGATGGTTTAGGTACTAATCCTTTAGATACAGTTGATACGGGCGGAGTAGTAGGATATCCTCACCCATCTGGTGATCCTAATAAAGTCTATGGAAGATCTGAATACGATCAGGACATGATGAATCTAAGAACAACTACGGTTAACGCGGCAATTGCTTGGATGGCAGCTCAAGGTGTTAATGTTTTAGCAAGTGGAATATTTTGGATATATGCACAACGCAAAGGTAAAATTATAGATAGAACACAAGATGGAAAAGTAATCTCCTTTTTAAAAAGATGGAATCCTTTAAAGCTCTTAAAAATGCCTGGAAAACTATTGAAGCTAGGAGCTGCTGGAGTTTCAGCAGGTTTAGTATACTCAGCGTTTGATAGAGCCTTTGCAGAAAAACTAGCTAATGCAATGGCTGATTATATATTTAAATACGATGTGTTTTCACAAAAATATTCAACTGCTGAAGATATTACAGAGCATATGATAAAAGCATTAGGCGGCTCTGGATACGAACAGGCAATGGCCCAAATTGGTCTAGGAACAACAGGCGGTGACAAGTTAGCAAATCAAGACGGTAAGTTAGGTGGAGAGGTTAATCCTTTAGATAATACTAGTCCAAGTGGAGAGGTTAATCCTTTAGATAATACTAGTCCAAGTAGCAGTAGCAGTGGTGGTGCTGCTTTAGATGCAATTAATAATCTTAGTAAGGATGATGATTTCTGGAAAATTAAATAATTGGCATACCAGAGTCTTTAGCATTTTTAATATTTTCCATAACAATTTTATTCATTACTTCAAAATCTTCTAAGTCGGTATCATGCAATAAGGTATATGAATCTACACCTCCACGCATATACCAACATAACTGATAAACTTCGTGCTTAATATTTTTGATCTCATTTTCAAAATCATCGGCTAATCCTTTGAGATCAGAATCCTTTGTTCTAATTAGCCTTGTACGAAAAAATTTGAATAATCCAATTCAATATTCAATTTTGATTTATGACCACAGTTAGCACAAGTAATGTCTGTCTCAGGAACAATAAACTGTTCATTATTACTCATAATAACTTGTTCAACTTTTATAAAAAAATCTTTATCAGCGTTTTCTATAAAATTAGCTATTTCGTTTAGATCAGTTTCTTCTTCGTTGTCAACTTCAATCTTTGCAATAGATGATATTACTGTATTTTTTCTTAATTCAGATAAAGCAGAATAAACTTTTTGTGTTTCTTCTCCTCTAATATTTTCATCTTCAATGTTTGGAATAGATTGCATTAATGCACGTTGGTGCTTAAAGTTTTGTTTGTTTATTTCATTTAACTCTTTAAAAGTTAAAGGGCGTAAATGAAACTTCATATTATCAACTACAAGACTTTCATTAAAGGTTCCCTTTGCAAAATGAGCTAATATGTTTTGAATATCTACTTCATAACTATTTTCTTCACTACATTCTGTACAAGTGTTGCTTGCACTTATATTAGCACCGTAACTAGCCATTCTGATTACACTTAAAATTGTATAGATATCTATTAATGGAATTTGCCAAGGATCTTTTATACTTGGCACACAGTTTTTTATAATATTAACTGTTGTATTTCCGCTTAATAAGGTATCAGGAGTTTTAGTTGCAATTTCATTACTAGCTGTCATACTAAAAACTTCTAAATCTTCAGTTTTAGCCAAAGATCCTTGACTATACCATTTTCCTTTACTAGGTAAGTCAATAGACTGCTTTGGTTGTCTCTGATATTTGGTTAATGGAGATGTCATTCGTTTTCCTTGATAAATATATTCATATAATGTTATTTATGATCACAAAACCTAGGAAATATTAGATATGGCAGAAACCACAGACGCAGCCGCAAAGGCATTAAAAGAAACTAGTAGTTCCGCTCTAGGATTAGCTAAATCTCTTGCTTTAACCAAACCAAGTCTTACTGACTTTGCTTCTAAGATTCCCAAGGTTGGTAATTACTTAGGTGCTGTAGCCAAAGAACTTGAAAATCAAGTTAGTCAATATCAAGTTTTAACTAAATCAGGAATAAATTTTAACGGCAATTTATCAGCAATGATAACTGCAAGTACTCAGGCAGGACTGAGTATTAAGGAAATGACTGGTCTAGTAGCTAGTAATAGCGAATTACTAGCAGGATTTGGCGGTAGTGTAGAAGCTGGAGCACAAGGATTCTTAAAGAATTTACAAGTAATGAATTCTGCCAACAACAAGTATGGCACACAACTTAGAAATATTGGCTTAACACACGAAGAAATTGGCGAAGCTATGATGCAGACCCAACGTATGGCCATGATGTCAGGTAGACGAAATGCCGCTACTGACGCAGAAATACAACAGCGTACAGCAGAATACGCAAAAGATTTAGACTTATTATCAAAACTTACAGGTAAAAGCAATGATGCACTAAAGAAAGAGCAAGCCGCAATGCAAAGGCAAGGCGATTTTAGAGCTAAAACTATGGGCATGGAAGCAGATATGCAAAAATCTATGCTTAATGCAGCCAGTGAAGCAGATGCTAGTGGTATTGGTGATCTATTTAAAGACATGATGATTAGAGGCTTTCCAAGTGGAGACCAAGCACAGTTAGCAGGTATGTTTAGTAACTCTATGGGTGTTATGAGGCAGATGAAAGCAGCACAAGATGCAGGTAACACAGCAGAATATGATAGATTAAAAGGAACACTTGCAGCAGCCGCAATCAAAGATAAGTCAGCTAACAAAGAAATAGCAATTCTTGGTAATACAAACTCAGCTAGTGCCGCAGTTGCCGAAGCATTTAGAAAAACTTCTGAGTCAATGATAGGAGTGCAAGCAGAGTACGAGCGTGGAGAAATTACATTAAGTGGACTACAAAAAGCAATACAAGATAGACGTATACAAGCTGCTAAG
>Ga0209425_10000169_pt1 | contig 77116 bp, 80 predicted proteins | sample COG_05_FD_184749 | JGI IMG/M metagenome (GOLD analysis project Ga0209425, IMG submission 184749) | Pelagic Microbial community sample from North Sea - COGITO 998_met_05 (SPAdes) (version 2) | ecosystem: Environmental > Aquatic > Marine > Neritic zone/Coastal water | place: Helgoland, sampling...
AGAATGCGCCACATACTCATCTTGAATTAGCTTCCAACAAATGGGAACATAAATATGAGAGAGAGGAAGCAGCTTATCCATCTGAATTTTTAAAGACAGCCAAATATTGGCCACCAGTTGGAAGAGTAGATAATGTTTATGGAGACAAAAACCTGTTTTGTACATGTCCATCAATGGATGAGTATGAAGACACAGCTGCATAAATTATTAAATGAAAATTGCAGTAGTAGGTTCAGGAATATCAGGACTAAGCTCAGCTTATTATTTATCAAAAAAACATAAAGTTGATTTATTTGAAAAGCAAGATCGTTTTGGTGGTCATTCTTATACATTAGATGTTGAGTATAATGGTAAAGAAAAAGTTGCTGTTGATATTGGTTTTATGGTTTTTAATAAAATCACATACCCAAATTTAATTAATTTTTTTAAAGAAAATGAGATTAAAATTGAAAAAAGCGACATGTCATTTTCAGTCAATGTTAAAGAAACCAATATCGAATATTGCGGCAAAGGTTTAAATGGTATTTTTTCAAATAAGTTAAATGTATTTAATTACAAATTTGTAAAAATGTTTTTTGAAATAATTAATTTTTATAAAAGATGTGAAAATTTAGATCCCAATACACTTGAAAAAAATATTACCCTTGGAGAATATTTGCAAAAAATTAATAAAACTAATTTCTTTATAGATTATCACATAATACCAATGGTTTCAGCGATATGGTCAATGCCACCTTATGAGGCGTCACAGATGCCATTATCATTTTTTTTAAATTTTTTTAAAAATCATGGATTGTTTAAAATTAAAAACAGACCTCAATGGTTTACAGTTTCTAATAGAAGTAAAACTTATGTTAATAAAATTTTATCAAATATAAGTGGAGAATATTATAAAAATTATAAAATTAGCAAAATTGTAAGAGGTGATAACAGGGTAAAAGTTTATTATGGATCAGAGAATGAATTTTTTACTTATGACAAAGTTGTTCTTGCGTCACATGCTGACGAGAGTTTAAAAATTATTTCAGATGCTACTGACCAAGAAAAACAAATATTAAATAATTTTAAATATAGAAAAAACATTGCAGTAATTCATTCTGATGAGAGTTCAATGCCAAAAAATAAAAAGGCATGGTGTTCATGGAATTCATCATTAGATCCAAATAATAAGGAAAATTCATCAGTCACTTATTGGTTAAATCAATTACAAAATTTAAAAATCAATAAAAATATTTTTTTGACAATAAATCCTTTTTTTAAAATTGATCCTAATAAAATTTATAATGAAATAAATTTTACACATCCATATTACGATGAAAATGCATTGAAAAATCAGTCAAAATTGAATTCTATTCAAAATACAAACAATACTCTGTTTGCAGGAAGTTATTTTGGTTACGGATTTCATGAGGATGGCATAAAATCTTCTATTGAAATGCTTAAATCCTTAAATGATTAATTCATCTATATATAACGGTCATGTAATACACAAAAGGTTTAAACCGAAAGTTCATTATTTTAAATATAATGTGTTCTCATTATTGATAGATCTCTCTGAACTTAAAACATTAGATAAAAAAGTTAGATTTTTTTCATATAATAAATTTAATTTAATCAGCTTCTATGAAAAAGACCACGGGAAAAGAAATGGATCCTCGTTAGTAGAGTGGGTACATAATAATTTAAAAAAGAATAATATTTCTACTAAAGATATAAAAATTAAAATTTTATGTTATCCAAGAATTTTTGGTTTTGTATTTAATCCTTTAAGTGTTTTTTATGTTTATAATATAAATAATCAATTAATTTCAATTCTTTATGAAGTTAAAAATACATTTGGTGAACAACACACCTACATATTTCGAGTCGAAAAAGATGCGAATTTAATACAAAATAATTGTTCTAAAAAATTTCATGTATCTCCATTTATTGAAATGAATTGTATTTATTTTTTTCGATTATTAAAACCAGGAAACAAAATATCAGTAATAATTGAGCAATATGATTCCCAGGATAAAATCCTATATGCCTCACAGGATGGAATTAGGTCAGATTTTAATACAAAATGTTTAGTTAAATCTTATTTAAAACATCCTGTAATGACTTTTAAGATCATTTTGGCGATACATTATGAAGCGTTTAAACTGTGGACAAAAGGAATTAAATTTATAAAAAAAAATATTAAAATTAAAAATAATATAACAATTGAAAATTAATGATACTTTATCGTGTTGCAGATAAGATAGTTTTTAGTATTCTTAAAAACATAAATGTTGGATTTTTAGAAATCTCAACTTTTTCTGGGGAAGTATTAAAATTTGGTAACCCCAACGATAGATTAAAAGCTAATTTAAAAATCAAAACTCCTGCATTGAATTATAATTTAATCAAAGGAGGAAGCATAGGATTTGCCGAATGTTACATGAGAGATGAATTTCATACTAATAATTTGTCTGATTTAATTGAATTAACTGCTAGAAATATTCACATTGTACATAAATTTGCAGGCTTATTGGATTTAAAATTTTTAAATTTTATTAAAAATAGGTTTATTAAAAATACAAAAAGCAGAAGTAAGGAAAATATTGCAAAACATTATGATCTTGGAAACGATTTTTTTTCTCTTTGGTTAGACAAAACTCTTACATATTCTAGTGCAATATTCGATGAGCAAAATAAAGATTTGTCTGATGCGCAAAATAATAAATATCAAAAATTAATTAATTTAATTCAACCTAATAATGGCGATAAAGTTTTGGAAATTGGTTGTGGTTGGGGAGGTTTTGCTGAATATTTAGGCAAAAATTATGATGTTAAATTAGATTGTATTACTATTTCAAAAAAGCAATTTGAATATGCTAAGAAAAGAATTCATAACTGTGGATTGAATGAAAAAGTTAATATAGAAATTAAAGATTACCGAGACCTAAAAGGGAAATATAACTCTATAGCATCAATTGAAATGATAGAAGCTGTTGGTCAAAATTATTTAGAAAGTTATTTTAAAACAATAAAAGATAATTTATCTGATGGAGGTAGTGCTGCTATTCAAGCAATCACCATAGATGATAGTTTGTTCGATAGATATAAAAATAAACAAGATTTTATTCAAAAATATATTTTTCCAGGTGGATTTTTACCCAACAAAAACACCATAAATAAACTTGTCTCTAATAATGGGTTAATTGTGAATTCTTATATCTCTTATGCAGATCATTATGCAGATACATTAGCTATATGGAAAGATGAATTTAATAAAAAATGGGATTTGATTAAAAACCAAGGTTTTGATTTAACATTTAAACGAATGTGGGATTTTTATCTTTCTTATTGTGAGGCTGGTTTTAAATCAAAAAATATTGATTTAATTCAATTTTCACTTCAAAATAAATAATACATACAGAGGAGATATCAATGCGTCATATAAAAATTTCAAGATCAATTTTATTGATAATAGCATTATTTTTAATTACAAGTTGTTCAAATAATAGCGCAATGAAACCAGAAGATTTTAAAAATAAAGAACCAAAGTTAATAATTGAAGAATATTTAACAGGTAACGTTAAAGCTTGGGGCGTATTACAAAATAGATCAGGCAAAGTCACAAGACAATTTTCTGCTGATCTAAATGGATCTTGGGATGGTAAACAGCTAATTTTAAAAGAAAAATTCAATTGGGATGATGGTGAAGTTCAAAATAGAGAATGGACTATTAATAAGATAGATGAAAATAATTACGAAGGTACAGCAGGAGATGTTGTGGGAAAAGCAAAAGGATATTCTTATGGATCTGCATTTAAATTTGAATATGTTCTGCTAGTTCCTGTTAAAGGTAAGGAAATGAAAATCACATTTGATGATTGGATTTTTAAACAAGACGATAGAGTTGCTATAAATAGAGCAACAATGACAAAGTTTGGAATTAAAGTAGCAGAGTTAACTGTAGTTTTTGTAAAAGATTAGTAGTTTATTTTTTTCATGCCTTTAGAAAGCAATTTAAAATAAATACTGTTAGGTAGTATTTGTAAAAATTTCATTAAATAAGTAAAAGCTTTTGGAAAGTGTATTTCAAAACTTTTTTTATTTGTTAAACCTTTATATATTTCATTTGCTGCAAATTCAGGTGATTTAATCATTGGCATTGGAAAATCATTTTGATCTGTCATAGGTGTTTTAATAAAGCCCGGGCTGACAAGTGAAACACGCACATTTTTCATTAGCATATCGAAATTTAAACTTTCTGCAAAACTTGTAAGTGCAGCTTTAGAAGCACAATAAGCGCCAGCTGCAGGCAATCCTCGGTAACCAGCTACAGAGGAAATTATTGATATTTGACCATTTTTTTTTTCAGAAAAATAATCATAAATAGAATTTATAGAATTCATTGTTCCAAAATAATTTACTTCCATAATTTCTCTAATCTTATCTAAATTAAATTTTTTTTCAGATTTTGGGTCATGCATTCCAGTACCAAACAAACAAATATCAATATTTTTAAATTGATTAATTATACTAGAAGCAACGTGTCTGCATTTTTCTATATTAGTAACATCTAATGGAAATGGGTGAATATTCTCATTAATTTTTTTGATTTCATTCAATAAATTTTCTCGTCTGGCAGACACGGCAACTGTCCAACCATTTTCTGCAAATTTTATTGCTACAGCCTTACCTATTCCGCTACTTGCACCTGTTATCCAAATAACTTTTTTTTCTTTCATAAAATATTGTATAATAGATAAATGTTAAAAAACAAATTCATATCATTATTACTTTTTGGTTTAATTACATATTCCGCATCCATAATAGGAGGTTTGGTTACAATTAGTCTTAAAGAGCCATGGTATTCCATGTTAATTAAACCTTCATTTAACCCTCCTAGTTGGATTTTTGCTCCCGTTTGGACCACTCTGTATTTAATGATGACGGTAGCAATTTGGTTTTTTTGGCATAGTAAAAAACGTGATATGAATACAGTTTATATTTATTTCATTCATATAGTTTTTAATGCAACTTGGAGTATTGTATTTTTTGGTTTACACAATATTTTTTTAGCTTTGTTAACACTAATACTTTTAATTTCATTGATAATAATTCTCATTCTAAGATTTAGACGTGGCAATATGTTAAGCTTTTATTTAATGATTCCTTATTTACTTTGGTGTTGCTTTGCATTAGTTCTCAATTTCAATTTATTTTTATTAAATTAATTATGGACGATGTTGTTATTATTGGTGGTGGAATAATAGGTACTGCGACTGCCTATTTTCTTTCAAAAGAAGGAAGAAAAGTAAAAGTAATAGAGCGTGACCCTACATATAAAACGGCTTCATTCCCATTATCACTTGGTGGATTTAGAAGACAATTTTTTCAAAAAGAAAACATTATGCTTGGGAAATTTGCAAGAGAGTTTATTTTCCAAATTCCTAAAATATTAAAGACTGAGAAAAATCCAAATCCTACAGCAAGCATGGTAACTAATGGTTATTTATTAATGTTTGGTCCTGAACATGCAGAAGAACAGTATAAAGCTCTAGAAAATCATAAAGAATGTGAAGCTGGTACAAAAAATATAAAAGGTTCTGAGTTATCAAAAATTTTTTCTTATATTAATCCTGAAGGCATTGAAACCGCAACTTATACAGACAATCAAAGTGAAGGATGGATAGATCCATTTATGTTTCATGGAGCCTTAAAAAGCAAAGCAATTGAGTTAGGTGCTGAATTTATTAAAGGAGAAGTTAAAAGTATTTCAGAAATTAAAGCCAAAACAATAGTGTCTGCTGCAGGATGTTGGACAAAAGAATTGTTAAAAGACATTCCGGTTGTTCCTCAAAAGCACACAGTTTTCAGAGTAAAATGTCCAAAATATATTAAAGATATGCCTTTAACTGGTGACTTGACTACAGGTGTTTATTGGAGACCAGAGGGTGGAGAGTATTTGGCAGGTTCACCTAATTCAGTATTTGATGCAACAGATTTAGAACCTGCTTGGAATGATTTTGAAGAATTGGTATGGCCGGCATTAGCACAAAGGATACCTGTATTTGAAGAATTAAAACTTACTGGTGGATGGGCAGGTTATTATGACTGTAATAAATTAGATAACAATGCTGTAGTAGGTAAACATCCAAAGTTTGATAATGTTTACATGGCCTCAGGGTTTACAGGTAGAGGACTGATGCAAGCACCTGGAATAGGGCGAGCTCTTACCGAATTGATCACAACAGGTTCATACCAAACTATTGATATCAGTGATTTTGCTGTCGAAAGAGTTTTGGGAAACAACGCAAGGCCAGAACCATACGTATTATAATTTTAAGTTCCACAAAAAGTTTGATAATTTTTGTCATTTGAAGGTGATTGATAATCTTGTATATCAATTTGATCATCATAAGGCTTGCTCAATTTTGACAGCAACTTATTCATTACCTCTAAATTATCTTCATTTGCTGCTGTTAAGGCCTCTTCGACTTTATGATTTCTTGGTATAATAATTGGGTTAGAATTTTTCATAAGCTCTAATGACTTCTCATTTAAACTATCATTTCTAGAAATTCTCTTTTGCCAATCATTAAACCAATTAATAAAATATTTATCATTATATAAGTTTTTGTTACCAATCTTAATATTCATCAAATAACAAAACGTATTTGTGTAGTCTGCCTTATTTTTTTCCATCCAATTTAATAGATTATTAACAAGTTTTTTATCATCTTTATGATCACCAAATAAACCAAGTTTATCTCTCATCATATTTAACCACTTTTCTTCATAAATATTTTGAAAATTATCAATAGTCTCAGTTGCAATCTTAATAGCTACATCTTCATCTTTATCAATAAGTGGAATTAAACATTCAGCAAACCTAGATAAATTCCATTTTGTAATTGGTGGTTGATTTGAAAAAGAATATCTTCCAAATTTATCTATAGAACTAAAAACTGTTTTAGGATTATAGTGATCCATAAAAGCACAAGGACCATAGTCAATAGTTTCACCTGAGATTGCCATGTTATCTGTATTCATAACACCATGAATAAAACCTACGCGCATCCAATTAACAACTAACTGACATTGTTTTTCCATTACAAGATTTAATAAATCCAACGCTTTATTGTTTGACAGTTTAATTGCAGGGTAATGTCTATCAATAGTGTAATCGACCAAAATTTTCAAATCATCTATATCCTGTTTTGCTGCAATATACTGAAAAGTTCCAACTCTTATATGACTTGAAGCAACACGCGTTAAGATAGCTCCTGGCAATAAATTTTCCCTTACAATTTTTTCTCCAGTTTTAACTACAGCAAGACTTCTAGTTGTAGGTATGTTTAAAGCATTAATAGCTTCACTAATTATATATTCTCTTAACATAGGTCCTAAAACTGCACGACCATCACCACTTCTTGAAAAAGAGGTTTTGCCAGAACCCTTAAATTGTACATCAAATCTATTATTATTAACCAAATGTTCACCTAACAAAATAGCTCTACCATCTCCAAGCATAGTAAAATGTCCAAATTGATGACCTGCATATGCTTGAGCTAAAGTTGCTGACCCTTTTGGCAAAGAGTTTCCTGAAAAAATTTGAGATAAATCTTTTTTTTCTGTTTTAGAAAAGTCTAGGTTCAATTTCTTAGCTAATTCATTATTTAAAATTACTAACTCGGGATTATGAACAGTTGTGGGTTTAACTTCTTCTTTAAATGTATTGGATAATTTTGAATATGTATTATCAAAATACCAACCTATGGTCATCTTAAATTAATTAACTTCAACTTGATTTTTTTTTGGTTTAACTTCTGTTTTGAACTGATTTGAAATTTTTTGAACTTCAACAGAAGAAACTTTATATTCAGCACACATTGTTTCTTCATCTTTACCATGACCTGTAACCATATTAACCATGTGCTCTGGAAAATGAAATGTTGTAAACACTATTCCTTCTTTAACTTTATCTGTTACTTCTACTTTTAAAGCCACTTCTCCTCTTCCAGAATATAATCTTCCAATATCACCTGTGCTAATATCTCTATATGCTGCATCTTTTGGATGAATCAAAAGAACATCTTCATCAACAATATTAATGTTTTTAGTTCTTCTAGTCATTGTTGCTGCATTGTAATGCTGCAAGACTCTACTAGTTGTTAAGATCAAAGGATAATCTTTTTTATTTGTTTCTATTTCAGTAGATTCTTTCCAATCAAAATTCTTAAGTTGTCCTTTACCTAATTTAAATGTTTCTGTATGAAGAATTTGGGTGTCTGTCCCGTCTTCTTGAACTGGCCATTGTAATCCTAATTTACCAAGTCTTTCTCTTGTTACTCCTTTAAAGAAAGGAACAACATCTGCAATTTCTTTTAACATTTTATCAGCATCGTAAGTAGGTTGATCAAAACCTAATTTTTGCATCATATCTGTTACAATAACACCATCTGGTTTTGTACCTGGTAATGGTGGAACAGCTCTGTTAACTCTTTGAATTCTTCTTTCTGTATTTGTAAAAGTACCATCTTTTTCAAGGAAAGTTGTTCCTGGCAAAACAACAGTTGCAAGTTTTGCTGTTTCACTCATAAATATTTCTTGAACAACTAAAAGTTCTAATGAGTTCATTGCTTCAACTACATGTGCGCTATTAGGATCGGTTTGTACAATATCCTCTCCAATAATCCATAAACCTTTTAATTCCTTATCTATTGCTGCTTCAAACATTTGTGGAATTTTCAACCCAGGTTTTGTTGGATGTGTTACACCATATTTTTCTGTATAGAATTTTTGATTTTTTTCATCTGCAACCTCAAAGTAACCAGCTCCTTGATGCGGTTGACAACCCATATCAGCTGCTCCTTGAACATTATTTTGTCCTCGAAGTGGATTTACACCAACACCTTTTCTTCCAATGTTTCCTGTAATCATTGCAAGATCAGCAATTAACATAACAGTTTTGGATCCTTGCTCTTGTTCTGTAACTCCTAAACCATGAAATTCCATTGAGTTTTTGGCTGTTGCATAAGATATTGCTGCTTCCTTAACCATTTGTTTATCAACACCTGCAACTTTTGCTAAGTAATCAACATCCTGTCTCTCAATTTCTTTTAGAAAATTATCAAATCCTTCAGTTCTATCTCTAACAAAATCTTTGTTATAAAGTTTTGATTTCACAATAAAGTGTAACATCATATTTAAAACAGCAACGTTAGTTCCCGGTCTTAATTTGATATGATAGTCAGCAAGTTTAGCTAATTCAGTAGTAACAGGATCAAGGACAATTAATTTTTTGCCTTTCATTACTTGTTGTTTTATTTTTGCACCTGTAACTGGATGTGCGTTTGTTGGGTTCGCTCCAATAACTATAAAACAATCTGCGTGGTAAATATCTTCAGTTGAATTTGTTGCAGCACCTGTTCCAAATGTTTGTTGCATTCCCCAAGCTGTAGGTGAATGACATATACGTGCACAGCAATCAACACTGTTAGTACCAACAGTTGCTCTAATCATTTTTTGAAATATATAATTTTCTTCATTAGTACATCTAGCTGAAGAAATTCCAGCAAATGCATCAGGACCGTTATCTTTTACAATTCTGTTTATTTCTTTTTTGATAAAATCATAAGCTTCATCCCAAGATGCTTCTTCAAACTTACCATTTCTCTTTATCAATGGTGTTTTTAATCTATCTGGATGATCATAAAAACTAAATGCATATCTTCCTTTGATGCAAGTATGTCCTGCATTAACTTCAGTTTCCTTAGGTGTGTCTATCGCTACAACTTTATCATTTTTAATCGATGCTTCTAAGTTACATCCTACACCACAATAAGAACATGTTGTTCTAACTTTTTTATCAACAGCTGCAGACTTAGATTGGAAAACATCAGAAATAGCATCAGTTGGACATGTGTGAGCACAAGCTCCACATGATACACAAGAAGAGTCTCCAAACATCATATCATTGTCTGTTGTAATTTTGGATTCAAACCCTCTGCCACTCATAGTCAAGACAAAAGAACCTTGAATTTCATCACATGCCCTGACACATCGTCCACAATTAATACAATTATCTAAGTTCATTCTCATATAGTCATGAGAAGTGTCTCTTGGAATGCCTTTGTGTTGTTTTGGACTATTATATCTATGGTCTGAAATACCTAAATCATTTGCAACTGTTTGAAGTTCACAGTTATTATTCACTTCACAAGTATCACATTCCATAGGGTGGTCTGTTAAAACTAGTTCAACAATATTTTTTCTTAGATTTGTTATTGCTTCGTTAGATGTAAAAATATGTTGATTTTCTGCAACTGGAGTATGACAAGAGGCTACCATTTTTGTAGGCCCATCTTTTTCTAAAGCAACCTCAACTGAACAAACTCTACAAGCACCATAAGGAGCTAAATTTGGATCATCACAAAGAGTTGGAACTTTTTTTTCTCCAACATAGCTTTTAACAAACTTCAGTATAGATGTATGATTAGCACCAATTTCATATGGTTTGCCATCGATATAAGCTATTTTTCTTTTTTCAGAACTCATTAATTATCTTTCATCATATCATTTTTCATTTCGTCTCCAAAGTACTTAAGAATGTTCATTATTGGAGTAGGAATAGCTCCACAAAGAGCACATAAACACCCTTTTTTCATGGTAACAAGCAATTCGTTTAGTAATTTAAGGGGTATTTTAGCAGTTCCCTTCTTTGCTTGGTCAAACATCTCTTTACCTCGATATGATCCAAGTCTTCCAGGAAAACATTTGCCGCATGATTCTTCTGCTGAGAATTCAAATAAATGATGAATATATTCTGCCATCGAAAAATCTTTTGGAATACTAACAACACTTGCATGACCAAGCATAAAGCCTTTAGTTGTAAATTCTTGAAAGTCTAAATTTAAATTTTCAATTTCACTAAGAGGAACAACACCACCTAGTGGACCTCCTATTTGAAATGCTTTAACCGGTTCTTTATATCCACCACCGATTTTGTCAAATATTTCGCTCATTGATGTCCCCATATCAATTTCATAAACACCAGGATTATTAAAAAAACTATCAAGACAAACAAGTTTAGTTCCTGCAGATTTTTTATTTCCTATAGAAGAAAATTTATCAGGTCCATTTATTAAAATACCAGTTGCAGCAGCTAAAGTTTCAACATTGTTAACCACTGTTGGTTTTTTATACAAACCTTCAGTTACTGGAAAAGGAGGTCTTACATCTACTTCCGCACGTCTTCCTTCTATAGACGCAATCAAAGCAGTCTCTTCTCCACAAATATAAGCGCCTTGACCAATACAAATACCTAGATCAAAAGAAAAATCAGTTCCTAATATATTTTCACCTAATAAATTTAATTTTTTGAGTTCATTAATACTACCATTAATGGCTTCAATAGATTTAGGGTACTCACCTCTAATATATAAAACACCCTCATCACTTCCAATAACCATCCCACAAAGAACCATACCAAAAATAACTTTCAAAGGCTGATCTTCTAATAAATATCTATCTGAGAATGCGCCTGAGTCACCTTCATCAGCATTACAAATTACATATTTTTTATCTCCTTTAGTTTTATTGCAAAAATCCCATTTCATTCCTGTTGGAAATCCAGCTCCACCTCTACCAGTTAAGTTTGACTCCAGTAAAGACTTAATAATTACTTGTTTATCAGTTTTTAAAAATTTACTTAATTGATCTTTAAACTGTTCAGCAGAAGATAGTTTATCATCCATTAAAAAACTTGTAGTCGCATAACTTTTGGAAAAAAATTTGTCCTGTTTAATTTCTTCACCTTTCAAAATTTGATCAATTTTTTCAATATCTTTACCAGCATAATTTTCACCATCATAATGAAATGCATTGTTTTCATAGCAATGCCCTAGACAAAACATCTCTCCTACTTTATCTTCACCAAGTTTATCTTCTAGAGTTTCTTTTAATTTATCTTGCGTTCCAGCACACATACAAGCACTACCATTACATACAAATGCTTTATTTTTACGATGTGATGGTCTTAAAAATTCATAAAAACTTTCTGCACCATGAAGTGTTGAAACACCTAAGTTGTGCACTCTTGCAATTTCATTAATATCTTTTGGCGTGTCACTAAGAGTATTTTCAGATATTTGTTTAAATAAGTTGTTTTTTAAACCTATTCTACCAGATAAGTTGCTTATATTTTTTGACACAAATACCCTTTTTTTTAAATTAACTCACAATAACTTTTTTGTGATTTGTGTAAATATTAAAACTGTCACTCTTAACAAAGCCGATAAGAGTTATGTCAAATTTATTAGCCAGATCAATAGCTAAGCTAGTTGGTGCACCCACACCGATCAAAATTCCTATATTTGCCATTAAAACCTTTTGAATTAATTCAAAATTTAATCGGCCTGAGCAAGCAATAAATTGACTTTTTGGATCAATTTGGTCTTTTTTTAGAGCACTACCTATTAATTTATCCATTGCATTATGACGACCCACATCTTCTTTAATATTTATTATCTTTCCATTACTAGAAAACAAACCACTTGCATGAATTCCTCCAGTTTTTGCAAACTCTGATTGATTTTGTTTTAATATATCAGAAGATTTTATAATAATTTCTTTGGATAATTTTGGTTCTGATGAATTAGTTTTATCTTTCTTAATAATTTCAAGTGCATCTAAAGAAGACTTTCCACAAACACCACAGGATGAATTTATTAAGAAATCTCTTTTAAGTTTATTGATGTTTATATTTTGAGAATTATTTAAAGTGGCTAAAATTTTATTTTGAATATTGTATTGACCTACTTTTTCTCCAAAACTTTGAATAGAAGTTATATGTTCAATCTCTTGTATAATTTTTTCATTAAATAAAAAACCTCTTACTAGATCTTCATCATCACCTGGTGTTCTCATGGTGATAGACAACATTTGAGTGATTGTTTTATTCTCTTGATCAAATTTTAAAGAAATTTCTAAGGGTTCTTCTATTGAAATTAAATCATCAATTTGGCTTGAATTACCAGATTTAAATTTTGTAACTTTATATTTGGAATGCATTATTTTTTAATAGGATAATTTTTTTTTAATAAAAATTTATTTACTAAAATTGCTATTAATAGAATTAATATACAACCAAAAATAACTGGATTAATTAAATATTCAAATGAAGCGCTTCCGATTATAACCATAATAGGATTTCCACCTGCAGGAGGATGAACTACATCTAAAATAATCATAAAAAAAATTCCAATTCCAACTGCGCCAGCAATACTAACATAAATTGGTAAGGGTATGAAGTTAACAAATAACACTCCTACTAATGCAGTTATAAAATGACCAAAAAAAACATTTTTAGGTTGTGCAAAAGGACTCTCTGGAAAACCAAATAATAAAACCATACTTGAGCCAAAAGATCCTGCAATAAACAAACCCAATACTGTTTTATAGGTTAGAACTGACAATACACCAATTGTAATTGCTGAAAAAAAACCTGCAATTAAAGCCTTGATAAAAGTTTCTTTTGTAATTTTAATCATTTCTAAATCTTTAATGCTTTACAAACTGTTTTAATTGGAAGTAGCAAACACTCTTTTCTTGAAACATTACTTTTATCTAAAAGTTCTATAAAATCTTTCCAATTTTTATCTAAAGTTATTTTAATATCATCAAACATTTTATTAGCACTTTCAATAAACTCCTTAATTTCATTAATCTTTCTATTCTTTATTCTACGAGACAATAAACTAACAGAAGCCTGACAATAAACACATGAATTGCATTGATAACCCACATCTTTTACAATATTATCTCTGACAATTAAGCTTATTTCCATCTCGTCACCACAAATTGAATTTTTATTTTTTGAATGATGAGTAGGATTTTTCAAAACCTTGTTGTTATCAGTATGAGATGCTATTTCTAAAATTTTTAAATCCATTTTTTCTTTAATTCAGTTGTTAATGTTTTATATTTTGATCAATGGATAATAACAAAATTTTACCTGTAGTACTAGCTGGAGGAAGATCTAAAAGATTCGGAGAGGATAAATCTCAGGCTCAATTAGGAGGCAAAATCCTCATTGATTATATCTTGTCTGAAATAATTAACGATTTCAAGGAAGTTATAATTGTTGCTAATAATCCAATTAAGCATTTGTCATCAGAAAAGATTACAAAAATTGAGGATTTTAAAAATAACCTTGGACCCTTAGGTGGTATTTTTAGCGCCATGAAATGGGCCAAAGATAATAATAAGAAGTATCAATGGATAGCCACTTTTCCTTCTGATACTCCTTTTTTCACAAATGTAATATTGAACAATTTTTTGAATAGAATTAACGAAAAAGAAAGTGAGTTATTTTTTATGAGGTCTAATAATAAGCGACATAATGTTTTTGGTTTATGGTCTATGGATTTAATTGATCAATTAGAAAAGGATTTAGAAAATGGTTCAAGAAAAGTTGAAAAATGGGCTAATGATATTGGTGTTAAAACAATTAATATGTCATTTGAAAAAGAGGATCCTTTCTTTAATATCAACACTAAAGAGGATTTAAAAAAAGCTAAAAAAATTTTAAATGATTAATTACCATCAAGCAAAAAATATTTTAAAAAAAGCAAAAATTAGAATTCAAGATGAAGAAATCTTTATAAAATATTCTTTAAATAGAGTTCTAGCAAAAGATATCATTGCTCCATCTAATCATCCTCTAGAGGATAATGCTGCTTTTGATGGTTTTGCAATTAATTCAAATGACACAAAAAATATCAATAAAAGAAACACAAAACATTTTAAAATAATAGGCTGCGTTGCAGCTGGAAGCAAACCTATAAATAAAAAAATTAAAAAATTTGAAGCAATCGAGATAATGACTGGTGGAATTATTTCGAAGCCATTCAATACGATAATTCCAATTGAAAAGATAATCTTTTATCCAAATAAAAAAAAAGCAAAATCAATTATTATTAATCGAAAAGTTAATAAATATAATCATGTAAGGTTTAAAGCATCAGATTATAAATTACATCAGCTAATAATTAAAAAAGGTACCATTATTAAGCCTAATCATATTTTAGCTTTAAAAACTTTAGGAGTCAGAAAAATTAAAGTTAAGAAAAAATTAAATATTTTATTTTTTTCAACTGGTAATGAGGTTTCTAATTCAGATAAAATTCCAAATTGGAAAGTTAGAAATTCGAATAGTAATTATATAAAATCTTTGAATGATAATTTTTTGTTTAATTTTAAAAATGGTGGAATTTTAAAAGATCATCATCACAAATTATTTAAATCTAAAATTAATAAAATGTTAAAATCTAAAATAGACATTATTATTACATCTGGTGCTGTTTCTGCTGGAAAATTTGATTATATCCCAACTATTGTGAAACAATTTAAATCTTCACATTATTTTAAAAGTGTAATGATAAGGCCTGGAAAACCTATTTTATTTGCAAAAATTCATCAAAAAGCTATTTTTGGCCTACCTGGTAATCCTATCTCGTCTGCAGCATGTTTTAGATTTTTTGTATATCCATTTATTGAAAATATTTTAGATCTTAAAAAAGAAAAACCTGTCCAAGCTATCTTAAAAAATGATTTTGAAAAAAAGATTGATTTTACAAGATTCATAAAAAGTAAACTAAAAATTACTAAAAATGGTAAACTTGAGGTTGAGTTATTACGAGGACAAGAATCATTTAGAATTAACTCATTTGTTAAAACAAATGTTTGGGCAGTATTACCAAGAGGGCAATCTAAGTTTAAAAAAGGTCAAATTATTGATTGTTTCTTGCCTAACCAACCAAATATAATTTTGAATTAACTTATCTAATTTTGTTGTAGTTCTAAATATTTAGAATTAATCTCGCTCAATGCTTGAATTAAAAAATCCCAAAACCGCTGTTACAGTCGTTTTATTCGCAGGAATTTTATGGTCATTTGGTCCTTTAGTAGTTCGATATATGGATAATCCTAACCAAGTACCTTGGCAATATATTTTTGCAAGAGGCCTTACAATTTTTTTTCTTCTAAATCTCTATTTATATTTTGAGGAAGGAAAAAAATTTTGGAAAAACTATTTAAAGATAGGTAAATCAGGTGTTTTAGGTGGATCAGGTCTTGGCATTGCTATGATTACTTTTATTTATTCTATAACTAATACATCAGCTGCAATTACATTGCTATGTTTGGCTGCAATGCCATTTTTTACCGCTTTGTTAGCATTTGTATTTTTAAAAGAACAAATTTCGCTAAATGTTTGGATATCAATAGTATTTGCATCAATTGGAATCATCATTATGGCTTTTGGAAGCACGGGAGAAAATTCTTTAGTTGGTCTAGTTTTCGGAATAACATCATCACTAGGGTTTTCTATTTTTTCAGTAACTTTAAGATGGAGAAAAGAAACACCTAAATTTACCACAGTTGCTTTTGCTGGTTTATTTTGTTTTGTTTTTGCATCAATGGTGCTTTTATTTAAAAATCAGACTTTCTTCTCGTCAAGTTATAACAGCTCATTATTTTCATTACACGGTACATTGGTTTGCTTTGGTTTAATTCTTTATTCAGTAGGCTCCAAAGCTATCCCTGCTGCAGAATTAACCTTATTATCTTTAACAGAAGTTATTGGTGGAATATTTTGGGTATGGTTACCTTTATTTGGAATTAATGAGGTGCCAGATACCAATACTATCATTGGTGGGTTTTTTTTATTTATTTCATTGTTCTATTATAGCTTAATCATGAGATGGAATAAAAGACATATAGGTTTAAATTAATATCATTAGAAAAAAATGGATAGACCAGATTTTTTTACATTAAAAAATGGCAAGAGAGTTAAACTTCCGTTTTCAAATCAAGAATATAATCAAAGATTATCTAATTTAAGATCTATCATGGATAAAAAAAATCTTGATATGATTATTTTAACATCCATGCATAATATTGCATATTATACCGGTTTCATTTATTGTTCATTTGGAAGACCATATGGATGTGTAATAACAAAAAATAAAGTTTCAACTATTTCAGCTAATATTGATGCCAGTCAACCTTGGAGAAGATCTCACTGTGACAACGTGATTTATACTGACTGGAAGAGAGATAATTTTTTAAAAGCTATCGTATCGATAATTGGAAGAGATGAGCCACCAAAAAATATTGGTCTTGAATATGACCATATCTCTTTAGATTTAAAGGAAAAAGTCCAATCTATATTTACTTTTTCAGTATTTAATGATGTAGCAAAAGATTTAATGAATTTGAGAATGATTAAATCCAATGAAGAAATAGAAATAATCAAAAATGGTGCAAGGATTGCTGACCTAGGAGGTGAAGAAATTGTAAAAAATATTAGAGAAAATAACACAGAATTAGAAATTGCAATTACAGGAAGAGATCGAATGGAGAGAGAAATTGCAAAATCTTTTCCAGATGCAGAATACATGGATACTTGGGTTTGGTTTCAGTCAGGTATTAATACAGATGGAGCTCACAATCCAAAAACTAATAGAAAACTTAAAAATGGAGATATCTTGTCTCTTAATACTTTTCCAATGATCTCAGGATATTATACAGCACTTGAAAGAACTTTGTTTTTAGATCATGTAGATGACACTTCTCTAAAAGCTTGGGAAGCAAACGTTAAAGTGCATAGACGTGGATTGGAGTTAATTAAACCAGGAGTTAAATGTTCAGATATTTGTCATGAGTTAAATGAACTATTTGCTGAACTTGGTTATCTTCAATACCGAACTTTTGGCTATGGACATTCATTTGGAATGCTATCTCATTTTTATGGAAGGGAAGCTGGTTTAGAACTTAGAGAAGATATTGATACAATATTAGAAGAAAATATGGTGATTTCTATGGAGCCGATGATCATGATCCCAGATGGTAACCCAGGAGCAGGTGGTTACAGAGAACACGATATTTTAGTTATAGGCAAAAAAGAAGTCGAAAATATAACAAAATTTCCTTTTGGCCCTGAACACAATATTATAAAAAAATAATTTATAATGAGAGAAAATAAAAAAATTGTTAATAGTTGGAATGAATGGGATCCTTTAAAGCATGTGATTGTTGGGCGTGCAGATGGAACTTGTATTCCTGCACCAGAGCCAGCACTTGATGCAAAAGTTCCTGAAGATAGTGACATGAGAGGAAAGTTTGGACCAAGAACTCAAGATACTATTGATAAAGCAAACCAACTTCTCGATAGTTTTTCAAATATGTTAGAAAAAAGAGGAATTAAAGTTGATCGACCAACACCATTAAATTTTAATCAAAAAACATCAACTCCTGATTGGGAAGCTCAAACTATGTTTGGCTGTATGCCTCCAAGAGATGTTTTATTAACTGTTGGTAATGAAATTTTGGAGGCAACAATGAGTTACCGATGTAGATGGTTTGAATATCTATGTTATAGACCATTAATCAAAGAATATTATAATCAAGATCCTAATATGAGACATGAGTCAGCTCCAAAACCAAGATTAACAGATGATGATTATAGAAAAGATTATTTATCAGATAAAATTGGTGTTCAAAAAAGATTGGAATGGACAGAGCAAAAACATTTTGTAACTACAGAGGAAGAAGTATTGTTCGACGCAGCAGATGTGCTAAGATTTGGAAAAGATCTTGTAGTTCAACATGGATTTACAACAAACTTAAAAGGAATTGATTGGTTAAAAAGACATTACAAAGACCACAGAGTCCATGCTGTAAACTTTCCAGGAGACCCTTATCCAATTCATATAGATGCAACATTTACTCCCATTAAAGAGGGTTTAATTATTAATAATCCACAAAGAAGACTGCCTAAACAACAAAGAAAATTATTTGAAAATAATAATTGGGAAATAATTGATAGTGCACAACCAGCACATAACGAACCACCACCACTTTGTTATTCTTCAACTTGGTTATCAATGAATGTACTAGTTCTTGATACAAAAACAGTTTGTGTCGAAAAAAGTGAGGTATATCAAGCAGAGCAATTAGATAAACTTGGAATGGAAGTAATTCCTGTAGAACTCAGAGAAGCTTATGCATTTGGTGGTGGATTGCATTGTTGCACTGCCGATGTATACAGGGAAGGAACATTAAAAGATTATTTCCCAAAGCAATAAATTGAAGACAATGAAAATGCTAGCTAGGATTTTGTTTTAAAAATTCGATATATTTTATAACTTCATCAAATTTTATATCAGGAATATCTTTATAACTTGCTTCAAAATTATCTTTTACACATAGAGCAACATGTGCGTATGGATTTCTACCTTTAGGGTGGTTTGGATGATCTGGTAATTGCCCCTGTAAATAATCACCAGCTTCCTGAATAATTTTCCAGAGTTTACTTGCATTTTCTTTATTCATAAAACTTAAATTCTTGTCTTATCTAAATATAGTCTAGTCTATGGGCTAGTTTATCAAATAACAAGACGAGTTTTTTATGATTTATTATTTCATCTTTAAAAAAGATAGTCTATTAAACCTTATGGCCAAATTAAAAAAATTAATTATTGCTTGTGATGGCGAGTCAGCAAGTGGAAAAAGTACAGCTGCAAAATTAGTCTCCAAAAAATACAAATTATTATTGATTAATTCAGGGTTGCTCTATAGATATTGTAGTAAACTTATAATTCAGCATAGCCCTAAAAATATTACATTATTTTTAAAGAAAAAATTTAAAACAGTTTCATACAAGAAAATTGCAAAACAAAAACTTCATTCAGAGGAAATTTCAAATCATGTGGCAATACTTGCAAAAAATAAATCGGTCAGAAAAATAGTAAATCAATTACAAATGAAAATTATAAAAACAAATAATAGAATTTGTGTTGAAGGCCGTGATATTGCGAGTAAGATTTTAGCTAAAAACCCTAGATACGATATAGCTTTTTATTTTAAGTGTAGCATAAGTGTTGCAAGTTATAGAAGGTGGATAGATATAAAGAAATTAGTCCCATTAAGTGATGTTAAAAAATCTCTTGAGAAGAGAACTAAATTGGATAAAAAAAGAAAAAATAGCCCACTAATTAAAGTTAAAGATGCAATATTAATCAGAAGTGACAAACTAAACAAACAACAAGTATTAGCTAAAATGTCTAAAGCGATTGATAAGATTATTATAAATTAATTTTTATTTTCATTATCTGGCTCAGCAACACTTTCTATTGGTTCAGAAATAGAAACTGGTTCTTGAATTGGTTCAGTTTGTGGATTTAGTTCAATTCCAGCTGGAGTAATGGTTTGTGGCATTGCAACAAATTGTGAGTCAGGATTATCAACTGTTTGTCTAACTTTCATTCTATAAATTCCAAATACTCCAATTATGGTATGAAAAAAAAATAAAAATAAAAAAAATCCATTTGAGCCAACCATATCCATAAATATTGAGCATAAAAAAGGTCCACTCATTGCGCCTAATCCAAATACAAATTGAAGACCTGCTCCTGCCGCAACAAATTTTTCTTTAGGTATATAATCATTTGTGTGTGCTAAAATCAAAGAAAACATAGGTAGACTACAAAAAGAAAATAATATTAAAAAAATATAAAACCAAGTTTTACTAGTTGCGAGACCTTCTGGTAAATACATTTGTCTTGAAACCAAAATTGCAATAAGAGCAAATATTGCAGCACCAAAAGTAGAAATAACTATAACCAATCTTCTATCATACATGTCAGATATTTTACCAACTGGAAACTGAGAAACAGCTCCTGAAACTGCTAACAAGAATGTTACAACGGAAATTTCAAAAATTGTAAAATTCATTGAAGTCGCATAAACTGCTAATAAAGTAAATAAAGCAGCTTGAATTGTTCCATAAAAAAAAGAACTCACCATTCCAAATGGTGATGCCTCATAAAGATCTTTTAGTGTCATCGCTTTAATTCTTTTGAAAGTAGGTGGTTTTTTTTTAGTTAATAAAATAGGGATAAGAGCAGCTGATGTAATTACCGAAACCAATATAAAAGGTTGAAAATTTTGAGGACTACTAAAATTAAGCAAAAACATCCCAACGCCCATCGCACCATAAAGTATAACCATATAAACAGAAAGGACACTCCCTCTATTTTTATTGCTTGATCGATCATTTAGCCAGCTTTCTGCAACTGTGTAAATACAAACCATACTGATTCCAGTTAACACTCTTAATAAAAACCAAACGAATGGATTTATCAAAATAGAGTGAACTAAAATAACTAATGATGCTAATGATGCAAAAGCCGCAAAAACTCTAATATGACCAACTCTTGAAATTATATTTGGAATTGTTGCTGCACCTATAAAGTATCCTACAAAATAACCAGACATCATGAAACCTGTTGCCGTTAAGCTAAATTCTTCCTGTACTGCTCTAACTCCTAATAATGACCCTTGAAACCCGTAGGCCATCATTAAACATCCCATGCCTAAAAACAGTGCCCAAGAATTTTTTAATACCTTATTCATATGAATCGACATCTATTTCTGATTTGTGGCCAAATCAAGTTATTTATATTTTAAGAACTAAGATTTTTTAAGCTTAAGAAATGAGTGGATTGCGATAGTTAATATGATCACTGCACCACCCTGAATAGTCTCTATACTAGGCTGTTCTTTAATAACCATCCAAACCCAGAAAGGACCGATAATAGTTTCTAATAAAAAGAATAGGTTTACCTCTTCAGCTGGAATAAATCTTGGAGCAATTGTTACTAATACAAAAGGAATAGCTACACACATTAAACACATCAAGGGCACAATAAATAAGTCTAGGTCAGCTAAAACATAAGACTCGATAAAAAACATTGCAAATACTGCTACAAAAAATTTGCCGACTACAGCTGCTGGAACTAAATTCTTTTTCTTAGCAGATCTAATCGTTACTGCTCCAATAGCAAGCCCTAGAGCTGTTACAAAGCCTAAAATGTCTCCATAAATACTCCCTAACTGTAAAGAGTCATAAAATATATAAACAGCCGCCATAAATGTAATAGAAATTGCAATCCACGTTTTGCTATTAGGCATTTCCTTTAAAAAAATTGCTCCTAAAATTGCAGAGAGCATAGGGGCCATTGCAATCATAACCAATGTATTTGCAACATTAGTATTTTGTATTGAAACTACAAAAGTAATATTAGTGATTGAGAATGTGATAATATAAATTAATCCATGACGCCCACTAGTTAAAAGCATCTTAAAAAAATTTAATCTATATATAATCAACATTCCAATTAAGACTGTAAAAAATGGAATTATCCCCCGATAAAAAACTAAACCCCAAGTATCAACACTAGATAATCTTATAAATAAACTATCAGGTGTGATAAACATCACCGCAACAAAAGCTAATAACGATCCTTTTTGTTGGTCAGAAAATGATTTCATGCTTTTAATTCTTTCCAAAAAGTTTTTGCATGATTAATTCCTGATAAATCATATAAAGTTTTCAAACCAGTTGGAGAGGTAACATTGATATCTCCATTAAGTTTTTGATCTATAAAATCAATTCCTGCAAAAAAAATATTTTCTTTTTTTAAATCTTTAGCAATTAATTTTGATATTTTATTTTCTATTTTTGTTAATTGAATATTAATTGGCTTAGCACCTTTACTCATGTTACTTAAAAATGAACCTTTTTTAGGGACTCTTGATATTGCACCACGCACCTTACCATTAATTAAAAAAACTCGTTTATCTCCTTTGCTAATTTTAGGCAAATATTTTTGACACATTATATGATCATGTTTTTTAATAAATTCATTAATTAGTTTTAAATCAAATTTATTTAAAAGATGGATATCGTTACCACTATAACTATGAATTGGTTTTATAATCACTTTTTTGTGTTTTTTAAAAAAGTTTTTGATTTCATTTATATTTTGAGTAAAAATAGTATCTGGCATATGTTTTTGATATCTCACTGAATAAAGTTTTTCGGATACATTTCTAATTGCAGTAGGATTGTTAATAATTTTAATCTTATCTTTGATGCTATCCAGTATGTAGGTTGCTGAAATATATTCTAGATTAAAAGGTGGATCTTGACGAATCAGGATAAATCTACATTTTGTAAGTTCTAATTTTTGTTTTTTAAGTATTTTAAAAAAATTCTTTTTTGAATAATCAAATTTTATAAAAAACCCTGAAGCGATAACTTTTGAATTAATTAACGATAAATCTTTAGGGTCATAATAAAATATCTTATAGTTTTTATTTTGAATTTCATTAGCAAGAAAAACACTAGTATCTGAGATAGGATTTAGTTTAGAAGGATGATTTCCTTGAACAGCAACGATTTTATTTGTCATATAATTCACTTAAATCTTCATTTTTAGAAAATTTACTAATCATATGATCTGCGTTAGTTGTTTTATTTTCAATTACTTTTTGCAAGTGATCCAGAAAAAGAGTTTCATTTTTTCCATGTTTATTTAAAATATCTCTATTTTCTAAACCTTTTTTTGATAAATTTAATAAAGTATCAGCCCAGTATAAAAGATCCTTACCCATTAACTGCGTATTAAATCCCTTTTGAGGAGCATCAAGATATGCGTTGATTATTTTATCTTTATCCCAATTTGAAATTAATTCATAAACTTCATCTAAATTACCGTAAAGCATACCAATGTTAAAAGCAGGTCCAGAACACAAGCAGTCCCAACCACAAGTATCCATGGATCTAAGTTCAATATATTTTTTTAACCTGTTTTCAGTAAAAATTGTACTTAGATGTGTAGTTAAATCGTTCTCAGTCGGTAGTCGATTTCCAATTTCATCAATTTTACCATCCATAAAATCCTTAAAAATATATTTTTTTCCAGAAATATAAGTGTCTTTATTTTGAATAAATAAAATTGGAAAATTAATTACAAATTCAGAATATTTTTCAAAATTTAGATCTTCAAAGAATAATTTTGGTAATCCACCTCTTGAAGTGCTTTGCCAAACCTTTGATCGGTAAGATAAATAGTTACTTTTTTTCTTTTCTACAATTGATGAGTTTGCAAACAAAGCTATAGAAATTGGAACAATAGAATTAACAATTTTAAATTTTTTAATGAAATCTTCTTCAGAATTAAAATCAATATTTAATTGAGTTCCGCAAGTTCGATACATCATATCCAGACTAAGTTCTCCTCCTAAAGGCATATCTTTAGTCATTAGTTCATAACGCTGTTTAGGATTATTTGGAATTTCATTTAATTTAGATATTGGATCAAATCCAGCGCTAACAATATTAATATCAAGTTTTTTTGTAACTTGCTTTAATTCAAATAAATAATCCTGAGACTCAGCACAAGCTTCATGAATGTGATTAAGCTTATCACCTGATAATTCTATTTGATTACCTGGCTCAAGTGTGATGTTCTTTCCACCCTTGTTCAATCCAATAATATTATTTTTTTCTAAAATTGGATTCCAACCAAACTCTAATAGTGCAGTAAACATTTCTTTTATTTTAAAATAATCAATTCGTTTATTATTTTTATTGTTAAATAAAAATTTTTCGTGCTCAATTCCGATTTTAAAATCTTTTATATTTTTTATGCCAGACTTAAAATATTCTATTATTTGTTTTTTAGAGTTAATCATGAATATCTAAATAATATTTTAATTTAAAATTAAAAGATAATTATTAAAAAAATTTTATTTTATTATTACTTAATTATCAGAACCAGTACTTAATAATGATAATTGAGTAATTTTATTATCCCCTAATTCATCTATTGGTTTAACAGGATAATCACCTGTAAAATAATGATCAGTTAATTGAGGATAGGTCTCATTTCTTTTTTCAAACCCAATTGCTTTGTATAATCCTTCAATAGATAAAAACTTCAAAGATTTTGCTCCGATATATTTACGAATTTCATCGTTCGTTTTATTAGCTGCCAATAATTCTTTTCTAGTTGGAGTATCTACGCCATAGAAATCTGGATATTTTATTTCTGGACACGCTATTTTAACATGAACTTCCTTAGCACCAGCGTCATATAACATTTTTACGATTTTGTGTGAAGTAGTTCCTCTAACTAAAGAGTCATCAATTAATATTATTTTTTTATCTTTGATAGTTGTTTGGTTAGCGTTTAGTTTTAATTTAACACCTAAACTTCTAATTTTCTGGCTGGGTTCAATGAAAGTTCTTCCAACATAATGATTCCTAATTAAACCATGTTCATAATTAATCTTTAAATATTGAGAAAATCCAAGAGCAGCTGCATTGCCACTGTCAGGAACGGGAACTACTATATCTGCATCAACATCGTTTTCCTTAGCGAGTTCAGCTCCAATATTTTTTCTATGCTCATAAGCAGTTTTGTTATCAAGAATGCTGTCTGGTCTTGCAAAATAAATATACTCAAAAACACAAGGTCTTACTTTTTTTAGTGGAAAAGGTTTAATGCTAGTAAGTTTGTTATTTTCGATTAAGACTATTTCACCATTCTCAACATCTCTAACAAAATTTGCACCTATAATATCTAGAGCACAGGTTTCTGATGCCAAGACATAACTGTTTCCTAATTTTCCAATGACCAGAGGTCTTATTCCGTATGGGTCCCTTGCTCCAATCAGGGAGTTTTGAGTTAACATGACTAATGCATAGCCACCTTGTATTTGAAATATAGCATCAACAACTTTATCAATAGTCTTTGGTCTTTTAGATTTTGCAATTAATTGAACAATAGTTTCAGTATCTGATGTTGTATGAAAAATAGCACCTTCCTCAACTAATTTATTTCTCAAATGAATTGAATTAGTTAAATTACCATTGTGAGCAACTCCAATACCACCAGCATTAGTGTCTGCAAAAAAAGGCTGGATATTTCTTAATGTATTACTCCCTGTTGTGCTGTATCTATTATGGCCGATTGCATAATTTCCTTTAAGGTTTTTAAGAACCTTTTCTTTGTTAAAATTATCTCCGACAAGACCGAATCTTTTTTCCGAATAGTATTGTTCACCATCGAACGTAACTATCCCACAGCCTTCTTGGCCCCTATGTTGTAAAGCGTGTAGTCCTAGAGCAACTAAAGCAGATGAATCTTCAATGTTACTTATACCAAATACTCCACATTCCTCTTTTAATTTTGGATTAAAGTTCCTCAATTTTTTCTTTAGAGTCTTGATATGTTTTTTCATCTGGGAATTCTTTTAACAGATAATTACTACCTTTTTTCAAATATGGAAAGGTGTATGATTTATCTACATTTATTGGCCATTTATCATAATTATACACGATATGTACAACAGAGAAAATACAAATTGAAATAATATAAGCTCTTAAAAATCCAAAAAAGAATCCAAACACTGTATCTAAACTACCGATTCCTGTGTATTGAACTGCTTTACTGATGCCTTTATTTATCATTAGGACTAAAAAGATGACAATTATAAATATAGCTATACCAAGACCGATGTCTAAAACGTATTCATTATCAATAATATCTTCTAAGTAAGGTTTTACTCTTGGAAAAATTACTAAAGTAATAACATACGCAAATAACCATTTTGCCATGGATAAAATGCTTAAGACAAAACCTTTTTTATAACATTTAATTAAGGATAAAATAGTAATTATTAAATAAATAAGATCTAAAATTGAAGTTTTTTCGTACAAGTCACCTAGCAATTCAAACATCAGTTATTCTCTAAAAGGTTTAATTACTAATATTAAAGAAGGTAAAAGAGTTAATACCGAAATCATTGCAAGTAACATTGCAAGCCCAGTAAATACTCCAAAATAAATAGTTGGAATAAACTTAGACAAAACTAAAATAGAAAAACCAAACACAATAGTAATTGAAGTATTTAAAATTGCAGCACCAACTGTTGAATGACATACTTGTAAAGTTTTTTTATAATCTTTAAGGTTGTTAAACTCTTCTTTAAATCGGTAAATATAGTGAATACTATTATCAACTGCTATACCAATTGTGATAGCCGCAATAGTAATTGTCATCATATCAAGTGGGATACCAAGCATTCCAATAATTCCCAGTATAAAGAAAGCTGCAATAAAATTTGGAACTACTCCAATTAAAGATAATTTAATATTTCTAAATAACACCATAAACATTGCAAAAATCCCTATCATTACAAGCCCTAAAGTCAAAATTTGAGATTTAAACAAACTTTGTAAAAGATTATTAAACAGAATTAAAACTCCTGCTAATTTGTATTGATCATTCTCAATTCCAAGTTCATTTTGAAGATCATAATTAATCTTATTTATTAAATCATTTCTTCTAAGGTTCTCTTGAGAGTCTATAATTCTAAGACTAATTCGAGCTTCGTTATCCTCAATTGAGATATAAGGATCAATGATTTCAGTTTTTATACTTTCAGGAATTTTAGAATATAAAACACCCATTTCTAATGTTCCTAAAGGCTTATTATTATTAAGTTGAGTTGCAACATCAATAATAGATGAAAAAGATAAAACTTTACCAATTTGTGGAAGACCATCTAAATAGTTATGAACATTAGTAATTGTATCAATTTTATCTTTAGTAAACCAATATTTTTTATCATCTTGTATGTCATCGTCACCCCAGTCATCAAAACCATCATCTTCTTCAGTTTCAATTTTTTTAACTTTAGGAAATTTCAAAATAACTTCGAGCGGAGTTGTTCCACCAAGCTCTTCATCTATAAGTTTCATTCCTTTATAAATTTCAGTTTTTTTACTGAAATAATTTATGAAACTGTTTTCTACCTCTAATTTACTAATTCCAAATACACTAAGTCCTATTATAAGAAAGGTTAAAATAAAAATTGGTTTTTGGTAGTTAATAGAAATTTTTCCAAGGGATTCTGTAATTTTAGATTCTTCTTCTTTAACTGATACATTTTTTGTGGGCACAAAATTTAATAAAGTTGGGAGTAAGGTAAATGTAATAAAAAAAGAAGTAATCAAACCTAGCGTCATCATCCAGCCAAAATCAATAATAGGTTTAATCTCACTAAAAATTAATGACAAAAAAGCAATTATTGTTGTTAATACTGTATATAGAATTGGCCAAAACATTTTACTGGTTGTAAGCGATAAGATTTCCAAATTAGTTTTTGATATGTAGGCTTTTCTAAGTTGTAAAAATCTTGTGCTAATATGAATATTCATTGCCATTGTTAAAATCAACATTAGTGCAATAAAGTTTGAAGAAATGACTGTTACTTTCCAGCCAAGTAGACCCAATAATCCCATCATAATAATAACTGAGAAAAAACAACTACTTATTGGAACTATTATCCAAATTAGCTTTTTAAACACAAACCAAAGAGTTAGAATGATAAACAACAGTACACCTAAACCAAAAACAACAATATCACTTTTAATAAAAGTCATCATATCATCTGCAATCATTGGGATTCCGCCTAGGTAAATTTTACCAATATCATCATAACCCTTTATTACATTTCTTATTTCTAAAATATTATTATGATTTTGTTTTTTTATTAGGTCACGGTAATTTTCAATTTCCTCAATGGATCTTTCTTTAAAATTATCTAATTCTATTTTTTTTTTAATATTAACTATGATCCCACTTGTCTTACCATCTTCACTAATTACAAAATTTCTAAAAACAGGACTTTCTAATATTTCTTTAAATCCTCTATTTTTGTCAACATCTTCATCTTTAAGTGTTTTAAATTTATTTAATCTTTCCTGAAGTGGAGCATCTGAATTGTTTAGTAATGGAATATCTAATAGGGTAATAACGCTATGAACCCAATCTAAGCTTTGAATTTTGTATTTTAAACTCAATAAATTATTAATTGAATTATCAGTAATCATACCCTCATTTGGAGTATATGTAAGAACTAAAAAATCTTTTGATCCATATCGATCAGTTATTTCTTTTAAATATTCAAGATCAGGATCACCTTCGATTAATAATGTTTCAGAGGACGCATCTAACCTAAAATCTTTTGAAAAATATCCAAAACTTAGAAGTACAATTAATAATATTGCGAAAATAGATTTTGGGTTTTTAAGTATTATATTTTGATATAAATGAGTAAACATTCACCCTTTTATATTAGAATTTAATTATTTTGAGTATCTTTAAATTTCGTGAATCTTTCTTCAAATTCAAGGGTTACTTTACCAATTGGGCCATGTCGTTGTTTTCCAATTATAATTTCCGCTAAATGAGCAACTTCATTCATTTTTGCTTGCCACTCAGCGTGTTCAACAGTTGCTTCTCTAGGCTCTTGTCTTGATAAATAATATCCCTCTCTGTAAACAAACATCACAACATCTGCATCTTGTTCAATAGACCCAGACTCTCTTAAATCTGCTAATTGAGGTTTGTGATTATCTCGCTGTTCAACTTGTCTTGATAACTGCGATAAAGCAACAACTGGCACACCCAGTTCTTTTGCAATAGCTTTTAGTCCTTGGGTAATTTGTGAAATTTCTTGAACTCTACCGTCTTTATTATAAGTGGTACCTCTCATTAACTGAATGTAATCAACTACAATCATATTAAGGCCATGTAGTCTTTTGATTCTTCTAGCTCTATTGCTCATAGCAGCAATACTGATTGCAGGGGTTTCGTCAATAAACAATGGAAGCTCTGCTATATTTTTTGAAGTTTCTAAAAACTGATCAAACTGCTCATCAGATATTCTCCCACGCCTGATATCATTTGATCCAATTTTCGCTTGTTCTGATAAAATTCTTGTTGACAATTGTTCTGATGACATCTCTAAAGAAAAAAATGCAATAGATGATTTTTCGCCGCTGTCTTGAATATGTTTTGCAGCATTAAAAGCTATATTTGTTGCTAAAGATGTTTTACCCATGGAAGGACGACCAGCAATAATAATTAAATCTGATTGGTGAAATCCTCCAAGTTTTTCATCTAAATCTCTAAGACCTGTTGGAACCCCAACAATTCCACCTTCATTTTTGTATGCGGCTGAAGCCATTTCAATAGTTTGTTTCATAGCTTCGTCAAACTTTACTAGAGAAGAGTTGAATGATCCTTTTTCAGCTAAATCAAATAATAATCTTTCAGAGTTCTCAATAATATTTTGACCACTGGTATCTAAGTCGTTTACTTTTGCATTATCAATAGTTTGCTCAGAAATTTTAATCAACTCACGTCTTACATACATATCATAAATTATTTTTGAATATTCAATTGCCTGTCTTACAGATGTAGAAAATTTCGTAATTTTTACTAAGTACTCAGGAATATCTAAATCATCTTTTTCATCTTCAAAATAATTCTTTAAAGTAATCGGATTTGCAAGCATACCTTTATAAATTAAGCTTTCAATTGCGTTATAAATTTTTTGATGCATTGGATCATAAAAATTAATATTTGAAATTACAGTGCTAATCTCATCAAATATTTCATTAGTGACTAATATTGAGCCTATAACTGACTGTTCTGCTTCAATGTTATTTGGAAGTTCTTTAAATTTATTTTTGACAACGCTTAAATTATTTTCCATAAAAATAATTTACATGAAAACATGGTATTGTAATTTTAAAAAAAATGTTGTGGATGAAATTGTATAATTACTGAATTGTTTCAGCTGATTTAACATCAATGGTAATTTCCGCATCAACTGCAGAGTGTAAAGAAATCCTCACCTTGAATATTCCCAAGGATTTAATTTCTTGAACAGGTTGTATCATTGATGGTTTAATGTCTACATTATTCGTCTCTTGAATTAATTTTGAAATTTCAGTTGGTTTAACTGAACCGTATAATTCATTATTTTCAGTACTTAGTTTTTTAACAGAGTAATTTTGACCATTAATTTGTTCTGAAATTTTTTGAGCTTGAGCTTTTTTATCATTATCTTTTTTAGCTAGTTCTGATTTTATTTTTTCTACATCTTTGATATTCTCTTTTGAGGCATATAAAGCTTTTTTATTTGCTATTAAAAAGTTTCTAGCAAAACCTCTTTTGACATCAATTACTTCACCAATTGATCCGATTCTTTTAACATTTTCTAGTAAAATAACTTTCATTTTATAATAGTGCTAAATTTCTAGCTCTTTTAATTGATAATGATAATTCTCTTTGTTTTTTTTGACTTACATTTGTAATTCTTGATGGTAAAATTTTACCATTTTCTGACATGTATTTTTTAAGCAATCTAATATTTTTATAATCAACTTGAGGAGCGCCTTTTACAGATAAAGGACAACTTTTCTTAAATTTATATTTGTTAGGTTGAAAAATACTTAATTTCGCAAAGTTACTTTGTTTACCTTTTTTATTTCCACTTTGTCTTTTTGGCATAATTAATTAGTTGGTTTTTCTTTCTTATCAAATTTTTCATTATCTTCTTTTTTACTAAAGTAATTAGCATTTAAATCAAAATTTTTAACTCTTACGGTTAAATATCTTAATAATTTTTTGTCTATGGCCTCACTTTTTTCTAATTCTTCAACAACTTTTCCTTTACCTTTAATCTTAAAGTGAATGTAGCTACCCTTTTTATTTTTTTTGATTAGATAAGCTAAGTTTAAAAGACCCCAATTTTCAGTCTTAACAACTTCTCCCTCATTTTTTTCAACAATTTTTGAGTACTTTTCAGTTAATAGTTTAAGTTCACTTGGTGAAGTGTCTTGTCTAGCTATAATAGTGTGTTCGTATAAATTCATTTAAATTCTTTAATAAAACGTGAGGATATACTATTATAAGTCTTCAATTACAACAGTAAAAAGGACAATAATTAAATAGTTTTTATATGTTTTCAGTAATATTTCCAGGCCAAGGTTCTCAGATGATAGGTATGGGGAAAATGTTTTATGACAAATATGATCTTGTTAAAAAACTATATAAAGAAGCTGACGACTCGCTAGAAACCTCTTTGACAAAGATTATTTTAGATGGCCCCAAAGAAGAATTAGATTTAACAGCAAATACTCAGCCTGCAATTTTTTTAATTAGCTATTCTATTTTTCAAGTAATTAAAAAAGAATTTAATATTGACCTTCATAAAGCTAAATACTTTGCGGGTCACTCACTAGGTGAATACTCGGCAATCGCTTGTGCTGGATATTTAGATTTTCAAGAAACAATAAAGATATTAAAAATTAGAGGGGATGCAATGCAAAATTCTGTTCCAAAAGGTGAGGGTGGAATGGTTGCGGTTCTAGGCACAACTGTTGAGAATATTGAAAAAATTTTAAAGCAAAATAAAAATAATTTTTTAGTTGAGATTGCTAATGATAACTCCGATGGTCAAATTGTATTGAGTGGAAAAATTCAAGATTTAGAGAAATTAAGTTTAGTCTTCAAAGAAAATAAAATTAAAAATATTAAACTTCCTGTAAGCGCACCATTTCATTGCAGCTTAATGAGTAAAGCAACTGATATAATGAGAAAAGAGCTTAGTAAACTTACATTTAAAAAAGGAAGCAATGTTTTAATTTCAAACATAACTGCAGATGAGATTTTTAATGCAGATGAATTAAAAGACTTGTTAGTCAAACAAATTGAAAATAGAGTTCGCTGGAGAGAAAGTGTAATTAACATGATTAAAAATGAAGTAAATCAGTTTATAGAAATTGGACCTGGAAAAATTTTATCAGGTTTAGTTAAAAGAATTAATAAAGATGTTGCAGTGACCTCAATTAATAATGAAGAAGATATAAAAAATATTAAAATATGAAAGATCTAGAAAATAAAAATATCATTGTAACAGGTGCTTCAGGTGGAATAGGAAATTCTGTAATTGAAAAATTAAATGAGTGTGGTGCTAATATATTAGCCTCAGGAACAAGGATTGAAAAACTTGAAGAATTAAAAAAAAAATATAGTCGTATCAAAATATTAAAGTTTGATATTTCTCAAAGTGATAAAATTGAAGAATTTATAGATAAGTCTTCAAATGAACTTGGGGGGGGGCTAGACTGTATAATTAATAATGCTGGTATCACACAGGACAACTTAGCAATTAGAATGAGTATCGAAGAATGGAAAAAAGTAATTGATATAAATTTAACTTCTACTTTCTTAATGAGCAAATTTGCAATAAAAAAAATGCTTAAAAACAAAAAAGGTAAAATTGTTAATATCACCTCTGTAGTTGGTCACACAGGTAATTTAGGGCAAGCGAATTATACAGCTTCAAAAGCTGGCATAGTCGCAATGTCTAAAAGTCTTGCAATTGAATATGCCAAAAAAAATATTAATGTTAATTGCATTTCCCCAGGTTTTATTAAAACTGCAATGACTGATAAGATAGATGATAAATTTAAAGAAGCCATCATATCTAAGATACCATCTGCTAGACTAGGGGAACCACAAGACATTGCTAATGCAGTTATTTTTTTGACTTCAAACCAATCAGACTATATTAATGGTGAAACTCTACATGTTAATGGAGGCATGTATATGGCTTGACAATCCAGGTAATTATACTATTAAGATTTTAAAACAAAAGGATCAATATGTCAGAAGATGTTTCTAGTAAAGTAAAGAAAATTGTAGCAGATCATTTAGGAATTGATGAGGCAAAAGTAACAGATGAATCTAGTTTTATAGACGATTTAGGTGCAGATAGTTTAGATACTGTAGAATTAGTAATGGCCTTTGAGGAAGAGTTTGGTTCAGAGATTTCTGATAGTGAAGCAGAAAAAATTTTAACAGTAGGTGATGCTGTTAAGTTTATTGAAGGCAAGGCTAATTAGTAAAATTAAATGCCCACAGAAAATGATGGGATAATGGTTATATTATCTTCTCCATCAGGAGCAGGTAAAACAACATTGATCAAGCTTCTGTCGGAAAAAGATAATTTTGAAATTTCCGTATCCCACACTACAAGACAGCCTCGTCCTAACGAAGTCCCAAATAAAGATTATTATTTTATAAGTGATAATGAGTTTAGTAGATTAATTAATAATCAAGAATTTTTAGAATATGCCAAAGTTTTTGATAATTATTACGGCTCATCAAGAACACCTGTTATTGATAAACTTGATAAGGGAAAAAATGTATTATTTGATATTGATTGGCAAGGAGCTGATCAAATTAAAAATAAAAATTTAGATTATAAATTAATCTCATTTTTTATTTTACCACCGAGTAAAGAAATTTTATTTAAGCGATTATCCAATCGAGATATGAAGGATAAACTAATTGCTGAAGAAAGAATGAAACAATTTGAAAGAGATGTACTGCATTGGATTAATTATGACTATGTTGTAATAAATGATAATCTAGATGAATGTTATTCTAGAATTCAAAATTTAATAAATGCAGAAATCAATAACGGTTCTAAAGATTATGATCCTGAATTCATTAGAAAACATATTGAAAAATTAACTTCTTAGCTTTTCATATTCACTTGTAAGTTTAAAATAAGTTTCAAGGTCTAAATTTTGAGGTCTTAAATTAAGATCTATTTTTAGTTTAGAGGCGACATTGTTATCTTTATTAAACAACTGATTATAAGGTTTCTTAATCATTTTTCTTCTATGCATAAAAAAGATTCTTGTGATTTTTTCTAAGCTTTTCGAATTTTCTAAATAAAAAAATTTTTTTTTTGGTCTAAAAAAAAGAACACTGCTGTCTACCTTAGGTTTAGGTAAAAAACTTATTGGTTTTATGTCACATATTTTTTCAATATCAAGTTTCCAATTCGCTATAATAGATAAACGTCCATAATTTTTTGTATTAAATTTAGCTATTATTCTGTCTGCAACTTCTTTTTGAAACATTAGTATTAGATGATCAAACCAAGAATTTTCTTTAATATTAAGAATCCATTTACATAAAATTTCTGTAGAAATGTTGTACGGAAGATTACCAAAAACAGTTAGCTTTTCATCTATCAAAGAGTTTTCGTCTATTTTAAGCACATCTTCATTTAAAATCTCAACTTTTGAATTGAACTTATCTTTAAGTAAATCAACCAATCTATCATCTTTTTCTATTACAATTATTTTTTTTGGCTTTTTATCAAAAATTTTTGAAGTAAGATTTCCAGTTCCGGGACCTATTTCTAAAATATTTTTATCTTTAATTTCAACTATGTCTAATATTTTATCAATAATATTTTGATCTATTAAAAAATTTTGTCCGAGACTTTTTTTGGCTTTAATCACTTATTATCTAAAAATTCTAAAGCTTTTATTAGACTTTGTGGATTAGATTTATTTTTTCCATACATTTCTTGATTTGGTCCATGATCAGGTGAAACACGCAAAAATGGTAACCCCATAGTAATATTAATTGCATCATATTCAAACAAAGTTTTAAAGGGTGTTAAAACTTGATCATGATACATACCTAAAATAACATCAAATTTTTCTCTATTTTTCCTTAAAAAAACAGTGTCTGCTGGGTAAGGACCTTTGACATTGATCCCTTTTTTAATTTTCGTTTTAATGGCAGAATAAACTATTTTATCATCTTCATTAAACTTTAGAATTGTTTCACAATGCGGATTAATTCCTGTAACAGCAATTTTAGGATTAATTTTAAAAATTTTTTTAAAAAATGAATTTATAATTTCAATTTTTTCTTCAATTAGTTTTTTTGTAATTTTTTTAGCTACAAGTTTAATTGGTAAATGTGTTGTAAGTGGGCACACAGATAATCTTTTATTGTAAATAATCATGCCAGTTTTTTTTTGTTTAAATTCTTTTGAAATATATTCTGTAACTCCTAAAAATTTTTTGTTAAGAAAAGTTTTTTTATTTATAGGACCATTAATAAGTTTTCTTGTAAACCCGTCTTTTATTAATTGAAAAGCTAATTTAAATGACTCACTAATATAAATTTTCACAAATTTATCTTGTTTTTTTTTGTTTGATGTTTTTAGTAATCTTTTATCAATTAAGTTAATTGATTTATTGTTAAGGTTTGTATATTTTAATTCATTAATTGTTAGTATTTTCAAAACTTTTTTAAATTGATATCTTCTCATTTGTTGTAATAATAGCTTTTTACAGCAAACTAAAACTAAAGGACTTTTGTAATTTTTTTTTTTAATCGCTTTAAAAAAAATTTCAAAAAATATACTTTTAGGCTCTCCAGCAACTAAAATTATTGGTTTATTTTTCATTAATAGAATAGTTTATTTTTGATTTATCAAAATAAATTTTTGAAAACTGGTTTAATTGTTTATTTGACTCTGCTTGTATTAATTTTTCAACTTCTTTTTTTTTATCAATCTTAACTTCATTAATTCTAATTTGATCAATTTGTAATATTAAATAACTGTTTCCTAATCTAATAACATCGGTATGACTTCCCTCATCAATTAATTTGATTTTTTCTAAAATCACTTTTGATAAGCTACTTTCATTTACCCAGCCCAATTTACCTCCAAGTTTAGAACTGTCTGCAATACTATAGACATTAGCTGTATTATTAAAACCTATCTCGTCAATACTCAGCTTTATTTGGTTTATTAAATTTTTCATAGATAGATCTTTTTTTTTAACAAAGGCGATTTCTGAAAGAAAATATTCTTTTTGTTTATTATTATCAAAGTTATCAACCTTTTTGATAATTGCTTTTCTATCTATTTTTATTTGGCCTTTGTATTTAGAATAAATTAACTCATTCCAGAATAATTCAACTTTAATTTTTTCTTTTATTTCATCTAATGTAAAACTATTTTTTTCTTTTAAAAATACTTGGAATTCTTCCTCATTATCAAAACTTAGTTTTGAGTAAAGATTTTTTAAGTATTGTTGTAAAAATGAATTTTCTTCTTTTGTATTTATAAATTTACTAATCTCTTTTTTTTTAATAATTTCGTTGATAAGAGAATTTTTTGCCAATTCTAATATTTGATTATTATTCAATTTGGAAAGATTCGGATTTAATATTTTTAAGTAGTCACTTTCTTTTTTTAGATCATGACTTGTTACTATTTGATCATCTACATTGACTATTATTGATATACTAGCTGTAGATATATTTACAAAAAATAATGATAAAATTAGAAAATTAGTTAAAATTATCTTTTTTATCATTAGTTTTTAAGATTTGGACTATTTGTTTGACCAAATGGAATAATGGTAAGTTTAAAGAATATGCTTTCAGTAGGTTTGAGCTCTCTATCACTATAATAATCTTTATTGTATTCAATTGATGCTGCCAAACAATCATTCTTGTACTGATACATAAAATTATAATATTCAGTTAAATCTGTTTTTTTATTTTTTCTTGTTGAAAACAATAAACTATTCGATTTATCCACAGCATAACTTGTTCTATTTGTTAAATAAGTGTTTTCTTCAGATGTATTATTTTCGTTGAGATAATTAAACTTTGTAACAAAATTATTTATTTTAATCTCAGTAAGTAAATTTTCATAACTAATATCTTCAAGGTTATTTTCTAATGAATTGTTGTATTTTGTAGTCAAATACTTATTCGGATTAAATGAAATTTCACTAAAAAAATTCGATGTTTTTTCACCCATCTGGTTGGAATTTGATAAATCATCATTTTCTTTTAATCTTAAATTGTTAGCTAGTTTAAAATTAAAAATCTCATTAGATTTGCTATTATCAAATATAGAATAATCACTTCCATAAGAAACTGAAAACCCTCCTTCTGTTGTCTTATCAGAAAATCTGCTTAAAGAATAAATATTGCTTAAATCAATCTTAGTATCTTCATCTGCATTACTTTTTGTGTGTCGTGGAGCTAGTTTTAAAGAAATTTTTGGTTTTAATATTTTTCGATATAGCTTATTTTCATTGACGAAAGGTAAAGAAGAATTGTATTGAAAAATACTTGACAAATAAACATTCTCTTCATTTTTATATGTAGAATTTTCATTATTCATATTAGAATTTTTAATTAAAAACTCATAGTTATTATAAAAACCACCAGGTGTTATTTTAGGATAAGATTTAAAAATTAGATCGTTTGTGTTTGTTTTTTCATAAACATTAGTATTATAATTTCTAATCAAAGCCTGAGACTCAAAAGTAAAATTTCCATTTAAATTGGTTTTGTTATTAATGTTTTTAACTAATTCAATTCTAGGTAACTCATATTCATATCTATCATTGTTATTTTTATTTAAGTTTTCATATACGTTTGTACTTAAGTTAATTGATAAATCGTCAGAATATAAATCTAAAGCTAGTGAATTCTCTAAAACATCGGTGTCATTGATAATATCACTCTCTATTTTGTCTTTTTTAAGGTAAAAGTCATTTGAGGTTTGTTGAATTTTAAAGTTAATTTCATTATTTTCAAAATTTTTACTACTAAATTCATTATCATATTCATAAAAAAAGTGATTTTCAGGATTTTTACCTTTCTTAGCAAAATAACTAAAATCTGCAATATGATTACTATTTAAGTTAGCTTGTCTGTATTCTGTTTGAAGTAAAACTTTATCCTCAGGATAAAATCTTGGAGAAAATGTAGCGTCTTTATTTTCTGCTATAGCAAAAAAATAGGGTGTGTTTAGGTAATTTTTATGGGTACTAGAATTTCGAATAGTGGGAACTAAAAATCCAGATTGTCTTTTTACTGTTGGATCTGGATGAAAAAATTTAGGAAAATACATAACTGGCACATCATAAAGTTTTAAAAAAGCTCTTTCGTAACTTATAATTTTTTTATTATTATCGTGTTGTATTTTTTTAGCAGCCATTTGCCATGGAGGGCAGGCATCTCTTTTTTTACAGCTTGTAAAAACCCCTTTAGATAATTCAGTAATATTTTCATTTCTATTTATGCTAATTGCTTTTAATCTTGGTTCATTATTTTTTTGAAAACCAGAGCCAAGTGAATTATCAAAATCTATACGTATATCTTTACCAAATAATTTTCCAGATTGAGTGTTAATGTATGCAATTTCAGTCTTTAGAATATTATTATCTTTATCTTTTGATTCCAGATTAATTACTTTTAATAAGTTTTTATCTATTTCAAATATAAAACTGTCAACAATGTATGTATTTTTAAAATTATCTTTTAATATTGTTTTAGTATTGGAGCTTATCAAGGCATTTAGTTGGTCATAAAAAATTTTTTCTGTTGAGATAAAAAACTTTTTGTCTGTCTGATTAATTTTTATATTACCATCTGCATTGATAGTAGATTCTTTTTGATTAAAAAGTGCGTTATCAAATTCTATCATTAATTTTTTTGATTTTATTATTGCTTTACCGTTTCCATTAGTTTTCAAAAGATCTAAGTTTTTTAGATATTCAAATTTGTCAGAATATATTTCCAAATCTTTACTAGAAGAAATGGCTTTACCTTTACCGGCTATAATTTGATTTTTTTCTTTATAAATTTCTATATTTTTTGTTTCAAACTTAAATGTATTGGCTACAGCTGTATTACAGAAAATAAAAAAACTTATTATTAAAATTAGAGTTTTATTTATCATTTATATTTACCAAACCTATAATTGTTATAAGCGATATAATCATTAATGGAAAAAAGATTGATAAGTAAATTGGTATTTTGCCATTATTTCCAAGTGAGCTAAAAATAAAAGTAATATAATAAATTATAACTGACATTAAAATACCAAAAATAATATGAACTAGTAATGATTTATCTTTTGAAAAATTAAACATTATTATTGATGATAAAACTGTTAAAATTCCATAAAATAATGGCATTGTGAAAAGCTTTAAGAGATGAATTTCAATTTCATCAGAAGAATAACCAAGTTTATCAAAATCTTTTTTTAAGGTAAAAAGCTTAATCAAATTAAGAGTTGAAATGTTTGAAAAAAGATTGTTAATTTTATCTACATTAAAATTTGTTGATAAAATCATAAATTCTTCTGTTGTATTTGAGACATTATCATTTGTTATTTTTGGTTTATATATAAGCCAGTCATTTTTTTTAATATCAATTTTTTTAGATTGAATTGTTCTCAGTAATTCAAAATTATCATTAAATTCATTAATAACTGTATCCGTTAGAAAATTACCTTCAATATAACCTGATTTGATAATAAATTTTTTGTTATTAATTTCATCTTTGATCCAAAGCCCACTATCAGTAACCATAGCTAGATATTTATTGTCTTTAGAAAAACTATTTTTTAAGTTTGAATATTGAAATTTGAGCATCGAGGCAACATTATAAAAAATCAAAATATTAAAAATTCCAATAATAATTGATAACAAAAATAATACCTTAATGATTTTTAAATTATTAAGCCCATTTTTTTTTAATAGATTTAATTCATCATTTTTGAACAATTCATAATATAAAAATTGTGTAGTTAACAAAAAGATAAATGGAAAGATTTCAAATAATGTAATTGGAGCATTTAATAATGTTAAAAAATATGGATATAAAAAATTTATTTGATAATCTTTAAAAAAAGAAATTTCCTCGAGAAGACCCAAGATTATTGTTAATGAAAAAAAAATAATAGTTATATAAATAAACTTAATTAAAAAATTATTTATTAAATATTTTTGGTAAGTTTTAAACATGTTTTGTAGTCCTATAAAAAATTAAATAAGATACAAAAAAAACAATTATTGGTATTGATAGGCATGTTAATGTTAAAATTTTTGAAGTCGCAATATATCTCATAGAAATTTCTGAAAGTACTAAAATTAAAATAGTTACTACAAAAACTGCAGCATTATATTTTTTAAAGTTAATATTATTTTTAGCTTTAATAATTAAAAAACCACAAATCAAAGCTATTATTGGTAAAAAAATTGGTTTATAAATTCTTTTAAATAATTCTCGTTTGATTTCAGGTTGTAATTTTTTTTCACATATAAAATGAAATGTATTTGTATTTTTTATTAGACCGTTACTAAAGCAACTTATTAAAATTAAAGTATTTATTTCCTGAATTTTTGGAACAGTAATTGTTTTTGAACTTAAATCATTTAAATTGAAATCAATTTGATCAAATTCAAAAATATTTATATCGGAATTTTCATTGTTAATTACTCTACCATCTGTAAGCTTAAATTTTTTTTGTGTTCCATTATCAATTAAATTTCCTTTTTTTGCATATATCATTTTTGAAGTATTATTTCTTAGATCCTCTAAAAAAATATTATTATAAGAACCATCTTCATTTTCTTCATCAATAAAGATAGTAATATTTTTAGCAATATTTATAAATTTTCCCTCTTTTATTAAAGCGGTAAAAAAATCAATATTTGAGTTTTTTAAATACTCTCTTCCTTTGAATTGAGACAACGGTGAAAGATAAGCGCCTAGAAGTATTTGTAAAATCATAAAATAAATTGAAAAAACCAGAAGTTTATTCAAAAATTGAATTTTACTAACTCCATTAATCCAAAAAATACTTAGCTCATTTCTAAGCTCATAATTTATGATTATATAATATAGAGATATAAAAAAAATAAATGGCAGTATTCGATTTATTATTTTAGGAAAGTTCAAAATGGTATAACTGAAATAAACACTTAATCCATGACCATCTTCTGTAACAAAATCAAAGTAATTAACTGCTTGTAGTGTCCATACGATCAAGCTCATTACCAGCAAAGACGTCAAGAAGAAGTATGCAGTATCTTGATAAAGCTTTCTAAATATAAATTTTTTCATTGAAAATAAAATTTTAAGTTTATATATACCATTCAACACGTATAGGGTGTATTAAAAAAATATGAGTATTAAAATTAATTATAAAAACACTGGTTCTGAAAAAAGCTCCAATAATCTGGTATTATTTGTTGATGATAAATTCAATATTAGTGGTTTAAAAAAATATGTTTTAAATAGTGAATTTTCCTACATATCTGACTTACTTAAGACTAATGATTTAAAAAAAGACTTACTTTTTTTTGAAATTAACTCAAAAAAGACCATATTTTTAGTTTCAATTAAAAAAGATTTAAAGTCTTCTGATATAGAAAATTTAGGTGCAAAATTTCATGGTTATATAAACTATGAAAAAAAAAATGATTATTTTGTAAATGCAGATACTGCAAATAGTAAAATTAAAAATTTTGTTGGTCATTTTTTACATGGATTGAAGTTAAAATCCTATGAATTCAATATTTATAAATCTAAAAAAGAAAAAAGAATAATTTATATTAATGTTATTGGAAGTAAAAATAAAATAACTACTCTTAATCAATTAAGATTTAATGCGCTAGAAGAGGGAACTTTTTTTGCAAGAGATCTTGTATCTGAACCAGGAAATATTTTACACCCAGATGAGTATGCGAAAAGAATTAATTCTCTCAAAAAATATGGCTTAAAAATAAACATCTATGACGAGAAAAGATTAAAAAAAATGGGAATGAATGCACTGTTAGGAGTTGGACAAGGAAGCATTAGGGGCTCATACCTTGTGACAATGGAGTGGAATGGATTAAAAAATAATTCAAAACCTTTAGCTTTTGTTGGTAAAGGAGTTTGTTTTGATACAGGTGGTATTTCTTTAAAGCCAGCAAAATTCATGGAAGATATGACTTATGATATGGCAGGCTCAGCTACGGTAGTAGGTTTAATGAAAAATTTAGCAATAAGAAAAGCAAAAGTTAATGCCGTTGGTGTTGTGGGACTTGTGGAAAATATGCCAGGTGGTAACGCTCAAAGACCTGGTGATATTGTTAAATCGTATAGTGGCAAAACAATTGAAATACTAAATACAGATGCAGAAGGTAGATTAGTTTTAGCTGATGCTTTAACATTTACAGAGAAAAAATTTAAACCTAAATTTATCATTGATTTAGCAACTTTAACCGGTGCTATTATAGTTTCTTTAGGATCAGAGTACGCAGGACTTTTTTCAAATAATGATAAATTATCAAAAGAATTATTAGACGTCGGCATAAAAGTTGAAGAGAAATTATGGAGAATGCCTTTACATAAAAACTTTGATAAACTTATTGATTCAAAAAATGCAGATATGCAAAATATAAATTACGTTGGAGGGGCAGGCTCCACTACGGCAGCACAATTTTTACAAAGATTTATATTAAACAAAACACCTTGGGCTCATTTAGATATAGCTGGAATGGCCTTTTCAAAATATGGAGGAGCATTGAATTCAGGTGGTGCAACAGGTTTTGGAGTAAGATTATTAAACCAACTAATAGAGGATAATTATGAGCAATAAAGAACAAACACTTTCAATTATTAAGCCGGATGCAGTTGAACGAAATCTTGATAATGAAATTAAAGAAATTTTTAAAAACCAAGGTTTTCAAATTAATAAAGAAAAGAAAATACAAATAGAAAAATCAGAAGCTGAAAAGTTTTACAAAGTTCATGAAACAAAGCCATTTTATAACGATTTATGTACATATTTATCTTCAGGACCAATAGTTGTAATGGTCTTAGAAAAAGAAAACGCAGTTTTAGCAAACAGAGAGTTAATGGGGGCAACTAACCCTGAAGATGCTCAAGAAGGAACAATTAGAAAAAAATATGGAATTTCAATTGATAAAAATTCTGTACATGGTTCTGACAGTCCTGAAAATGCAAAAATTGAAATAGATTTTTTTTTTAAAGGTTAGATAAAACTTTTTTTAAGGCTTTTGGGTAAAGAATATGTTCTTGCTTAAGGACTCTTTTTTGAAGTCTTTTTAAAGTATCATTTTTTAAAATCTTAACTTTATTTTGTAAAATTGTTTTTCCTGAGTCTAATTTTGAACTAACATAGTGAACAGTACATCCGGAATACTTTTCTTTCTTATTCATTGCTCTTAGGTGAGTGTTTAGCCCTTTATACTTAGGTAATAAAGATGGATGAATATTAATTATTTTTCCATCAAAATTTTTTATAAAACTTTTTGAGAGAATCTTCATAAATCCCGCAAGACACACTAAATCAATATTGTTTTTTTTTAATTCTATAAGAATTTTTTTTTCAGCAATTTTATTAATAGAGTAATTAATTATTTTTTTTTTAATTCTAAATTTTTTTGTATGATTCAATCCTTTTGCCTTTGGATTATTAGAAATAACTAGACTAATTTTAAATCTTGAATTTTTTTGAAGAGAATGAATAATTAGATTTTTTAAATTACTACCAGTTCCCGAGATGAATATAGCAATATTAGTTTTTTTAGACCCAATTGATTTTAGCATTCAATCTTACTTTATTAGTATTATTAACTATTTTTCCAATTATGTAAGGTTTAAATTTTTTTGAAAAAAATTTATCAATTTTTTTCAAATTTTGCGGTTTAATTATTAAACAAAAACCTACACCACAATTAAATGTTTTTAACATTTCATTATCTGAAATATTATTTTTTTTTAACCATCTGAAAATTTTTAATGTTTTAACTTTGTTCAAATTAATATCAGCACATAATTTATTGGGAATAATACGTTTAATATTATCAGCTAGACCACCGCCAGTTATGTTTGCACAGCCATTTAATAAATTGTGATTTATTAAATTCAATATTTCATCAACATAAATTTTGGTTGGTTTAATAAGTTCTTTTTTTAAAAAATTATTTTTATTTATACTAATTTTTTTTTTTTCTAAAACATTTCTTACTAAAGAATATCCATTAGAATGTATTCCAGAAGAAGGTACTGCTAAAATTAAATCATTTTTTTTAATTTTGTTTTTATTTAAAATCTTGTTTTGACTAACTATACCCACAGCAAATCCAGCAATATCAAATTTTCCTTTTTCATAAGTTCCTGGCATTTCAGCTGTTTCACCACCAACTAATTCACAGTTAGCTATTTTACAACCCTTGACCACGCCTTTTAGTATTGATTTAAGTTTCTTTAAATCAATTTTATTAATTGAAATATAGTCCAGGAATAATAGTGGTTTTGCACCTTGTACTATTAAATCGTTTACACTCATGGCAACCAAATCAATTCCAATTGTATCGTATTTTTTTACCATGTTAGCAATCTCAATTTTTGTTCCTACACCATCTGTGCAAGCAACTATTTTAGGTTTTTTAATATTATTGGGGATATCAGAAATTGAGCCAAATCCGCCGATATTGTTAAACTTTTTATTGCCTTTTTTTTTTGATGATATTTTAGATATGAAATTTACAAATTTATCAGCCGCATTGATATTGACGCCACTTTTTTTATAGGTAAAGAGTTTTTTATTCATTACTATGTTGTTTAATATTTACTATGTATTATTTTAAAACCTTATATATATTTTTTATTGTTCTAGCTTTAAATATATTTTTTTTTTCCACAGCTAGCTTAAAGGCTAATCCATTTTTTATAAATGAAATAGAAATTTCAGAAAAATTAGAGAACAATTTTAATAAAAACTTACTTATTAATAAAGGATTTAAGAAAGCTTTTGATAAACTGACAAGCATCCTTGTGAAATCTAAAGATTTAGAGAAAACAAAGAAAATAAAGTTAAATGAAATTAAAGCCATGATTGATTCTTTTTCTATTAAAGAGGAAAAATTTGTAAATAAGATTTACCACTTAAATCTAGGAGTTTCATTCAATAAAAAAAAAGTTTTTAATTATTTGGAAAAAAATAATATATTTCCCTCTCAAATTATTACAGAAACTTTTTTATTTATTCCAATTATCATAAATCAAGAAGAAGATAATCTTTTAGTGTTTTCAAATAATCCTGTTTATAAAAACTGGAACACAAAAAAAAATAAAAGATTTTTAATTGATTTTCTATTGCCTACTGAAGACCTAGAGGATTTTAACATAATTAAAGAAAAATTTCCAAATATAGAAAATTATAATTTTGAAAAAATTATAGAAAAATATTTTTTAAAACATTCAATTGTTGCTTTAATATTTAAAGATAGTGAGGAAATAAAAGTGCTATCAAAAATATTTATTAAAGATAAAAAAATCATAAAAAACAACTCATTTAAAAACTTTAATCTTAACAATGAAGAAAAAATTGAAAATTTGATTAATGAGTTAAAAATTATTTACGAGGATATTTGGAAAAGTCACAATCAGATCAATACATCAATCAAACTTCCGCTTTTAATTAAAATCGATAATAAAAATTTAGATATTTCATCTAAATTTGAAAAAACACTTGATGAAATAGATTTAATTAATAGCTACTCAATTAACAAATTCGACAAAGATTATATTTTTTATGAAGTTATATTTAATGGTACAACAACAAACTTTATTAATATTATGAATAATAAGAGTTATAACTTCGATACTCAAAAAAAAGTTTGGATTTTAAAATGAATAAACTAAATCAATTAATAATAAAGTTTGATTGTGAACAAAATTTTAAAGATGATGATTTTTATGTATCAGCTAGTAATAAACATTTATTTACTTTATTAGATCAATGGCCAAAATGGGATAAAAATTTTTTAAATATTAGTGGAGAAAGATTTTCAGGAAAATCTCACCTAGTTAATATATTTATTAAAAAATTTAATGGAATAAAATTTAATGCTAAATATTTAAGCAATGAAGATCTTAGATTAGTTAAGGGTCATGAAAATATAATTTTAGAAGATCTAGATAAAAATATTAATGAAAAATTGATTTATAGTTTATTTAATATTATTGATTTAGAAAATAAGTTTATAATTGTTACTTCCAATATCCCTATTGTTAATATTGACTTTTCTTTATTAGATTTAAAGTCTAGAACTAAAAATTTTCTATTACAAAATATTGAGAAACCTGACGATGAGTTAATGTTTGCCTTAATATTAAAAAACTTGTCTGATCGTCAAATATCAATTGATAAAAAATTAATAGACTTTATTGTAAAAAGAGTTGATAGATCGTATGGCAAAATATTTGATTTCATATATAAGATTGACGAATTAAGCTTAAAAAAGAAGAAACCTATTGATTTTAAGATGATAAAAGAAATTTTGGGAGAATAATTGACTAAGTATAGAACTCATAATTGCAATGAATTGAGAAAAAAAACGGTAAGAAAAAATGTAATTTTATCTGGTTGGATCAATAAAAAAAGAGATCATGGTAATTTATTATTTATTGATCTTAGAGATAATTATGGGATTACGCAGTGCATAATTGATAAAGATAATGTTAATTTTAATGAATTAGAAAAAATTCAATTAGAGACAGTCATCAAAATTGAGGGAAAAGTAGTTAATAGATCTAATGACGCAATAAACAAAGAAATCCAAACTGGCGAAATTGAAGTTGTGATTAAAAATTTCAAGGTGCTTGGCACCTGCAAGGAATTACCTCTGCCAGTTTTTAGCGATCAAGAGTATGCAGAAGATATCAGATTAAAATATAGATTTCTTGATTTAAGAAGAAAAAAAATTCACGAAAATATTATTTTAAGATCAAAAGTTATTTCATTTATTAGAAATGAAATGAACAAATTAAATTTTTTAGAATTTCAAACTCCAATATTAACTTCCTCAAGTCCTGAAGGAGCTAGAGATTTTTTGGTGCCAAGTCGATTGAACCCTGGAAAATTCTATGCTCTACCTCAAGCCCCCCAACAATTCAAACAATTAATTATGGTATCAGGTTTTGATAAATATTTTCAAATTGCACCTTGTTTCAGGGACGAAGATGCAAGGGCAGATAGAAGTCCAGGAGAGTTTTATCAACTGGATTTGGAAATGTCTTTTGTAGATCAAGAAGATATTTTCAAAGTAGTAGAAAAATTATTGGTAAATACTTTCAAAGAATTTTCCAATAAGAAATTGTTATTCGATAAATTCCCAAGAATTACTTATAAAGATGCAATGTTAAAATATGGATCTGACAAGCCAGATCTAAGAAATCCATTAATTATAAATGATATTACAGAAATATTTTCAAGGGATGATGTTTCATTTGAAATTTTTAAAAAACTTGTCAAATCTGGATCATTGGTAAGATGTATCGTAACTAAAAATACCAAGGATAAACCCAGAAGTTTTTTTGATAATATTGATAAATGGGCAAAAGAGCAAGGGGCCTCTGGTCTTGCGTATTTTACGATTGAAAAAAATCAAGAAATTTTTGGAAAAGGACCTGTTGGAAAATTTTTTTCAAAAGACTCTTTGGAAGAAATTATGAAATTGACTGGGGCGGAAGTGGGCGATAGTATTTTTCTTGCATGTGCAAAACAAAAAGAAATTGAAAAAATTACATCTATTGCACGAGATAAAATAGCAAAAGATTTAGAGTTAATTGATGACGATGTATTTTCTTTTTGTTGGGTTATTGACTACCCAATGTTCGAAAAAGATGAAGTTACTAATAAAATAGAATTTAGCCACAATCCTTTTTCAATGCCTCAAGGTGAGATTGAAAATATCAATTTTGAAAAACCTTTAGATATTCTGGCATATCAATATGACATTGTTTGTAATGGTATTGAATTATCATCTGGAGCAATAAGAAATCACATTCCAGAACTAATGTACAAACTTTTTTCAGTAGCAGGGTACTCCAAAGTTGAGGTTGATCAAAAATTTAGTGGAATGATAAATGCTTTAAGTTACGGAGCGCCTCCACATGGTGGGATAGCCCCAGGTATTGACAGAATAGTTATGCTTCTTGCAAATGAAAAAAATATAAGAGAAGTAACAATGTTTCCTATGAATCAAAATGCACAGGATTTAATGATGAATGCTCCATCAAATGTTAGTGAAAAACAACTTAAAGAGTTAAATATCATCCTTAAAACAAAAAAATAATTATTTTTTACCTTTTAAACTTATTTTTACATCAGACAAATCAACAAGGTTTTTTTTGTAATTGTTTCTTACAAAACCTTTGCTAGTGATATCTTTAACTATTTTTAAAAGTTGATTTTGATCTTCAGAATTTTGTTCATCAGAACTACTGGTATCCGAAATACCTATTGCAGGAGTGTGAGCCAAATCTTCTCTATTTTGATAAGATATGGCTAACTCTCTAAAAATATAATCTAGAATTGATGTGGCACTTAATATTCTATCATTACCATGAACTTTTCCTGATGGCTCAAATTTTGTACCAACAAAGGCACTAATATACTCATCTAATGGAACTCCGTATTGCAGACCAAGAGATACAGCAATAGCAAAGTTATTCATCAAAGCTTTAACTAATTCACCTTCTTTACTTGTATCTATAAAAATTTCTCCAATTTTGCCATCTTCATACTCACCTGTATGTAAATAAACCTTATGATCTCCAATAGTTGCTTTTTGAATGTATCCTTTTCTTCTATCTGGCATCCCAAATCTTTTGCCAGCTTTTTCAGATTTATTTAATGCCTCTGTAACTGATTGCTCAAAGTTTTCTTTTTTAGTTTCATTATTTAATGACACTAAATCAATTTTTTTATCATTAGCCTTATTGCTTTTAGGATCTAAATTCTTAGTTTTTCTACTATCAAGCTTAACATCCAAAACTTCAAATTTTCCATCATCTCTTTTTTCTAGATTTTTTATCTCTGCTTCATTTATATCATCTAAATAATGATTAACCTTAAATGTGCACGTGTAATAAGTCTCAACTAAGTATTTTGCCATTTTACCTCAATTTAAAAAATTTATTTTGAATAATGAATCATTTAATTTATATACAAATCCATATTTTAGTCTAATTTAATTTATACAATTTAAGATTGAATAAAAAAAAATTTGAATGTTGACACTTCTAAAAAAAATTTTCACTTGGTGGAATCAGGACACCTTTGGAACTAGATTGAAAACTATTTTTTATGGAAAATTGGTTGGTAACGATTCATTTGGTAATAAATATTATGAAAGCAAAAGCGGTAAAAGATGGGTCATTTATTCAAATGAAATAGATGCCAGTAAAATTCCTGTTGAATGGTATTCTTGGATTCATTTTATGCCCAATAGAATCGAAAAAAAACATGAATTCAAAAAATATAAATGGCAAAAACCGCATCAATCAAATCTCACCGGAACTGAAGCTGCTTACTACCCAAATAAAAATAAAGAAAATGCCATTAATAAAAAATATAAAAGTTGGAAATCTTAATAAGCTGATAAGTAGTTTGTTAATTTTGATATCCATTGTCATCATCAGTGAAGTAAAATCAGATGATAACTTGGTTGGACAAAACACTGATTTAAAAATTTTAGATAAAATTAGTTCAAAGAATGAGTTAATTAAATTAGTCAATGGTAAAGAATTTATTTATAAAGACCTTGCTATTAAAAGCATGAAATGTACTAATTCAGAATTTGATGATAATCCTGAAACCAAAGCTTATATTCAAGTAAGAGATTTAACAATAAATGATAATGATAAAGTTTATGTTTTTAATGGATGGATGTTTTCATCAAGTCCTTCCATAGCACCTTTTGATCACTCAGTTTATGATATTTGGCTCGTAGATTGTTATTAAATAACTTTTTCTTTATCTAGCCAACTCACATTAAAGTCAGAATTTATAAATTTTTTATGACTCAATAATTTTTTATGTAATGGAATTGTAGTTGTAATTCCTTCTATTACAAATTCGTCTAATGATCTATTCATCCTTTGAATAGCCTCTTTTCTGTTTCTTCCATGAGTAATAACTTTACAAATCATACTGTCGTAATAAGGTGTTACTTTATACCCTTGAAATATAGCTCCATCCACTCTAGTTCTAAAACCTGAAGGTTGGTGACACATACCTATTTCACCAGGTGAAGGTTGAAAATTTTTGCTTGCGTCTTCAGCATTAATTCTGCATTCTATAGCATGACCTCTAGGATTTATGTCTGACTGTTTAAGTGCAGTTTCACCAGTATTAGCAATCCATATCTGTTCTTTAATTATATCAATGCCGGTCACCATTTCTGTTACAGGATGTTCAACTTGAACTCTAGTATTCATTTCTAAAAAGTAAAACTTTCCATCTTCGTATATAAATTCTACAGTCCCCGCACCTTCATATCCAATTTTACTGACCATTTTCACTGTTCTTTCAAATAAATCTTTTCTAATCTCATCATTTAATACTGGGCTAGGGGTTTCTTCTATTAATTTTTGATGCCTTCGTTGTACTGAACAATCTCTTTCATGCAAGTGTACAGTTCTATTTTTTCCAGCTAATATCTGAACTTCAATATGTCTTGGGTTTTGAAAAAATTTTTCAATATAAACTTCGTCATTTCCAAAATATTTTTTAGCTTCTGATTTTGCAGTAGAAAATAAAGTCTCAAATTCCTCTTCCTTATAAACAATTTTCATTCCTTTACCACCACCTCCACCTGATGCTTTAATAAGAACAGGGAAACCTATTTTTTTACAAAGTATTTTGGCTTCATTGATATCTTTTACCCCACCTTCAGACCCTTCAATTACTGGTAGGCCGTTTTCTTTAGCAATTTTTTTTGCTTGAATTTTATCTCCCATCATTTTAATTAATTTTGAAGAAGCACCAATAAATTTTATATTATTTTCTTCTAGGACACGGGCAAAATTTGCATTTTCAGATAAAAAACCATAACCAGGATGAACTGCTTCAGCATTTGTTATTTCAATTGCTGACATTAGAGCTGGTATGTTTAAATAGCTACTTGATGGTTGGTGTGAGCCAATGCAAACACTTTCATCAGCCATTCTAACATGCATACTTTCTCTATCAACATCAGAGTGAACTGCTACAGTTGATATTCCCCACTCCTTACATGCTCTGATTACTCTAACTGCAATTTCCCCACGGTTTGCAATTAAAATCTTTTTAAACATTACTCTACTCTAGAATGATTATTGTTTGTCCGAACTCTACTGGCTGACCATCATCGACACAGATTTCTTTTACAACTCCATCTGCCGATGAAGGAACATGATTCATTGTTTTCATTGCCTCAACAATCATAACCGTATCACCTTTTTTGATTTTTTTTCCAATCTCCACAAATTTCTTAGCACCTGGTTCAGGAGCCAGATAGGCTGTACCAATAATTGGAGAAACAATCTTTACTCCACTTGAAGTATTATTTGAAGTATGTTCAATTTGTTTATCAGAAGTTGAATTTTGAATAACTGATGCTGGTTGATTATTAATAGAAACATTATTTTTAGAAACTTTTATTTTAGTATCTTTTTCTGTAAATTCTATTTCAGTTAACTTAAATTCATCTAAATATTCACTTAGTTCTTTTATTAATTGTTTATCAATTTTCATTATTTATCATCTTCTCTATTGCAATTATGGCCAAAATATAACCTTCTGAACCTAAACCAAAAATTCCTCCAGTAACTATATCACTAATGAGGGATTTATGTCTAAATTCTTCTCTTTTATATATATTTGAAATATGTAATTCAATTATTGGTTTTTTAATAACATTGAGAGCATCTCTAATTGCTACCGAGGTATGAGTAAAACCAGCAGCATTTATAATTATACCATCAAAGTTTTTTCTTGCTTCTTGAATTTTATTTACTAATTCACCCTCAATATTTGATTGAAAGAATTCACCAGTCATTGAAAGTTTATTAATCTCATCTAAACAAATTTTTTTTAAATTATCAAACGATATTGCACCATATTGTGATTGTTCTCTTTCCCCTAATAGATTAATATTAGGACCATTGATAATAATTATTTTATTATTCATTTAGCTTTTATATACGATGAAAAAAATAAAAAAAATAAAAATTAAGCTAAATGGCAAAAATAGGAGCGTTGATCATGGTTCTAGTTTAAATGAGTTGATTAATAATTTGAATATACCTATTAAAAAAGTTGCTATAGAATTTAATAAAGAAATAATTGATAAAAAAAGCATCAAAAAAATAAAATTAAAAAATAATGATATTATTGAAATTGTCCATTTTATTGGAGGAGGTTAGATTTGATTAAAGATAAATTGATAATCGCAAATAAAAAATTTAATTCAAGATTAATAGTAGGAACGGGAAAATACAAAAATATGTCTGAATGTGCTAAAGCAATTAAATTATCAGGTGCAAACATTGTCACCGTGGCTGTGAGAAGAGTTAATATAGAAGATAAAAACAAACCTTTGTTGATGGACTATATTGACCCAAAAAAAATAACTTATTTACCAAATACAGCTGGGTGCTTTACTTCAGAAGATGCATTAAGAACTTTAAGATTAGCAAGAGACATAGGTGGATGGAAACTAGTTAAACTTGAAGTCTTGGGAGACAAAAAGAATCTTTTTCCAGATATGATAGAAACTCTTAAATCTACAGAAGTTTTATCTAAAGAAGGCTTTAAAGTTATGGTCTATTGTAACGATGATCCATTAATGGCAAAAAGATTAGAAAATGTTGGAGCCTCAGCTATAATGCCATTGGCCGCTCCAATTGGTTCTGGTTTAGGCATACTTAATAAAATAAATATAAAAATAATTAGAAATCAAACTAAATTACCTTTGATAATTGATGCGGGGTTAGGGCAAGCTTCAGATGCAACTATTGCAATGGAGTTAGGTTGCGACGGCGTTTTAGTTAATACAGCCATTGCTAAAGCAAAAAAACCTTTCAATATGGCATCTGCATTTAAGAATGCTGTGGTTGCGGGAAGACAATCTTACCTTTCAGGTAGAATAGATAAAACTTTAATGGGAAGTCCTTCTTCACCGTTAAAAGGAGTTATTTAGTTTTTTTAAAGTATTTTTTTTTGAAACTTTTTTTTTTGATAAATTTTTTTTTATCTTTAATTCCAGTAATCTTATCTGCAATTTTCTGTTGTTTAAGGTTTGTTAATTTTTCGTGATGCTCAATTAATTCAATAGTTTTTTTTGATTTATTTTGAATATTAATAATATACTCTGGAATGATAAGAGAATTATCAGTAATAATATCTATAATCATTTTATTTTTTTTCTCAAAATAAGTTAAGTCATCAAAAAAATTTTCTTTTAAAAAATCAGATATTTTTTCACAAACTTTAAGTTCAACAAATTTTGCTTTATTTTGCACAGACTTTAATTCAACCATTTTTAGTAGTTTTTGTGCAAATGATTCATCAGTTAGTTCAACTTTCCATTTCACTGCACTTTCTCTCAACCTTTGTCGAGACATTTCGAGTAAACCAAAATTACTAATTCTACCAATTTGTATTCTTGCTCTATCAGATCTACATTTTTCTTTTAAACGTTTTTCAACTAATCTTCTATTTCCGTAACTGAGCATATCTATAAAATCTATAATAATTAATCCTGAAAGATCTCTAACTTTTATTTGTCTAGCAATTTCTTCAGACGCTTCAAGATTTGTATCTAAGGCAGTGCTTTCAACATTTTTTTGTTTTATTGAACTTCCAGAATTTATATCGATAGATACTAAAGCCTCCGTTGGATTAATTACCAAATATCCTCCAGAACTAAGTTTAATTTCAGATTCAAATATTTGATTTAGTTTTTGTTCAATATTTTCTTCAATAAACAAAGGAGTTTTTCCTCTATATTTTTTAATTTTTTTAACATGTGATGGCATTATCATTTTCATGAAATTTTGAGCTTTTTTATAGCCTTCGTTACCTTCTATAATTATATTCTTTGTATTTTCATCATACATGTCTCTTAAAGTTCTTTTAATTATTTCACTTTCTTGATGTATCAAAGATGGGGCTACAGAATTTAATGCATTATCTTTTATCTGGTTCCAAGTATTTTTTAGAGTTTCAAGATCTTGATTAATTTCATTCTTAGTTTTATTGCTACCAGCCGTTCTAACTATCAAACCCATTTCTTGTGGTATCTCTATTTCATTAAGAATAGATCTAATTTTTTTTCTATCAGCAGGGTTAAATATTTTTCTTGAAATACCCCCACCTTTTGGTGTGTTAGGCATTAAAACAATATATTTACCAGCTATAGAGATAAAAGTACTTAGCGCAGCTCCTTTTTGACCTCTTTCATCTTTTATAACTTGAATAAGAATTACTTGATTTGGTTTTATGACTTCCTGAATTTTATACCTTTTAAATTTAAAACGTTTTTCAGGTTTTTTGTCTTTGTCTTGGTCTTGCTTCAAATCATCTAAAGAATTATTTTCTGAATTATTATTTTCTGTAGAATTATCGGTATCAGCTAAAATTTCCTCTGAATTTTCTGATTTTTTAATTTCTAAAGGATCATCTATTTCTAATTTTCCTTCTGCTAAATCTTTTTCCTCTTTTGCCTCAACTTCTTTTGACAGTTCCTCTCTAGCTTTTTCTTCTTCTTTTTTGATTATCTCTAAATCGCTTTTTGGAATTTGATAATAGTCAGACTGAATGTCGTTGAATGATAAAAAACCATGTCTTTCCCTTCCAAAATCAATAAAGGCAGCTTGTAACGACGGTTCAATTCTGCTTACTTTTCCTAAGTAAATATTATTTTTAATTAAGCTATTTTTTAAGCCTTCGTATTCGTAATCTTCAATATTGTTTTCAGATTTAAGTACAACTCTAGTTTCATTAGGATGTGAAGCATCAATATATAAATTTTTTTCCATGTTATTTTGATTAATTGTTTCATTAAGTTTTGATTTTTATAAAATTTTGTTTGTTAATATTGCCTTATCTTTAACAAATTCCACTATATAATGGAAACAAAATGACTGTTTTTTTTAAAAATTTATTAATTGCTATTTTAAGTTTATTCTTACTCATATCATTAACTATTTTGATAGTTTTGTGGACTTTCTCTAATAGTATTCCAGATTATAGGTTCCTTAAAAACTACAAACCTCCTGTATCTAGCAAAATGTACTCAGGAAATGGGGAATTAGTTGCTGATTTTTCAAGGGAAAAAAGAATATTTGTTCCTTATGGCGCAATTCCTAAAAATGTTATCAATTCTTTTTTATCTGCAGAGGATAAAAACTTTTTTTCACATCCCGGTGTTGATGCCAAAGGCGTGATGCGAGCAATTGTAAACAATATTAAAAATGTACTGAGCTCAAAAAGACTAGAAGGAGCATCTACTATCACCCAGCAAGTTGCAAAAAATTTCTTATTAACAAATGAGGTAAGTTTTAATAGAAAAATAAAAGAAGCAATCTTAGCATTTAGAATTGAACGAGCTTTATCGAAAGAAAGAATTTTAGAATTATATTTGAATCAAATTTACTTAGGAAGTGGCGCTTATGGTGTAGCGGCAGCAAGTCTTGAATATTTTGATAAATCTATTAAGGAACTTAATTATAATGAAGCTGCACTGTTAGCAGCATTGCCTAAAGCTCCAAGCAAATATAATCCTTATAGAAATAAGGAGTTAGCTAAATTTAGAAGAAATCTTGTTTTAAAAAATTTATACGAAAATGATTTTATAAATGAAAAAAAATATATAAAATTCAGAGATCAAACAATAAAATTAAAAAAAACAAAAAAAATTTTTTTAGAAAATTCTCAATACTATATTGAAGATGTTAGAAAAAACATTATTAACAAATTGACTTATGAAAAGGTTTATAACCAAGGATATAATATAAATACTCCAATAAATCTAGAATTCCAAAAAATTGCAACACAGTCTTTAAGAAACGGATTGGTAGCTTATGATAGAAGAAAAGGATGGCGTGGTCCAATCAGTAATATTACTTACACAAAAGATTGGTCTAAAAAGATTAGTAAAAAATTTAAACTAGAAAAATCAATTCAATGGCAAATTGCGATTGTTAAAAAAATTAATCAATTTAATTCCATTATTGAAACAGAAAGTGATTTACAAGGTGAAATTAGATATAAAGATATATCTTGGACTAAAAAAGAATTTAAAGATCTATTTAAAATAGGGGATGTAATTTATGTAAAACTAATTGAAAAAGATTTTTATACCCTCCAACAACTTCCTAAAATTAATGGAGGAATTGTTGCAATGGATCCGTTTACTGGAAGAGTTCTTGCATTAAGCGGAGGTTTCAGTTTTAAAAACAGTGAATTCAACAGAGTATCACAAGCCTTAAGACAGCCTGGTTCAGCGTTTAAACCATTCGTATATGCTTTGGCTTTAGAAAATCAATACACACCCTCATCTCTAGTTTTGGATGCACCACTTGTTTTAGATCAAGGTATTGATTTAAAAAAATGGAAACCAGAAAATTATGGAAAAAAATTTTATGGTCCATCCACGCTTAGAGTTGGATTAGAAAAGTCTAGAAATTTGATGACAGTTAGAATAGCCCAAAGCCTTGGCGTAGATAAAGTTGCAAATTTTACAAAAAAAATGAATATTTATGAAAATCCAGATGAATTACTTTCAATATCATTAGGATCAGCTGAAACAACATTATTAAATTTAACATCTGCATATTGCTCTTTTGTTAATGGAGGAAAGTTAATTAATCCTGTTATAATTGATCGTATTCAAGACGGGGAAGGTAATACAATAATTAATAATGAAAATAGAAAATGTGTAAACTGTGAACAAATTTCTTTTACAGGAAAAGAATTTCCAAAAATTGAAGATAGCTATGATCAAGTTTTATCTCCTCAAACTGCACATCAGCTAACATCTATTTTACAAGGTGTTGTGGAAAGAGGAACTGGGAAAAAATTAAGGAAATTAGGATTAAATATTGCTGGCAAAACAGGCACCACTAATGAAAATTCTGACGCCTGGTTTATTGGCTTTACATCAAATTTAGTAATTGGCGTGTATGTTGGTATGGATAATCCTGAGCCATTAGGAAGATTTGAAACAGGTTCTAAAGCAGCATTACCTATATTTGAAGAATTTGTAAAAAAAGCTGTGAAGAAATCAGACGCTAGACCTTTCAAAGTTTCTGATGGTATAACCTTAATGGTTGTAGACTCAACAACTGGAGAAAAAGCAAAATTCAATTCAAAAAATACAATTATTGAGTCTTATAAGAGCAAAAATGTCTTTGATGGAAAAGTTTTGTACTCAAATAATAATAGATTAGATGTAAATAATATATTAAAGTTTTATTAATGGATAATAAATATTTAAATTTAAAAAAAGAGATAGAAAAAATAAATCAAAGAGTTAAGGAGTATCTTTGAAAAAAATGATATTTACTCAAAATTAGAAAATCAAAACAAACAGATGCTAGATACTGATTTTTGGCAGGATAAAGCAAAATCTCAAAAAATAATTAAAGAAAAAAAACTTTTTGAAGATTTAGTCAATTCACATATTCAATCGAATAAACAATTGCAAGATTTGCACGAATTGTACGAATTAGCCATAGATGAAAACAATACTGATATTCAAAGTGAAGTTAATCAAAGCATTAAAGAATTAAGAAATTTAGCTAAACAAAACGAAATAAAGTGTTTTTTATCCAATGAAGCTGACTCATTAGACTCTTATGTTGAGATACATGCTGGGGCTGGTGGTACTGAAAGTCAAGACTGGGCTGATATGTTAAGAAGAATGTATATTAAGTGGTCAGATAAAAAAAGTTTTAAATACCATATAGTAAGCGAACATAAAGGAGATGAAGCAGGTATAAAATCAACCACAATCAAAATAGAAGGTGATTATGTTTTTGGCTGGCTGAAGAAAGAGTCAGGTATCCATAGACTAGTAAGAATTTCTCCATTTGACTCCGGTGCAAGAAGACATACTAGTTTTGCTAGTGTGTGGATATATCCAGTTGTAGATGAAAATATTAACATTGAAATAATAGAAAAAGATTTAAGGATTGATACTTATCGATCAAGCGGAGCAGGTGGACAGCATGTGAATACAACTGATAGCGCTGTACGCATAACTCACACACCTTCTAAAATAGTTGTACAATGTCAAAACGAGAGATCACAACATAAGAATAAAGAAACTTGCATGAATATGTTAAGAGCTAGGTTATATGATTTTGAAACCAAGAAGAAAGACGAGCAAAACCAAAATAAAGAAGAATCTAAATCAGAAATAGGATGGGGCCATCAAATAAGATCTTACGTTTTGCAACCATATAGATTGGTTAAAGATAACAGAACTAATCATGAGAGCACAAGTCCTGACAAAGTTTTAGATGGTGAAATAGATGAGTTTTTAGAAAGATCTTTATATCAAATTAAATGAAAAAAATAATCTACAGAACAATAATTATATTAACGATATCATTACTAATTATAGTAATTTATTTAAGCACAATTGGAATTAAAACAGATAAATTTAACAAACAAATAACATCCCAAGTTAATAACATTAAACCAAATTTAGAGCTTAAATTAAACGATGTTAGTGCAACTCTAGATCCATTTAACTTAGAAATAAAAGCTAAAACTTTTGGTGCAGAACTAATATACAGAGAAAGAATTATTCAATTAGAAAACATTGAAACTAAAATTTCACTTAAATCATTTGTAAGTGGTAAGTTTGCTATATCTAAAATATTTGTATCTACAAAATATTTAGCAATAAAAGATCTAATTACATTCATAAGAGTTCTAAACAATAGCCCTAAACTTTTCATTGCAGAGCAATTTGTTAAAAACGGACACGTAGTGGCAGATTTAAAATTAGAATTTGACGAATTAGGTAATCTAAAAAATAATTACAAAATTTATGGATTAGTTAAAAATGGAAAAATAAGTTTACTTAATAAATATATCTTAAATAAAATTGATTTCAATTTTGAAATTTATCAAAAAAATTTAAGATTTAATGAAATTGAATTATTTATAAACAATAAAAATATTTTTATACCTGAATTAGTTGCTTTAAAAAAAAATAATGAATATTCAATTTCAGGTAAATCTAATGCAAAAAATATAAATCTTGCAAAAAAAGATATTGACAATTTAGTTAAAGATAAATTTTTAGGATTAGATATCGAGGAAATTTCATTTAGTTCAGAAAATGATTTTAAATTTCAAGTAGATAAAAAATTTAAAATTAAAAATTTAAATATAAAATCAGATATAGATCTTGAAAACTTAAAATTGAAAAATTCTCTAATACCAAAAGATTTTTTTCCACAAATTAAAAAAGATATAATTTTTAAAAATCAAAAAATAAAACTAAAATATACAAAGGGTGATTTAAGTGTTGATGGAGAAGGTGAAGTTTTTTTACAAAATGAAGTTGATAGAATCAGATATAAAATTTATAAAAATGAAAATGAAATTAAGTTCAATACAACTCTAGTTATTTCAAAAAATCCATTTCAGATTGATTTATTAAATTATGAAAAAAACAAAGATTCAAATTTAGAATTAAGCTTTAAAGGTAAAAATAAAGTTAATAAGAAATTAATATTTGATGAAATTTTTTTAAAAGAAAAAAATAATATTATTTCTTTAAAAAATTTGATTTTATTGAGTGATAATAAGATTAATGATATAGGAAATATTAATATCAATTACACGGACAAAGAAAATTTAAAAAATAATATACAGCTAACAAAAAAAAATAAAAATTATTTAATATCTGGGAGCAATTTTAATATTGATAATATAGTTAGTGAATTATTAAATTCAGAAAATGATAAAAAACTTTTTCTTTTTAATAAAAATTTAAAGTTTATTATTGATATTAAAAAAGTTTACCTAGATAAAAATAATTTTATTAACAATTTGAAAGGACTCATATCCTTCGATAAAAGTGAAATTTCTGAATTAAATTTAGAGTCAAAATTCTCTAATCAAAAAAGTATTAAATTAACTATAAAAAAAATTGGTGAAGAAAAAATTACAACATTATTTTCACAGGAAGCAAAACCTCTTGTGAATAGATATAAATTTATAAAAGGTTTTGAAGAGGGTAATCTTGATTTTTATTCAATAAAAAAAAATGGTGTTACAAATTCTACTTTGATAATTGATAATTTTAAGATTCAAGAAATTCCAGCACTAGCTAAGTTGTTAACATTAGCTTCTCTTCAAGGAATAGCCGATTTATTAACTGGTGAAGGTATAAGGTTTACAGATTTTGAAATGAAATTTTCAAGTAAAGATAAGCTAATGACTATAAACGAAATGTATGCAATTGGACCTGCAATATCAATTTTAATGGATGGTTACATCGAGAGTAGAAAATTAATTAGTTTACGAGGTACATTAGTTCCAGCAACAACTGTTAATAGAACGATTTCATCAATACCAATAATTGGAGATATATTAGTAGGAAAAAAAGTTGGGGAAGGTGTCTTTGGTGTTAGTTTCAAAATTAAGGGAGCACCTGACGATCTTGAAACTATGGTAAATCCAATCAAAACTTTAACACCAAGGTTTATTACTCGAACTTTAGAAAAGATCAAAAAAAATTAATCAATTTCTATTTTAATATGCCTTTTTTTTCCTAGAGATAATTTTAAAAAATTATCTTGAAAAAAATCTATAGAAATTTTTTGTTTATCATTTAAAATTATTATATTGTTAATTTTAACAGCCTTTCCTTTTATCAGTCTCCGGGCTTCGCTTTTTGATTTTTCTAACTTAGAAAAAATTATTAGATCTAAAATATCAATTTTTTTTTTAATACTTTCTTTTTTAATTTTAATTGAAGGCAAAGTCGATCCACTTGAGTTTTCAGCAAATACTTCTTTTGCAGTATTTTCTGAATTTTGAGCTTCAACTTCACCATGAAGTAAGGATGTAGTCTTATTAGCTAGTAAAATTTTTAATTCATTTATGTTTTTATTTTTAATTTCTAAAATTTCTTGTGTAGTTAAATCAGTAAATATATTTAAAAATTTTATTACGTCACGATCATCAGTATTTCTCCAAAATTGCCAATAATTATAAGCAGATAAAAATTTTTTGTCTAACCAGATAGCACCGCTTTCTGTTTTCCCCATTTTGGCACCAGTTGCAAGAGTAATTAATGGAGTTGTTAATCCATAAGTTTGTTTATTTGAGTATCTTTTGATTAAATCAACACCGTTAACAATATTTCCCCATTGATCAGATCCTCCAATTTGTAAAACACAATTTTCTTTTTCATTTAATTCTAAAAAATCATAGGCTTGCAAAATCATATAATTGAATTCCATGTAACTCAAAGATTGCTCCCTATCTAATCTTGCTTTAACACTATCAAATGTTAACATCTTATTAATTGTAAAATGTTTTCCAACATCTCTTAAAAACGAGATATAATTTATATTTTTTAACCAAGTAAAATTATTCACAAATATAGGTTTTGTATCATTATTGCTAAAATCTAAATAGTTTTTCAAAATATTTTCTATATTTTTTGTATTTTTTTCAATTTCGTTTTCAGTTAACATTTTTCTAGTTTTATCTTTACCTGAGGGATCACCTATTCTTGTAGTGCCACCACCAAGTAATACAATTGGTTTGTGACCATGTTTTTGAAGTAATCTAAGACACATTATTTGAAGAAGACTACCAACATGCAAACTTTCGGCAGTACAATCAAAGCCTATGTAAGCTTTTATCTTTTTATTATCCAATAATTTAGATAATTCATTTTCATTGGTGCATTGATAGTAAAAACCCCTATCTTTAAATTCTTTTAAAAATTTATTCATAAGCTTATAGTTCTACAATATACAAATTTTTTTAAAAAAAAATAAATATGAAAAAAAATTTTTTTACCTCCCTAGGTTTAATGAGTGGTACATCGATAGATGGAGTGGATTTATCAGTGATTAAATCAGATGGATTTAGTGAAGTTGAGCAATTGTACGATAAATATCATGAATTTGATGATAATTTACATGAGGAATTATTAGATGTAAGAAATAGTTTAAATCAACCGGAGGATTTAAAAGTTAATTTTGAAAAAATTAGAAATATTGAGAAAAAATTCACTTTATTTAATAGTAAAATTATAAATGAGCTTGTTAAGGAAACTGGTTTTAAAATTGATTTAATAGGTTTTCATGGACAGACAATTTTACATTTTCCTAGAAAAAGAATATCAAAACAATTAGGAGATGGAAATCTTTTATCTCAACTTTCAAAATGTTTGGTTGTAAATAAATTTAGACAAAACGACTTAGATAATAATGGACAAGGAGCACCTCTGACTCCAATTTTTCATAATGTAATTACAAAAAACCTAAATCAAAGTTTTAATTTAGATTATCCAATGAACATTATAAACATAGGTGGAATTACAAATGTATCTCAGATTATTAGTGATAACGATTTAGAAAAAGATATTTTTGCATATGATATAGGTCCAGGAAATTGTTTAATTGACGAATGGATAAGAAAAAATAGTAATAAAAGATATGATAAAAATGGTGAAATAGCAAATTCAGGAAGAGTAGATGAATTAATTTTCAATCAAGCAATAGAAAATTTTGAAATTATTTCAATTAAAGAGTCGCTAGATGTAAAAAACTTTGATTTATCATTTGTAAAAGGTTTGTCTTTAGAAAATGGATGTGCAACTTTAACCAAATTTACAGCTTTTTTAATTTCTGAGGGTTTAAAAAAAATTGATAAAATACATGATTTATCAAATCAAAATTATATCTTGTGTGGAGGGGGAAGAAAAAATAAAGCTTTAATTAATGATATTAATAAATTTATGAGTAGAGATAAAGTTATACTAGCCGATATTGATAAATATCAAATAAATGGAGATTTTGTTGAGTCTCAAGCATTTGCTTATCTTGCAATTAGAACTTTTTTAGACTTACCGATTTCTTTTCCAAATACCACTCGCTGTAAAAAACCTTGCACAGGTGGAGTGGTTATTAAAAATTTTTAATATAGTGCAGTTTCTTTTTTTATATATTTGTCTAATTGTTTAATTAATTTATCTTCATTTTTTGAAAAGAAATGATTAGCATCAGGTACAGATTGAAAATCTACCTTGATACCCTTTTGTGCACTTAATCTTTTATCCAATTCAGTAATATGTTCTAAAGGAACTAATTCATCTTTTTTACCATAAATCATTAATCCAGATGTGGGACATGGTGACAGGAAAGAAAAATCATATGCATTTGGTTGAGGAGATATAGCTATAAATCTATTAATTTCCGGTCTACGCATTAACAATTGCATTGCAATTAATGAACCAAACGAAAATCCAGATACCCAACATTGTGAGTTGTCAAAATTTTCTCTTTCCAACCAGTCTAAAGCAGCAGCAGCATCTGCCAATTCACCTTGACCATTGTCAAACTCTCCATCACTTTTACCTACACCTCTAAAATTAACTCTACAAACAGAAAAATCATTTTCCATAAATATTTTAAAAGTTTCAACAACAACTTTATTATTCATTGTTCCACCATATTGAGGGTGTGGTTGCAACACTAAGGCTACGGGAGATGTATTTTTTTTACTTTTAAAATATTTACTTTCAAGTCTTCCTGCAGGCCCAGGTATGAAAATTTCAACAATTTTATTATCCATATACGCTAGTGATTATTATTATCAAAAAAAAATTACGTTTATCACAAGTAAGCGACAATATGTAAATTTTTTTAATTTAATCTATACTTGACCAAATAAGTCAAGTATGTATAAAAAGCCTCAAAATAAAAGGGTATTATGAAATTAACATCTAGAGGCAGATATGCTGTAATGGCATTAATAGATTTAGCAAGGTTTGATGGTATCAGCCCAGTATCTTTAAGAGACATATCCTTAAGACAAGGAATTTCATTGGATTATTTAGAACAAATTTTTTTTAAATTAAAGAAAAATGAGATTGTTAAAAGTATTAGAGGTACTCAAGGAGGGTATATTTTATCAATGAAACCTAATGAAATTAAACTTACAAACATTTTTCAAGCTGTCGATGAAAAAGTCAAAACTGTTCAATGTAAAAAAGAGTCTAAAAAGGGTTGCAATGGTAAAGCCACAAAATGTGTCACTCATAATCTGTGGGATGAATTAGAAAAACATATCAATGGTTTTTTTGAAAAAAAAAGCCTAGAAGATTTATTAAAAAATAGCACTGAACAAAGAATATAATATGAATAATAGACAAAAAGAAATTGAAAGCTTAAAAGATTACAAATATGGTTTTTCAACCGATATAGAAAATATTCAAGCTCCAAAAGGATTAAATGAAGATGTAATTAAGTTTATTTCCAATATTAAAAAAGAACCTGAATGGATGCTTAAGTTTAGACTCAAAGCTTTTGAAAGATTTAAGGTTTTAAAAGAACCTGATTGGCAAAAACCAAAATATCCAAAAATTGATTATCAAGATCTTTATTATTATTCAGCACCAAAGAGTTTGAAAGATAAACCGAAGAGTCTTGATGAATTAGATCCAAAGCTTCTTGAAACATACAAAAAACTTGGGATCCCTCTTCAGGAACAAGCAAGATTAAATGGAATAGCTGTTGATGCAGTATTTGACTCTGTTTCTGTTGCAACTACTTTTAAAGAAGAATTAACAAAACAAGGTATTATATTTTGTCCAATATCAGAAGCAATCCAAAATCACTCAGAGTTAGTTAAAAAATATTTGGGATCTGTAATTCCAACTAGTGATCATTTTTTTGCAACATTAAACTCTGCTGTTTTCACTGATGGCTCTTTTGTCTACATCCCAGAAGGAGTTAGATGTCCAATGGAATTATCAACTTATTTTAGAATTAATGCATCAAACACTGGTCAGTTTGAAAGAACTTTAATCATTGCTGATAAAGGAAGTTATGTGAGTTATTTAGAGGGATGCACAGCTCCAATGAGAGATGAAAATCAATTACATGCTGCTAATGTAGAATTAATTGCGCTTGATGATGCTGAAATAAAATATTCTACAGTACAAAATTGGTATCCAGGAGACAAAGATGGTAAAGGTGGGATCTATAATTTTGTAACTAAAAGAGGTTTATGCAAAGGAAAAAATTCAAAGATTTCTTGGACACAAGTGGAAACAGGCTCTGCAATAACTTGGAAATATCCAAGTTGTATTCTAAAAGGAGATAACTCAGTTGGAGAGTTTTATTCAATTGCAATTACAAATAACCATCAAAAAGCTGATACAGGAACTAAAATGATACATCTTGGTAAAAATACAAAAAGTAAAATTATTTCGAAAGGAATTTCAGCCGGTAGTTCAGACATGACATATAGAGGTCTAGTTGATATTTCATCAAAAGCTAAAGACTCAACTAATTATACTCAATGTGACTCTTTATTAATGGGTAATAAATGTGGAGCCCATACTGTTCCTTACATAAAAAATAAGAATTCAGATTCTAATATTGCTCATGAGGCAACTACATCCAAGATTAGTGAAGACCAGTTACACTATTGTCAACAAAGAGGTTTAAATCCAGAGGAGGCTGTTGGGTTAATTGTTAACGGTTTTTGTAAAGAGGTTTTACAACAGTTGCCAATGGAATTTGCAGTAGAAGCACAAAAATTAGTAGGTATTAGTCTAGAAGGAAGTGTGGGTTAATGCTTAAAATAAACAATTTAAACGCAATTATTGATAAAAAGTCTATTCTAAATGGATTGTCATTAAAAATAAATCCTGGAGAAGTTCATGCAATTATGGGTCCTAATGGATCTGGAAAAAGCACATTATCAAATATCTTATCTGGAAAAAAAGGATATGAAGTTTCAGGGGAAGTTCTTTTTGAGGAAAAAGATTTATTTGAACTTGAAATTGAGGAAAGAGCTCACAAAGGTATATTTTTAGCTTTTCAATATCCATTAGAAATTCCAGGAGTAAATACCAATATATTTTTAAAAACTTCTTTAAATGCCGTAAGAAAAGCTAGAGGTGAAAAAGAACTTGATGCTATTGAATTTCTTAAATTAGTGAAAGAAAAATCAAAAAAACTAAAATTTGATGAGGAAAAACTAACAAGACAATTAAATGTTGGTTTTTCAGGTGGAGAAAAAAAGAAAAATGAAATTTTACAAATGTCGTTGTTAGAACCAAAATTATCAATTTTAGATGAAACAGACTCAGGCCTAGATATTGATGCCTTAAAGATTGTTGCAGATGGAGTAAATACATTAAGAGATAAAAAAAATTCTTTTTTAATTATTACTCACTATCAAAGATTGCTTGATTATATTAAACCGGATTTTGTTCATGTTTTGATGAATGGAAAAATTGTAAAATCTGGAGGACCAGATTTAGCCCTAGAATTAGAAAAAAAAGGATATGAAAATTTTAATTAAATGAAAGAACGATTACAAAAAGATTTTGATAATAGTATTAAAAATTTGAGTTTATCTCAAAAAGATATTGAAACAAAAAAATTTTGTTTAGATAATTTCATAAACAAAGGTTTTCCAAATAGAAAAGAAGAAGATTGGAAATTCTCAGATCTTAATCAAATAATTAAAAATAATATTGAAGAACTAAGTTTTTATAATGATTACACATCTACTAATAAAATTGATAACTCTGTGTTTGTAGATGGATTAGAGCATAATAAAATAGTTTTTATAAATGGTAGAATTGAAAAAATTGATTTTGATTATGAAAAAAAAGAACAAATTGAAATTATAGATCAGTCAGAAACTATTAATAAATCTAATAATAACAATTCTTTGTCTGATTTAAATAATGCCTTTACTAACAAATGTTTTAAAATATTAGTCAAAAAGGGTTACCAATTAGTAAAACCTCTTATTATTTATCATACAACTAATTCAAAAATTTGCTCCAAAAATATAAATTTAAGACTAGATTTTGAACTAGATAAAGATAGTTCATTAAGAGTAATTGATTTATTTAATGATGCATCTGAAAAAAATTTTTTAAACATTTTTTATAATTTTGAATTAAAAGAAAATTCAGTTTTAAAAAATTACAAAGTAGATAAATTTGAAAATAAAAATATTAAATATTCTTTTAACAATGTTGAGCAAGACAAAAATAGCATTTCAGAAACATTTATTTTATCTTCAGGATCAAATTTTTTTAAAAATGAGATTAATTGTAATTTAAAGGGACAGTATTCATCAGCCTTTGTGAATGGTATTCTCTCTCTTAACGATGATAAGCATCATGAAATAAGAACAGTAATAAATCATTTAACTGAAAATACTAAAAGCTATCAATTAATTAAAAGTGTCTTAGAAGAAACTTCTAAAGCAGTTTATCAAGGAAAAATATTTGTTAATTCAGATGCACAGAAAACTGATGGATACCAATTGAGTAAGGCAATATTATTAAATAAAGAGACGGAGTTTAATGCTAAGCCGGAGCTAGAAATTTATGCCGATGACGTTAAGTGTTCACATGGTTCATCATCAGGTAGTTTAAATGATGAGTCTATATTTTATTTAATGTCTAGAGGATTAAGCTATCAACAATCAAGAGAGTTATTAATTAATGGCTTTTTACTTGATGTAGTAGAAAAAATAACTGACTCAGAAATAAAGAATTTAATTAAAAATATAATTGGAATCAAAGAGTGAAAATAAATAATATAAAAAAGGAATTTCCAATTTTTGATGAAAAAGTTCAAAATAATGATTTAGTTTATTTAGATAGTGCAAACTCATCTCAAAAACCAAAGGTTGTTGTGGATAGGATTAATGAATTTTATACTAAGCAATTTTCAAATGTTGGCAGAAGTGTTCATTATCTTGCGGTTGCTGCAACTAATTTATATGAAAATACAAGAATATCTGTACAAAAATATATTAATGCTAAAGACAAAAATGAGATAGTGTTTACAAAAGGAGCAACAGAAGCATTAAATCTTGTTGCAAATACATTAGGCCAAAATTACTTGCAAAAAGATGATGAAGTTTTAATTACTGAACTTGAACATCATTCTAATTATGTTCCTTGGCATTTTCTTAGAAAATCAAAAAATATAAAAATAAATTTTGCAGAGATAAATGAAGATGGTGAAATTACATTAGAGGAAATAGAAAAAAAAATAACTCCAAAAACAAAAATAATATCAATTACTCATTTGTCTAATGTTACGGGCGCTATTTTACCAGTAAAGGAAATAACTAAACTCGCTCATTCAAAAGGAATCATAGTGGTCGTTGACGGGTGTCAAGGTGCACCACATTTAAAATTAGATATGCAAGATTTAGATTGTGATTTCTATGCAATTTCTTGTCACAAAATGTATGGACCAACAGGTTTAGGAGTTTTGTATGGTAAGAAAAAATGGCTGGAGGAACTGCCACCATATCAAGGTGGTGGAGGAATGATAAGTGAGGTTAAAAAAGATAGAATTTCTTATGGTGATTTGCCTAACAAGTATGAGGCTGGAACCATGGCTACAGCACAAGTAATTGCTTTTGACCAGTCAATAAAATTTTTAGAAAGTATTGGTATAGATAATGTTATGAAACATGAGGCTGATTTAGTTGAATATGGGCAAGAATTATTACAAAAAAATAATTCAGTCAAACTTATTGGAAATCCAAGAAATAGAGGAGGTGTATTATCTTTTACTATAGAGGGAGTTCACCCTCATGATATAGCAACTATATTAGATGAAGATGGGATAGCGATAAGAGCAGGACATCATTGTTGTCAAATTTTACATGATAAATTAAATATTCCAGCAAGTGCAAGAGCATCGGTTGGAATTTATAATACTAAAGAAGATTTAGAACAGTTAAATGAATCAATAAACAATTGTAAAAAAATTTTTAATTTATAATGAACTTAAAAGAACTTTATCAAGAAATTATATTAGAACACGGCAAGAACCCTAGAAATCTTAGAAAGACAGAAGATTTTAATAAAGATGCAAAGGGTAATAATCCTCTATGTGGTGATAATGTTCATGTTTATTTAAAATTAAATAGACAAAGAATTGTAGAAGATGCATCTTTTGAAGGAAGTGGGTGTGCTATTTCAATGGCATCAGCTTCTATAATGACAGATTTGATCAAAGGCAAAAATGAACATGAAGCTAAAGAAATAGTTGAGGATTTTTTGGGTATGATTAAAGAAGCTCCAGAATTAAAATCAGAATACTTGAATAAAGATGAAAAAACTAAATTAATGTGTCTATCTGGTGTAAAGCAATACCCTATGAGAGTTAAATGTGCAACATTGTCTTGGCATACATTGGTATCTGCTTTTGAAGAAAAAAAAGAAGAGGTTAAAACAGAAAATTAAAAAAATGTCTAAAAAAGAAGAAATCATAGATGAAATAAGAAAAATTTATGATCCAGAGTTACCTGTAAATATCTACGAATTAGGTTTAATCTATGATATTAAAGTTAGAGATGAAAAGTTTGCAATTATTAAAATGACTTTAACTACTCCAAATTGCCCAGTAGCAGAAAGTCTACCTAAAGAAGTTAAAGAAGGTGCAATGCAAGTTGAAGGCATAGAAGATGTTAATCTTGAATTAGTTTGGGAGCCACCATGGAATAAAGATATGATGTCAGAAGCAGCAAAACTGGAGTTAAATTTATAATGAGTCCTATAATTAAATTAAGTGATAATGCGGCATTGAGAATTAAAGAAATCATGTCAAATGCTGAAAAAGATTCACTAGGTGTAAGAGTATCGGTAAAAACAGGTGGTTGTGCTGGAATGTCATATGTTATGGAGTATACAAAAGAACTTAATCCAAACGATGAAGTGATTGAAGATAAGGGTGTTAAGGTATTTGTAGACTCAGCTGCTATAATGTATTTACTTGGAACTGAGATGGATTACAAAAAAGAAGAACTATCATCATCATTTGTCTTCAATAACCCCAATGAAACCGAACGTTGTGGCTGTGGGGAATCCTTTAAAATATAGGGTAGGTTGTATTATCCTAATATTTGCATAGCAGTATTGCATTAAACGCATATCTAATATATATTAGAGTCATGAATACGTTTGAATTTAAAAATCTTGTTAAGAACCTTAAAGATTCTTTAAAACAAAGATCTTTTTTTAAAAATCTTCGTAAGGAAGTGGAAACTGGTGCAAATGGTACACAAGACTACGTTGTTAAAAAAGGTGTTAACAAAGATACAATTGCAACTACTAGACAGTAATTAATTATTAACTACTGTAATACATCTCAAACTCAACTGGATGAGGTGCGTGTTCAAATTTATGTATTTCTTCAAACTTGAGAGCAATATAAGCGTCAATTTGATCGTCCGTAAATACACCACCTTGAGTTAAGAATTCTCTATCTTTATCTAAACTTTCCATCGCTTCTCTAAGTGAACCACAAACAGTTGGGATAGCGCTAACTTCTTCTGGTGGTAATTCATATAAATCTTTATCAAAAGACTCTCCGGGGTGAATTTTATTTTTAATTCCATCAAGTCCAGCCATTAGCATTGCTGCAAAAGTTAAATATGGATTTCCAGAAGCATCAGGAAATCTTATCTCACATCTTGCACCATTTTTACTTAAAGTGATTGGTATACGACATGAAGCTGATCTATTTCTAGCTGAATAAGCAAGAAGAACTGGTGCTTCAAAACCTGGAATTAATCTTTTGTAACTATTTGTAGTAGAGTTTGCAAATGCATTAATTGCTTTTGCATGCTTTAATATTCCACCAATATAATGTAGAGCAGTTTCTGATAGGCCTGCGTAAGCATCACCAGAAAATACTGGTGTATCACCTTTCCAAATTGATTGATGAATGTGCATGCCTGAACCATTATCACCGGCAACTGGTTTTGGCATAAACGTTGCTGTTTTGCCAAAAGAATGAGTAACCATTTGTACCACATATTTATATAACTGAACATTATCAGCTTGATCAACTAAAGTTCCAAAATACATACCAAGCTCATGTTGACTAGGAGCAACTTCATGGTGATGTTTTTCAACTTTAATTCCTACTTCTTTTAAATTTTTAAGATATTCACCTCTCATGTCTTGTTCACTATCAACTGGGGGTACTGGAAAATATCCACCTTTTACAGGAGGTCTATGACCCATGTTGCCATTCTCATAAACTTTACCAGAGTTATATGGACCTTCTTTGCTATCTAAAACAAATCCAGTATTGTTAGGATCATTACTAATTCTTACATCATCAAATACAAAAAATTCAGGCTCAGGCCCAAAAAAAGCTTTATCACCAACACCTGATGATTTTAAATATTCTTCTGCTTTTTTAGCTGTTCCTCTCGGATCTCTTTCGTAAGGAGATTTTTTAACCGCGTCTAAAATATCACAAAAAAGAATTACAGTGTTATGAGATGTAAAAGGATCCATTATTATTCTCGAGGTGTCAGGTTTTAGAATCATATCAGACTCATTAATTGCTTTCCAGCCAGCTATCGAAGAGCCATCAAAAAAAACACCATTATTTAGCATGTCATCATCAACAATAGTTACATCCATTGTTAAATGCTGAAGCTTACCTCTAGGATCAGTAAATCTTAAATCTACAAACTCAGCTTCTTTTTCTTTTATGAATTTTAAAACATTCGCTGCGCTCATTTAGTCTCCTGTTTAATTTTATAAGAAATAATTATCAAAAAATTGACAAAAAATATTGCTTATTTAATTAATAACACCTATGCAATTTTCACATAAGTAGTGTATTTATTCAATATTATTTAATAAGTTCTTCACAATGAATCCTTTATTAAAAAAAGAGCCAGTTAAAAGAGCTCAAAAAGCAATTAAGGCATTTAACTTAAATCTTGAAATTATTTGCTTAGAAAAAACAGCTCGAACTGCACAAGATGCAGCTACAGCTTTAGGTTGTAATGTAGGAGCAATTGTCAAAAGTTTACTATTTAGAACAGAAGATAATTTCATTCTTTGTTTGGTTTCAGGAGATAAAAGATGCTCTCTATACAAACTAAAAAAAATATTAGATGAAAAGGACGTTTGTATGGCTCACCCAAATGATGTTAAAAAAATTACAGGTTATACAATTGGAGGAGTGTCTCCTGTTGGACACTTAACTAAAGTAAAGATTTATATTGATACTAATTTGGAAAGATTTACAACCGTCTTCGCAGCAGCAGGTCACCCAAACTGTATTTTTAAAATAGATTTTAGCCAATTATCAGTTTTAACTACTGGTGAAATAAAAGAGATAACAGAATGAGACAACCAAAATTAATAGATTATATCTTACTAACAGTATTAGCATTGATTTGGGCTTCGGCTTTTTTTAATATTAAGATAGCTACATATTCTTTTGGACCAGTTACTATTGCTTTTTTAAGGGTATTTTTTGGAGCAATTCCTGTTTTACTTCTTTGTTATTATAAAAATATAAAAATTGAAGCTTTTTCAAAAGATTGGCATTGGTTTGCAATGATTGGTTTTATTAATTTAGTAGCACCATTTTTCTTGATAGCTTATGGCGTTAAATCAGTGCAAAGTAATTTAGCAGCTATATTAATGTCAACTACACCATTAAGCTCTACTGTGCTTGGTCACTTCTACACAAAAAATGAAAAATTTAATCTAGTAAAAACAATTGGAATTTTAATTGGCTTTTCAGGAATTGTTTTTTTATTTTCTGACAACCTTCTAATTGATGAAAATAATTTTGGATCAGCGTTATTAATATTGCTTGGCTCAACTTGTTATGTAATTGGTGGCGTTTTAACTTTAAAAATTAGTAAGAAGAAAAATGAAAATGTAACAGGCTCGATACTAATATGGGCTATTATAATTTTAATTCCACTTGTAAGTTTTATTGAGCAACCTTGGCAATCAATTCCGCGAACTGATTCATTGATATCTGTTATATATCTGGGAATTGTACCAACAGGAGTTGCTTGGTTATTAAGATTTAGAATATTAAAAAATAACGGTTTAATTTTTCAGTCACAAGTTTCATATCTGATACCAATATTTGGTACTATACTAGGCTACATATTCTTAAAAGAATTAATAACAATTAAAGTTTTAATATCTTTAATAGCTGTATGTGTTGGTATTTATTTTGTTAAAAAAGCTGACAATAGAAAAATTATTTAATTTTTACCATTGCACTAATATGTGATGGTCTAATTTCACAGCATCCACCCAATATTGTCGCTCCATTATCTTTAAACTTTTTTGCTATTTCACCAATTTTTTCAGGGGTAAGATCTTCTCTTTGTCCTAGAAACTCATTTGGATTACCATTAGATTTTGTAAAAGTCGAAGTGTAACCATTTTTAGGTTTTGTAGTCATAAACCCATTTATTTTGAAGCCAAAAGGAACATTTAAACTTTTTAACTCCTCAAGATTGGCTTCATAATTTTCAGGTGAAACACATGAAAGCATAATGCCAAGTAATTGTTCATTAATTATATTCTTGATATCTGAAATATTTTCACCACTTGGTAAATTTGTGCCCTCAGATATATGTATACCAACTAGATAAGGTTTGTTAAATTCTTTAATTGCTTTAATACCACATCTAAATTCTTTAATACTGCTCCAGACATCAAAATAAAAAAAATCTACATAAGGATTTAATAATCTAGCTTGTTCATTAAAGTTTTTAATAATTTCTTCCTGATTTCTGTTATCTGCTTCATAAGTTAAATTTTGTGGAGGTATTCCTCCTGCCACGAGAATATTTGGAAATTCTTTTTTTACATCAATAGCTATTTGACCAGCTTTTTTATTTAAGTATTCAAACTTATCTTCAACATTGTTATCTCTTAATCTTTTACGTCTTGTTGTAAAAGTGTTTGTGACTATTACTTCTGCTCCAGCTTTTACAAAATCTCTATGGGTGTCAGTTAGAAGTTTATGATAACTTTCATTCAATATAGCGTTAGCACTCCATAATGTTCCATTAGGCTTCATTCCTCTTGCTAGAAGTTCTTGACCCATTCCACCATCCAATACTCTTATTTGTTTGAAAAAATTTACGTTCATCTTAGACCTCACTTTTTTAGTACTTCAGCTTAATGCTAGGTGTACAATACAGTTCAACTACCTTGCTTATTGATTATGCGGGAATTTCCTTGTTTAGCAGTTAACGCCTGCAATAGGATCAAATCGGCAAGACTTTTATAAAGTTTTTAGAGTTATTTGTAAACTATTTTTTAAAGTTAATTTTTGCATTGAATGAAAAAGATCTTCGTTCCCCTTCAACGTTAAAAGGGTATGCCGTATGCATTAAGTAGTTTGGAAAAATTATTAATTCCTTAATTTTCGGAACAACGTTATAAATACTTTTGCTTAGGAAGCCTCTCTGGCCATTAATAAAATCAATTGTCCCATTAGTTTTAACCTTCTTATTTTTCACCATTTTATTGTTAGTCATACCTTTGGGTAATTTTAAATAACCAACACCTGACAAATCACCTTCGTGGTAATGTATTGGGTTATATTCACCCTTAAATTGTCGAACCACCCAAAGATTTAAAATCTTAATCTCTTTTATTTTGTGTATTTTTTCATTTGATAAAAATTTCATAATATTTTTTTTTAACTCTTTATTTAAGTATTTTTTGATGAATTTATCTGAAATTTTTAATTCTTTTTTTATTTGGCTTGCTAATTTTGAGCTATAATCAATTTTTTTCGATTTAGATTTTTCATCAAATTCTTTATTTAATATATCAAAAAATTTCTTTGAAATTCTAGTTTTACCTATTGATGGACCAAACGGTTTAATATTTTTCATTGAAACAATGAATATAGTAAAGGACAATTAAATCAAGATTATGGTAAAATCCTAAATCCCATTCTTATAGCTACAAAAATAACTAATAAAGATGTTATTATAGCTAAAATTTTATTAGATAAAAATTTTATATTTAAATAATTTCCAATTTGTCCCCCTATTAATACTGCTACAAAAAGAGGCCAATAATTTAAAAAATCATTAAAGACGATGTCTTTTGTTAACTGGCCGATCACACCAAATAATGAATTGATTAAAATAAATAAAGAAGCTGAAGTAACAATTTGCCTTGGGTATCCGGCTTTCATTAAAAATAATATTGGACTTAAAAATATACCACCACCAATTCCAACAATGCCTGAAATAAAACCAATTATAGAGCCTGTAAAAACTGAAATAAGTTTTGGAATTGAATTTACCTTAATTTGATTATTGTTAAATGACTTACTTTCAATTAACAAAAAAATTCCTGCAATAATTAAAATAACAAAAAGTAATACTTCAAATATTTCCTTAGAGATGGATATTGAAGCACCAAAAAATGCAAAAGGTACCGAGCCTATCAAGTAAGGAGTAAGTAATTTAAGATTAAGATTACCCGACTTAATATAATTTATTGAATTTCCAGATACCACTATGATGTTACAAAATAACGCTATTACGGGAAAAATATAGAATGGAATATCCCAAATCAACATTAATGCAAGATAAGTAGATCCACCACCAAAACCGACGCTAGAATATAATATTGCTGTTATAAAAAAAAATATTGATAATATAATCATATTTAAAATTTATTATGAATGTAAATATAGCTTTATTAACTGTAACAGATACTAGAACTTTTGATAATGATAAATCTGGAGCAATTCTTGTAGAAAAGATAAATGAAGCAAATCATAATTTAATTGATAGAAAAATTTGTAAAGATAACAAGGAAGATATTGTTTTTATTTTAAAAGAATGGATAAATAAAAAAGACATTGATATAGTTATAACCACCGGAGGAACAGGCCTAACAGGAAGGGATATAACCCCTGAAGCAATAGAAGAAATTGCTGATAAACAAATACCTGGATTTGGTGAGGTTTTTAGAACTATAAGTCTTAAAACAGTAGGCACTTCTGCAATACAGTCTAGAGCTTGTGCGGTTTTAGCAAACGGTAAATATGTTTTTGCATTACCTGGATCATCTGGCGGTGTTACCGATGCATGGGAAGGTATTTTAAAACATCAGCTGGATATAAATCACAAACCTTGTAATTTTGTTGAATTATTTCCAAGACTTAAAGAAAAATAATTATTTTTGATATTTTTCTTTCCACTCTGAGTAAGGCATACCATAAATATGTTCTCTTGCTTCAGGATCTGAAATAGATATATCTTTTTTTCCAGCTTCTTCTCTATACCATCTTGACAAACAATTTCTGCAAAAACCAGCTAAGTTCATAAGATCAATATTTTGAACATCTTTTCTATCATTAAGATGTTTTAATAATCTCTCGAAAGTAGCTGACTGCAATTCTTTTTTTTTATCTTCAGTCATAATTAAAATATTAAACACATTTCAATTAAGCACAAGATGTAGGTCAAATTCAATTATTAGTAGAAATAAAATATTTATATAAGTAGATACTATATAGTTTTTTTGGTTAATTTTACTATGGTTACAAAAAAGAGAAAAAAAGCCAAAAATAAAAATGTTAAGACCAAAAATAAAAAATCTAAGTTGGTCAATAAATCTAGAAAAACAAAAATAAATAAAAAAGTTAGGACAAAAAAGTCTGCGACCAAGAAACGTTATAAAAAATCTAGAGTAAAAAGTAAGCTTAAAAATAAAAAAACAAGAAAGGTAAAAAAGATGAGTACAGAAACGATTAAAGCTGGGAAGTCTCCTTTACTGGATACATCTCACCTTAAAGTTAAATTTCCA
>Ga0209425_10000170_pt1 | contig 76784 bp, 74 predicted proteins | sample COG_05_FD_184749 | JGI IMG/M metagenome (GOLD analysis project Ga0209425, IMG submission 184749) | Pelagic Microbial community sample from North Sea - COGITO 998_met_05 (SPAdes) (version 2) | ecosystem: Environmental > Aquatic > Marine > Neritic zone/Coastal water | place: Helgoland, sampling...
CCACGTTGATAGGCTGGATGTGGAAGCGCAGTAATGCGTGCAGCTGACCAGTACTAATAGCTCAATTGGCTTGATTTATGCACTGAAAAAAATTTTAAGAAATTTAAAGATAATTGATATTTTATTTTATAACCCCAACTTTTAACGGTTGGGGTTTTTTTTATTAAAATTCTAAATTTTTATTGATTGAAAATAACAAAATATTATTTTTTATACTACTTGGTATTTTAGCTTATAATTATTTTTCTTTTTTACCCACAAATGTGGTGGCCTGAACTTATTTATATTTTTCCAAAATTGAGTTTCGGTAAGATCAATATAATCTAAAAATTCTTTAAAATATTTATCAGGAAACTCTTGATCGAATTTTTTTACTAAGGTAACACCTTCATCACGAGTGATTTTATTATTCCTAATTTCTTGAGAAGCATCATAAGTAGTCCTACCAATTCCAAACTTAATTAATGTAGTATAATAATGAAAATAATCTATCTTATCGTCAATACTAGAGTATTTTGAATAGCTACCTTGAGTTCTCTCAACATTAGGAGAAAAACCTGTGTTTTCGTATGAGTAATAATAACACTCTTGTGGATCCCATTTTAAATAATAACCCAAATAATGAAATTCAATTTTTTTTTCTCTTAAAATTTCTGTTCCAAAAGGAATATAAGAATCATATTCATTTAATTTAAATTTATCAGTTTTTAATAACTTCTCCAAACTAACCCCACCTAAAAATATACTTTTTTTTTTCTTAACTGAAAAAAAACTTTCATCCATTTTTGGAATATAATTTTCATTTATTTTATTCCCATACTCTGCTTGGTTTTCTCCATACATAATCAGGGGAATATTAAATTTTTTAGCTATTTTTGGTGCTATGAGTTTTTGACCTATTATAAATGGTTGAAAAGGGTGAAGTAAATTTTGAAATGCTAAACTCGTAAGCCTCTTATGCAGTAAGCCATTTGGGGTAAACAATAAGTTGTCTAATCCACCAATTCTCATCCAATTATTAAAATTTTGAGTACCAATTTCAGTAAATAAATGAGGTGCCCATGTAACAGTCAGGGGATTCATACCATATTTATATTTTAAAATATGAGATGTATAGGCACTATCTTTTCCACCACTACCTGGCACAACTACGTCGTAAGCACCTGATTTATTTCTATATTTGTCTAAAAGCTTTAATAGCTCTTTCTCTCTTTTTTCCCAGTCTATTTCATTTTTGATATGATTATATTTACAAGCATCACAAATATTTTTTTCTATATTTATGCCCACTTTGTTTTTAGAATTCGATGATGTAAATTCTATAGATGAATTTGGTTTTTGATTTGACATTACACATTTAGAGCAAAACTCCACTTTTTTTGGTAAGCCATATTTAGAACTTTTATTTATCATAATTTTTTTTTATAAACTTAATTATATCTTTAAGAATACACAGGCCATTTTCTCCACTTTTTTCTGGATGAAATTGTAATCCTAAATATTTTTTTTTATAAATAATAGAAGGAATTTTTAGTCTATTTTCAACTATATGTCCCTTAATATCTCTAGAGTTTGAACTTAGATAGTAGCTGTGAACATGATAAAATTTTTTTTTATCATATTTTTTTAAGAAAGATATTTTTAAATTTTTAAAAAAGGTTTTTTTCCAACCAATTATTGGACTGCTAATATTTTTTGGCAGTTTTTTTATTTCACCATCAAATATTTTTAAACCAGGATAATTTCCATTTTCATTACTTTTTTGACACATGATTTGCATACCCAAGCAAATTCCTAATATAAAAATTTTATTTTCTTTAATTAATTTTTTTATAATATTAAATTTTTTATTTATAATCTTACTAGCCTCAGAAAAAGATCCAACTCCAGGAATAATTAATAGATCACAGTTAATAATTTTATCTTTTGAAATAAGTTTAGGTTCATACCCACATTTCTTGATTGCATTGTATATACTTCTAATATTTCCAAGCCCATAATTTAAAATATATATCTTCATTAATTTATTAGTTTATATATTTTTTTGAGCTCCATTTTCTTATAGTGTAAAGCTGAGGATATTGAGATTGCTTGATTTTTAAAAATTTTATTTAATAAAATTATGTCTTCGTATTTACCTATTCCTGACGAATAAATAATAGGTTTATTAATTTTTAATGATTTTATTTCATTAATTAAATCAATATCTGGTCCTTTTTGAGTCCCGTCGTAATCTATTGAATTGATTAAGAGTTCACCAAATCCTATGTCTGATAATTTAGATATCCAATCTTTTAAGTTTAGATTAGTTTTTTCTCTTCCATTTAAATAGAAAATTTTCCAAGTTCCATCAATTTTCTTTGTTTCTATTGAAATTAAAATATTAGCTTCCCCATATCTTTTGGTAGCTTTTTTCAAAAAATTTGGATTTTTTATAATTGCAGAATTTAAACCTACTTTATCTGCACCAGAATTGAAAGCATTATCAATATCATTGAAACTTCTTAATCCCCCAATTAAAGTGATTGGAATAAACACAGACTCTGTAATATTTTCGATAAATTCAAAAAGTTGATTTCTTCCATATAGGCTTGCCACAATATCTGATATTATTATTTCATCACATCCATCATGATAATATTTTTCTATAAATTTTTTTGGCTCACCTAATTTTCTTAGACCTTCAAAATTAATTCCTTTTATCAAAAAATTATTTTTTATTTCAATTTTAGGTATAATTCTCATTTATTAGATTTTAAAGTTAAAAATTTTTTTTTAATTTTTTTCTTTGAATTAACTCTGACTGGCTTAATTCTTTTTTTTCATGCATAGTTTTAAAAGTATTTTTTAAGTCTCTTGCAAGTTTTGTAAGACCTGAAGGCTCTAGAGATGCTGCGTGATCTGTACCTTTCCATGTTCTGTCTAGTGTAAAATGCCGTTCAACATAGTTGGCACCAAGTGCGTAAGCAGCAATATCAATTGCAATACCAAGATGATGGCCAGAAAATCCAATATCATGAATAGTTTTAGAAAATCTTTCTCTAAGTTTTTTTATATCTAATAACCCTATATCTTTAAAGTCAGATGGATATGTTGACGTACAAGAGTAGAGAACTAAATCTTTATTTCGATTTTTTTTTATAAAAAATTCTACTATTTTTTCAATTTCATTTATCTTTGTCATTCCTAAAGATAGATGAATTTTACCTTTAAATTTATTTGCTAAAATTTCCAATAATTCAAAATCTAAATTGCAAGCTGAAGGTATTTTTAAAAAGTCACATTTAATTTTTGTTTTCAAAAAATTCTCTGCTGATTTTTTTTCCCACAATGAAGTGGAATATGAAATTTTATTTTTTTTACAACACATATACAGTTCATAATGTTCCTTAAAATTAAACTCTAAAAATTCTCTATGAAGCCCATAAGTTTTACCATAAGAATTTTCTTGCACAGGATGTGGTAAATTAAATTTATTCCCCAAAAGATACTTGTTGTCTCTTTTTTGAAACTTTGCATATTTCACACCACACATTGCTGCAGTCTGAATCATTTTTTTTGCCGTTTTAAGATCGCCCTTATGATTACATCCTATTTCAGCTATTATTATCGGATTTTTATATTGCATATATCTTTTATTTTATTAATTAATACGGGCATGCTCAAACATAATAAATATTTAAATGTAATAATACCTTTGAGATCAAAGAGCAAGGGTATTAAAAATAAGAATTTGATAAAAGTTGGTAAATTTCCATTAGCTGTAAGATGTATAAATACAGTTATTAAAAGCAATATTGGAAATAATATTATTGTTGCTACTGATAGCAAAGATTATATTTCAAAAATTAGAAAATATTTTATTAAAGAAAAAAAAATTAAATATTTTTTGAGATCGAAAAAAAGTGCATCACCAAATTCAAAAACAGAAATAGTAATTGAGGAAGTTTTAAAACAACCAAAATTTCAAGATGCTAATAATGTTCTCTTAGTACAAGTAACTTCGCCTGCTTTAAATTATCTTGATTTAAAAAAAGGCTATCAAAAATACCTGAATTTTAATTATGACAGCCTTTTTTCATGTTATGAAAATAAAGTATTTGTATGGAAAAAAACCAAAAAAGGACCTGTATCAATTAATTATAATTTTAGAGACAGACCTATGAGGCAAAAATTTACCTCAAATCTTGTAGAAAATGGAGCATTTTACTTTTTTAAAAAAAAGAAATTTGACAAGTATAAGAATAGATTATCTGGAAATATTGGTTTTTATGTTATGCCAGAAGATAGATCGTTTGAAATAGATGAGCCAAATGATATTAAGAAAATAAAAAATCTTAAAAAATGAAAAAAAAAAAAGTTTTAGTGACCGGAGCAGGAGGTTTTATAGGATCTCATCTAGTAGAGGAATTATTAAAAAAAAATTTTTATGTTAAAGCTTTTCTAAAATATAATTCAAATTCAAATCTAGGGTGGTTAGATCAGTTAAAAAAAAAAAATAATCTTGAAATAACCTATGGTGATATGAGAGATTTTGATTCAGTGAATAATGCTGTGGCTGGAAGTGACTATATTTTAAATTTAGCTGCTATGATTTCTGTTCCATACTCATTTAAAAATCCACAAAGTTATGTTGATACAAATGTTTTGGGATTGTTAAATATTATTAGATCAGCAAATTTGAATAAAAAAAAAATTAAAAAAATAGTTCAAATTTCAACAAGTGAAGTTTATGGAAATTTAATGTCTAATGGAAAAAAAAACTTATTAGAAAGTGATATTTTAAAATCGGAGTCTCCATATGCGGCGTCAAAAATTTCGTCAGATCACCTAGCAATATCTATGTATAAGGCATTAGGTTTGCCAATCGTTGTAGCCAGACCATTCAATACTTTTGGTCCAAGACAATCCTTGCGTGCTGTAATCCCAACTATTATTTGTCAATTTTTAAAGAATAAAAAAAATAAAGTGCAAGTAAGAGTAGGAAGTATTTCAACAAAAAGAGACTTTGTTTATGTTAAAGATACAGTAAACGGTTTAATTAAGATTATGCTAGATAACAAAAATGAAGGAGAGGTTTTCAATATTGCAACTAACTGTTCGCATAAGATATCAGATATTATTAAGCTGGTTTCTAAAATTACAAAAATAAAACCAGAATTAAAGGTAAAACAAAAAAGAAAAAGAAATAGTGAGGTTTACGAATTGAAGGGGTCAAATTTAAAATTACTTAAAAAAACAGGCTGGAAACCAGAGTATTTAAATATATCGGGCTTTGAAAAAGCTTTAAAAGAAACTTTGAAATGGTACGAAGATCCAGAAAATATGAAACATTATAATAATGTTAGTAACTATCATATTTGATGAAATTACCCGAATTTAAAATAGGAAAAAGAAAAGTAGGACCTAAATATCCTCCATTAATAATTGTAGAACTTGGAATAAACCACAACGGAAACTTTGGGCTTGCTAAAAAAATTATTTTGTCAGCAAAGAAATCTGGAGCTGAGATAATTAAACATCAAACGCATTTACCATATTATGAGATGAGTGAAGAAGCTAAAAAAATTGTCCCAGTTCACACAAAAGAAAATATTTACGAAATTATAAAAAAGTGTGCATTAAGAATTAGCGAAGAAAAAAAATTAAAAAAATTTGTTGAGTCACAAAAATTAACATTTATTAGCACTCCATTTTCTAGAGAAGCGGCAGATCAATTAAATCTAATGAAAGTAAAAGCTTTTAAAATTGGCTCGGGAGAATGTAATAATTATCCATTAATAGAATATATATGTAAATTTAAAAAACCAATTATTTTGAGTACAGGAATGAATGATATAAAAAGTATCAAAGTAGCATGTAAGATTATTGAAAAGCATAATATTAATTATGCTTTAATGCATACTACAAATTTGTACCCCACACCTACAAATCTTATTCGTTTAAATTCTTTAAAAGAATTAAAAAAAAATTTTCCAAGGGCAGTAATTGGACTTTCAGATCATACCTCAGATAATTTAACTTCATTTGCTGCTATTGCCCTAGGAGCATCTATAATTGAAAAACATTATGTTGACTCAAAAAAAATAAGGAAAGGACCAGATATCACAGCTTCAATCGATCAAAAACAATTAAAGGAGCTAATTATTGGAAGTAAAAAAATATTTAGTGCTATTCCAGGAAAAAAAATTCCAGTTAAAGAAGAAAAAGGTACAATGAAATTTGCATTTGCATCAGTTGTTGCAATTAAAAATTTAAAAAAAGGATCTAAATTAACAAAAGAGAATATTTGGGTTAAAAGACCAGGAACAGGTGATTATTTAGCAAAAGATTATAAAAAAGTTCTTGGTAAAAAAGTTTTAAGAAATGTTAAAATAAATACACAAATTAAAAAAATACATTTTACAAATTGAAAAAAAAAATAAAAGTTTCTATATTTACTGGAAATAGAGCTGAGTATGGCCTGTTATCTCCTATAATTTCAAAAATATCTAAAAGTAGAAAAATAAATGAGAATGTAATTATTTCCGGGAGTCATCTTGATAAAAAATATGGACTCACAAGTAAAGAAATACACAAAGATAAAATTCAAAAATTATATAAATTAAAAACATTAAATAGAAAAAATAACGTTCCTGAATTTACACCACTTTCAATCTCAGAAATAATTAACAAGGTTGCAAATTTATTAAAAAAAATAAAACCTGATTTGTTTATTATTTACGCAGATAGATATGAGACTTTTGCAGCAGCAATAGCCTCAACTCAAATGGGTATTCCAACAGTACACTTAGAGGGGGGAGATTTGACGGAAGGTGGTACTTTTGATGATAATGTAAGACACGCCATTACTAAACTTTCACATTTTCATTTCACCACAAATGAGATGGCAAAAAAAAGAATTATGCGGATGGGAGAAGAAAAATGGAGAGTAAGAAATTTTGGTTATCCTGCTATAGATTTGATTAGAGATGAAAATTTTGCAAAACCTGAAGAAATATCAAAAAAATTAAATATATCTTTAAAGAAACCCATAGTAATTTTTACTTTGCATCCAATTCCCATTGAACAAAAAAATTTTAAAATAAATATTAAAAATTGTCTTATTGCCTTAGAAAAAATTTCAACTAAAGATGTTGATATTATAATAACTAACCCAAATAGTGACAGAGGTGGTGATACTTTTTTAAAAATATTAAAAAAATATAAAAATAAAAAAAATTTCAAAATATATGGATCTTTAGGAAGGTATTATTATCATGGAATTTTATCATTAATAAAAAAATTAAATATTCCGATTGTATGTGTTGGAAATTCCTCTTCTGGAATTAAAGAAACTGCTATATTTGGATGCCCAACCGTAAATATAGGTCAGAGACAAGATGGAAGATTAAGGAGTAATAATATTATTGATGTAAGTTATGAAAGTAAAAAAATATTTAATGCAATTAATAAATGTATAAAAGACAAAACATTTAAAAAAAAATGTATTAAATCTAAAAATGTTTATGGAGGAGGAGATACTGGTAAAAAAATTGTTAATTTCATAGAAAAATTAAATTTCGATAAAAAAAAGATTATTATAAAAAAATTCAAATGAGTCCTAAATTAAAAAATAAAAAAATTAATAATATTATTTTAAATAAAAATAATTCAATATTTGATGCAGTAAGAAAATTGAATAAAAGCGATTTTCAAGTTTGCTTAGTATTAGACGAAAAATTAAAATTATTAGGAACTATAACAGATGGCGACATAAGAAGAGCAATAATCAAGAAAATAGATTTTAATAATAGTGTAAGTAAAATTATGAATAAGAAGCCAATAACTGTTCAAGAAAATTTTGATACTAATTCAGCAAAAGATGTTATGAAAAAAAAATCGGTATTGCAATTGCCAGTAATTAATAAAAAAAAACAAGTTGTTAATTTAATAATTTGGCGAGATGACAAAAATTTTATAAACAATAAAGTTATTATTATGGCAGGGGGTCTTGGAAAACGAATGAGACCGATAACTTCAAAGTTACCAAAACCAATGATTAAGATTAAAAATAAACCAATTTTGGAGCACATAATAACTAAACTTCAGACTCAAGGATTTAGAGATATAATTATTTCAGTTAGATATTTGGGTTATAAAATTAAAAATTACTTTAAAAATGGTAAAAATTTTGGTGTCAAATTAGTTTATTTAAATGAAAAAAAAGCTCTTGGTACAGCTGGATCTTTATCTTTAATTAAACCAAGCTCAATTCAAGATGAAACAATAATATTAAATGCAGACACAATATTTAATTTAAATCTTAATGATGTTATCAATTTTCATAGAAAAAAAAAATCTTTAATGACAATGGCTATAAGACAGGAATTTTTAAAGAGTAGCCATGGAATAATAAAATCTAAAGGATTTATGTTTGATAGAATTGAAGAGAAACCAATTATAACGACCTATGTCAATGCTGGAATTTATGTAATAGATAAAAAAATTTTTAAATATATAAAAAAAAATACTTATTTAGATATGCCGGATTTATTCAACAAACTCAAAAAAAAATATAACAAAAAAATTTTCCTTTTTCCAATATACGAAAAATTTAAAGAGGTAGGAACCTTAATAGATTTAAAAGAATTTAAATGAAAAAAACTAAAATTTTAGGAATAGTCTGTGCAAGAGCTGGTTCTCAGGGTATAAAAAATAAGAATTTACTTAAACTTAAAAAAAAAAATTTATTTGAAATAGCCATATCACAAGCAAAGAAATGTAAATTTTTTGATAGACTAATCGTTTCAACAGATAGTCCAAGAATAATTAAAATTGCAAAAAAACTAAAAGTAGATGTTCCATTTTCAAGGCCTTTACATTTATCAACAAATACTGCTAAAGAATGGGATGTCTGGAAACATGCTTTGAATTATCTAAAAAATAAAGAAGATTATGTTCCCGATGTATTAGTGGCAGTTCCAGTTACATCGCCATTAAGAACACATAGTGATATTGAAAAGTGTATTAAAAAATATTTAAAATATCCTTCTCGACCAGTAATTTCAGTTACAAATTCTAAAAGAAGTCCTTACTTCAATATGGTTAAAAAGATCAATAAAAATAAATATGATTTAGTTATTAAAAATAAAAAATATTTTAGAAGACAAGATGTGCCAGAAACTTTTGATGTTTCAACAATTGCATTTGTAATTTCGGTTAAGGACGTATTAAACGGAAGCCACCTATTTGAAAAGGGTGTAAACATTGTTAAATTTAAAGAGCTAGAGGCTTTAGATATCGATACTCAAATAGATTATAAAATTGCAAAGATACTATCGAAACAATTTAAATTTTTATAAATGATTTAATTTTTGAGTAAACCTTAAAAAATTGCTTATCTTCAAATGTACAATATTTCAAACTAAAATTAGTAACTACTTTTTTTGATGCTTTATTATCCCACCACTCATCAATTAAATTCCAGTTAGTGTTTAAAAATTTTAATAGTTTTTTTTGATCTGTAAAAACTATATTTTTATTTTTTAAATTTTTAAAGTCATTAAGAGCTGAATTTAAACATTCATTCTTTAGATTTTTCCACAATAATATAGAGGGTATATTTTGAGATATAGCCTCTAAAAAACCTGAACTTGGATACGTAAAAATTAATAATTTAGAATTTTGGATTAATTTTGCAATATTTTTTTTGCCATCATCAATTTTTATGGTTTTTTTATTTTTATTTGAATTAATTAACTTAATTATTTTTTTTGTTGTTAAGGGTTCAAAGTTAATTTTATGTAATCTTATTAATAAAGTTTTTTTTATTTCATCATTTAGTCCATTTATAAAGTTGTTAATTTCAAATGATTTTAAAAAGTATTTATCATTGTCAAAGTAATGAGTATTTGGAAAGGATTGATTCAATACCAAAATTAAATTTTTTTTATTCTTTACAAAAAATTTTCTTTTTGGAATCATGAACATATTTATATAATTTTTTTTTTTTTTCATTCTTTTTCCCCAGAAAAGTATTTTGTCTAAATAAGAAGTTTCGATCGTAGACATTTGAGGAAAATGATTATTAGTAATTCGGTAGTTTAATCCATGTTGACTTAATATTAATTTGCAATGACTTTTTTGTTTTGTAATCCATATTTTAAAATAATCATCAGTAATGATTTCATTTGAATTAAAAATAAATTTAAGTTTTTTTGGTAAAAAACTTTTTTCTAAGTAATTGTTAACAATATTAAAACCCTCTAAAAAATTAACAGGGATATTTATCAATAAAGTTTTTAAATAAATTTTAGTTAATTTATTTTCTTTATTGAAATTCTTATTTAGATTTTTAAGTCTTACTGTTTTATTGATTTCACATGAATAAGATGGATAAGAAAAGAAAAGAATTGGTAATTCTTTAAATTTAATTTGAAGTAAAATATCATTTAATTTTCCTAAATAAGAATTATATATAAATATTTTTTTATTTAAAAAATAAGTTTTGAGTAAAGTACAAAATACGTCATGTAATTTATATAAAATAAGTTTATATAATGATTTAGTGTTTTTACTTTCATAAATTTCTATCATTTTTATTGAAATGTTATTATTTTTTTTAAGCCATCTTATTTGACTTATAAAATTTTTTTGCCATTCATCATTTGAAACAATATTAATATAATCAGAGTAAGAATTTTTTGGTATTACTAATTTTTTTTTTATTTTTAAGTTTATAATTTCTTTTGAATAATATGATTTTAAAAAAACCTTAGTAAAAGAAAATAACCAATGACCAATAAAAACTTGCAATTGTTTACGATTTAGATTTTGATTATTAGTTTTATTAAGTTCTATGATTAAAAATTTTAATGCTTTGTCATATAATTTGTTAGCATCTAGAAGAATTTTTTTATTAAATATTAATTTATTATCTTTCATATATTAAAGTATTGTAATTAGAGCATTATTATTAAAAGATAAATTCATTGATGCCAATAACACAAAAAAATTTTATTTGTTGTTAAAATTTTTTAATCTAATATTTATAATGAATAATAATTAATTTATATTAATAATATTCAATGACAAATAGTAAACTTTCTTTAAAGCATAAGAAAATTATAGTACTGGGTGGCAATGGTTTAATTGGATCAGCAATAAGTGATTTATTTTATAAAAATGGTGCAGAAGTACTCGTAATTGACAAAAAAAAATCAAAACAAATTGTAAAAGTTAAACAAATAGTTAGTGATATTTCAAATTATTCGAAAATAGAAAAAACTTTAAATCAAATTAAAAAAAATCATTTTATTCCAGATGTTTTTATAAATTGTAGCTATCCTAAAACACCTGACTGGAAAAATACAAATTTTAAAAAAGTTAAATACAAATATCTTAAAGAAAATATTGAAATTCATTTAAATTCTTATATTTGGTTTGGAAAATTATTTGCAGATTTGATGAAAAAAAACAAAATTAATGGATCTATAATTCAATTGTCATCAATCTATGGTTTTTTAGGACAAGACGGTCTCTTATATAAAAATACAGAAATAAATGAGAGCCTCGTATATCCTGCCATTAAGGGTGCTATAATTAATTCAGTAAGATCTATGGCTGCTTATTATGGTCCAAAAAAAATTAGAGTAAATTGCATAAGTCCTGGTGGCATATATGATGGGCATAGCAAGCTTTTTCTGAAAAAATATAATGATAAAACACCTATGCGAAGGATGTGCAGAGCAGATGATATAGCTTACGCAGCATTGTTTCTAGCAAGTGATGCCTCTTCATACATTACAGGAACTAATTTAGTTGTTGATGGCGGTTTTTCTATAATTTAATAGAGTTGATGGTAGTGAAAAAAATTATTTGTTTTGATATTGATAATATTATTTGTAAGACAGTCAATAACAGATATATAAATAGCAAACCAAATATGAAGGTAATTAATTTAATTAATTCTCTTTTTGAAAAAGGACATACTATAAAAATTTTTACAGCCCGTTTTATGGGTAGGAACAATGATAATATTACTAAAGCAAAAAAACAAGGTTATAATTTAACAAAAAAACAATTAAAAAAATGGAATTTAAAGTATCACAAACTTATTTTTGGAAAACCAAGTTATGATATTTTTATAGATGATAAAGCAATGGGAAATGAAAAAAGTTGGTATACGAAACTAAAAAAAAAATTCTAAAATGAGAAAAAAAGTAATAGTTACTGGAGGAGCAGGATTTATAGGAAGTCACATTTCTGAATTATTAGTTAACAAAGGTTATAAAGTAGTAGTTATAGATAATTTTGAAACAGGAAGAATAGATAATCTCTCAAGGATTAGTAAAAACATTACTATAGTTAAACAAGATGTTGCTAATTATCAAAAAATAGAAGGATATTTCAAAAATTGTCAGTATGTATTTCATCTAGCTGCGTTAGCAGATATTGTTCCAAGTATTGAAAATCCTGAAAAATATTACAAAACTAACGTTACAGGAACTTTAAATATTTTAAGAGCATCAAAAAAATTTGGAATTAAAAAAGTTCTATATGCAGCCTCTGCCTCATGTTATGGGGTAGTTAAAAAATTTCCCACAGACGAAAAAAATAAAATTATCACAGAATATCCTTATGCATTAACTAAGAATATTGGTGAACAACTTATGACTCACTGGTCAAAGGTGTTCAAGCTGCCAACAATTTCATTAAGGTTATTTAATGTCTATGGATTAAGATCCAGGACTACTGGTGCATATGGTGCTATGTTTGGTGTTTTTTTAGCTCAAAAAATTAACAATAAACCACTAACAATTGTTGGTGATGGTAAACAGACTAGAGATTTTACATATGTTACAGATGTTGCTCATGCTTTTTATTTAGCCTGTAAATCTAATATATTTCACGATATATTTAATGTTGGTACAGGTAAGCCTACTTCAGTAAACTACATAGCAAAAAAGCTTGGTGGTAAAATGGTATTTATACCTAAAAGACCAGGCGAACCTGACAAATCTCAGGCTGATATTAAAAAAATTCAGAAAATTCTTAAGTGGAAGCCCCAAATTAATATTGCAGATGGAATAGAATTATTATTAAACAATATTAATGATTGGAAACAGGCACCTGTCTGGACGCCAAAAAAAATAGGACTTAAAACAAAAAAATGGTTTCAATATCTTAAATGAAAAAAAATTTAACCATACAAGACCTAAAAAGAATTAAAAAAAATAGTTTATTAAAAAAAAAAAAAATTGTTTTATGTCATGGAGTTTTTGATTTAATTCATATAGGACATATAAAGCATTTTACCTCAGCAAAAAAATTGGGTGATATTCTTGTAGTTTCTTTGACACCAGATCAATTTGTAAATAAGGGGCCAGGAAGACCAATATTTTCTCAAAATTTAAGGTCAGAGTTTCTTCAAAATATATTAAGCATTGACTATATTATTGTAAATAATAAACCAACATCTATCAATATAATTAAACAATTAAAACCTGATATTTATTGCAAAGGTTCTGATTATGTAATTCATAAAAATGATGTTACAGGAGAAATTAGAAATGAAATAAAGGCTCTAAAACAATACGGTGGAATAATAAAATATACTAATGAAATTACCAACAGTTCTAGTAAATTAATAAATGAATATTATTCAAATTTTTCTTTAAATCAAAAAAAAACTATCAAAAATATTAAAAGTAAAAAAATAGATTTTAATAAACTTTTAGAGTCATCAAGAAAATTAAAAGTACTGGTACTTGGTGAAATAATTATTGATCAATATTTTTTTTGTGAAACTCTTGGAAAATCTGGCAAAGATCCTGTTTTACAAATGCATGAACAAAACACAGAAAATTATCTTGGTGGAGCTGCTGCGATTGCTGGAAATGTGTCACAGTTTGCAGGCAAAGTCACTTTAATGAGTATGATTGGTGAGAATAAGGAATATTTAAATTTTATTAAAAAAAAACTTCCAAAGAATATTAATCTAAAATTAATCTATAAAAAGAACTCACCAACAGTAATTAAAAAAAAATATGTTGAAATTATAACTAATAATAAGGTTTTTGGTTCTTATATAATTAATGACTCTCCACTAGAAAAATCAGATGAAAAAAAACTAAATACCTTTTTAGATAAAAATTTAAAAAAATATGATTTAGTGATAGTATCTGATTATGGGCATGGTTTTGTTTCAGACAAAAATGCACACTTAATTTCAAAAAAATCAAAATTTTTAGCCTTAAATGCACAAATTAATGCAGCAAACAGGGGTTATCACACAATGGAAAAGTACAAAAATTTAAATTGCGTTATTATTAATGAAACGGAGCTTAGACATGAGCTTAGAGATAAAAATAGTAAAATTAATTCTTTAATGATCAAGCTATCTGGTAGAATTGGGATAAAAGATTTAATTGTAACCATGGGAAGTCAAGGAGCAACATTATTTAATAAAAATTCAAAAAAATTTTATGATATGGAAGCTTTTGCTACAAAAATAGTAGATAAAATAGGCTCAGGTGACACGATGTTGTCTCTAATAGCAATTTTACTGAAATTAAGGTTTGATAAAACTTATTCTTTATTAGTGAGCTCTTTAGCCGCCTCTCAGTCAGTCGGAAGTATGGGAAATAAAAATTTAATTAACAAGATTAAATTGGTAAAAGCTATTGACCATACTTTAAAATAATTTAGATAAGAATACTTATGAAAAAAATTTTTATAACCGGTGGGGCAGGTTATGTTGGCTCTCAATTAGTTCCAAAGCTTTTAGATTTAGATTACCATGTTACGGTGCTAGATTTAATGTTGTATGGTGAAGATGTTTTACATGATCATGAAAATTTAAAAAAAATTAAGGGTGATATAAGAGATATCGCTTTGCTAGAAAAAATTATTCCTGGCCACAATATAGTTATTCATCTTGCATGCATATCTAATGACCCTAGCTTTGAATTAAACCCATCTCTTGGAAAATCAATAAATTTAGATGCTTTTGAACCTTTAGTAAAAATAAGTAATAAAAATAAAATAAATAGGTTCATTTATGCATCTTCATCTTCAGTATATGGTATTAAAAAAGAAAAAAATGTTACTGAGGACATGAAGCTAGAACCACTTACTGATTATTCTAAATTCAAAGGAGATTGTGAAAAAATTTTAAATAATTATAAATCTGAGAATTTTATAACTACAACCATAAGACCTTCAACTGTCTGTGGTTATGCAAAAAGACAAAGATTGGATTTAGTAGTAAATATTCTAACTAACCATGCATTCCATAATAGAGAAATTAAAGTATTTGGTGGGGATCAATTAAGACCAAATGTGCATATTGATGATATGGTAGATTCCTATCTTGCAGTGATAAATGCAAAAGATGAGAAAGTTAATGGGCAAATTTTTAATGTTGGTTATAAAAATCAATCAGTAAATGAGCTTGCAAATGATGTAAAAGAAATAATTGGAGATGATATAAAAATAATTAACACCAAATCAGATGATAATAGATCTTACCATGTGAGCTCACAAAAAATTAAAGAAGTTTTAGGATTTGAAACAAGATATACTGTTAAAAATGCTGTTTCTGACTTAAAGGATGCTTTTGAAAAAAAATTATTAATCAATACTTTCGAAAATGAATTATTTTTTAATATAAAAAGAATGAATAATTTAAATTTAAAATAAATTAATGAAAGTAAGATATTCATATTTAAAACAACAATTTTCAAATTGTGAAGATCTTTGGAAAGATTTAAAAAAATTTGTTGCTACTGGTGATTTTACTTTAGGAAAAGAGCTATTTAAATTTGAAAAAAGATTTGCAAAGTTAATTGGAACCAAATATGCAATAGGAGTAAATTCAGGAACTGATGCAATTAAACTGTCATTAAAATCAATAGGTATAAAACCAGGAGATGAAATAATTACAGCTGCAAATACTTTTGTAGCAACTGTCGGTGCTATAACTGAGCTTGGTGCAATCCCTAAATTTGTTGATTGTGATGACACTTTTTGTATGAATGTTAATCAAGTAGAAAATAAAATCTCAAAAAAAACTAAGGCAATTGTTCCTGTGCATTTTACAGGCTATATGACAAACATGCCCGAACTTAAAAAAATTGCAAAAAAATATGATTTACCAATTGTTGAAGATGCATGTCAGTCCATACTTGGTGCCATCAATAATAAAAATGCTGGAACCTGGGGCATTACTGGTGCATTTTCTCTGCATCCACTAAAGAATATAAACGTATGGTCAGATGGTGGTGTAATTACAACAAACGATAAAAAAACATACAACCATATTAAACTTCTAAGAAATCATGGTTTAATTGATAGAGATACTGTTAAAATAAATGGTTATAATTCAAGGTTAGATACATTTCAAGCAGTTGTGGGAAACTGGTTACTTCCAAATGCAAAAAAAATTGCTAACCAAAGAATAATTAATGCAAAATATTATGATAAAAAATTATCTAAAATAAAACAAATTAAAATACCAAATAGACCAAAAAATATGAAAGTTGTTTATCATTTATTTATTGTATTTGCAGAAAAAAGAGACCAGCTTTATAAATACTGTTTAAGAAAAGGTATTGAAGCAAAAGTTCACTATCCAAAACCAATGTATCTTCAGGACAGCTTAAAATATCTAAAGCATAAAAAAAATGATTTTCCGATAACAGATGAACATTGTAAAAAAATTATATCATTTCCATGTGATCAACATCTCTCCTTAAGACAACAAAACTATATTGTTAAAACTGTGGAAAACTTTTATAAAAAAAATTAAATATTCATAAGAGAATATTCATACTTTGAAAATTTTGTAACTCTGTTTTTAAATTTATTTGTTAATATTGTGACATTATTAAATTGATCATCATCGTATTTCATTTCGAGAATATGAAAATTCTTTTTCTTAATAAAATCATTTATAGAAATTTTATTATTTTTGTAAAAATCTCTATAGTGTAAGTTTGAGTCCATAGTTATTCTTATGTTTTTAAACATATAATATCTTCTGTCATATGAAATAAATATATTTGGATTTCTTCTTTGAAACTTGACTAAGATATTTGGGTCCTGTACTTCAGAATCATTTAAATATTTTTTTATCTTATTATAAGAAAGATCATTTAGTATTTGTAAATTTTTTAAATTTTGTTTAATTTTAAAATTCTTATTATTAATCTTTATTTTATTTTCAAGTATTGGTTTTATAGTTGAATTGAAGGTTTGACCATACCATCTCATTCTTAATTTGGATCTTTGTTTTTCACCATCAACAGTATCTTTAAAATCATTAAGATCAAAAGTATCTAAATATATACTGTTTATTTTTCTTTTTTCGTAAATTTCTTTAAACTCCAAAAATCTTAGTAAATTTAAAAGATAATTTTCTGATTGATGAAAAATTAATTTTTTTTCATTTCTAAAATCTAATTTATCTAGATCTTGGTAATTTATCTTTACTAAGCTAGGGGTATATTTTTGTAAAAACATTTTTTTTTATTTGTATAGGGTAGTTATTGTCAAAATTAAATATTGATCCCTCTTCTAAAATTAGTGGATTTAAATTATTTTTTAGAATTAAATTTTTGATATTAATATTAGCTAAGCCAAAATCTTGTTTTTTAATATATACCGCAATAGGATATTCACTTGAGCTAATGTTCAAATTTTTTAAGTTAGCTATTGAACCGTCCTTAACAGCTACACCAATTTTTGTATTATCAATATTAATTCCTTTTGCTTCTAATATGCTATTTTCACCAACACTAATGCTTTTATCACCAGTATTTGAGCTTGTGTATTGAGTAAGTTTAAGAGTTGTGTTTGACATATCGATACCATCATTACCACATTTTGTGCAATTTAAATCTTCAATAACGCCTACTGAGTAGTCAAGATCTATACCATCACTTAAAATATTTTCTAATTTAATATTTCTTAATTTAAACTCAGAGTTTATAAAGTTTAAACCATCATCACCTCCAGCATTATTTTTAAATTTAATATTTTTCATTTGTATCTTTGATTTATATACATTTAAAGCACCTTCTGAATTGATTATTCCAGTTTTACAATTTTGTAATTGATTAAATTCAACATTTTCAAAAATTGAACTTTCTTTTGCATTCATTATTAAAATACATTGACCAGGAAAATTCTTTGAACTTTCAAAGTATATTTTATTATCAGCCAGTCCTTTCGCAATAATTGGTGATTTAGAAATTATTTTTGAATTATTTGATAGAATTATTTTCGTTCCTTCATTGATAATTAATTTTTTATTCTCTGGAATTTTTAGATCAGTATTAATTTTCCAAGTACCTTTTTTAAAAACATAATCATTATTATAAATTTCAATAAATTCTAATTTTTTTATATCTGTAAAATTATTATCTTTAGTTAAAAAATTATTTGTATCAATTTCATCTCTTAATGAATTTTCAATTGGTTTAATAATTTCTTTATACATTTTTTTTTCTGAACCAAGAATGCTGTATTCAACAGCTAAGGCTTCATATTTAGTGAAATCTGGTGAGTTAATCTCTAATATTTTATAGTTAACTAAAGATTCGTTGAATTTTTTATCTGTGAATTTTTTTAGGCTTCTTGGTGCTAATTCTAAGTTAGTACTTTTTGCATAAACTAATTTTTCTGGACTTTTGATTATAATTTTATTTACAATTATTGGAACAATATGTTTATTACCTAATTTTATTTCTGTTTTAAAAGGAATGTCTTTTTGTTGAGACCACAAGCTAAGATGTATGGGGTCATAGTGATAAATAAAACCTTGAACTTCTTTAATCTTTCTTTGAATTTCTTTAAAAGGAAAATTATAGTAGGGACTAGACTTATATATAATATTTAAGCTTTCATTAAATTCTTTTTTAATTTTTTCATGAAATTTTTTCATGTAGGTCTCTGATGAATATTGCTCTAAATAATAAATATATTTTTTTATAAACTCTCTTGAAGCAAAAATACCTTTATAGAAAGACCCATGATTATAAACGTCTAATAATCGAATACTTCTTTGAAGTTCTTCATCACCAGTAGAAATAGAACCCTCATTGTACCAATCTTGAAAAATTGGTTCTAATTTCAATGAAATTGGGTTGAAGTAAAAGCTGATGTTAGTCCAGTTCACTCCATGCCAACCATCTAAAATATCAGATGCAGCAAATCCTTTTGCTAACTGATCTAAATCAAAAACTTCCTCTGCTTTTAACTCATTTCTTCTAAATTTATCAAGCAATTCTGAAGCAATTATAAATTTTTCTAACCTTTTTGGATTTGGTTTATTGAAATTTTTTTCAAAGTTTTCGTTAAGGCCATCTACTTCAGCTATCGTATAAACATTTTCATATCCCGAAGAATATATTCCATTTGTATATGATAAATCTATATGTTTTGATGCAAAATTATTATCAAGCCTTACAGAAACTCCATCTCTTCTTTTATTTTTTGTTAGAGTAGACTCAGATATATTTTCATCCATTGCATAAATACCATGATCTTGACCATTAATAAAAAGATTAACAAACTTATAGTCTAAGTATATTAAACCCTCTTCTTTCAAAAATTTTCTTGCATACCACTCACGCAAATATCCCCTTCTTCTTAGATCCATTAGATTAAATTCCCTCATATTCAAAATATTTCCATTTTGAGATTTTTTTATTTTAACTTTATAGGACTTATTATTATTGCGCATTGTTGGATTTAGGTGTGTGTCAGGATCTCTCCCCTTAAATCTAATTTTTGATTTATATGTCTTGTTTTGGAAATCTATAGTTATAGGAAGCCAACTATTCAAATTTGGATCTATAAAGCTATCAATAAATAAAATTTTTCTTTTTTCTAATTTTTGTAAATTTTCAAAATCTATATTTAAATATACCTTATCAACTTTTTGAAACTTTCCTGCAAAAATCTTTTTTATAAAATCTATATTTTCATAAACCATAGGTTTTGCAAATGTGTAAAAGAAATGAGTTTTGTGCGCATATGCCCCCATCAAAAAGGAAATAATAATAAATATTAAAATTATAAATAACTTTAAGTACTTTATTTCAGGAAGGGTATTTCGATTTTTCTTCTTAAAAAACATTATAGCATTTAAATAATATCATGCTTATTTATTAAATTAATTTCTATCTGATTGTTAACTAACTTAATCTCATCAATTATCTTGTTAATTTTATTTTCATCATCAAAATTAACAATCAAACCAATTTGAGAACTGTCCACTAGTAGGTCAAAATCTCTTAAATACACAGAGGAGCAATTCTCCTTGCATATATTTAGTATTTGATTTGTGTCTAATTTTCCTTTTAGGCTTAGTGTTAAATAAATAGACTCATTTGCAACTTCTTTATTTTTAAACATTATTTCTTTAATAAGTATTAGAGAAATTATTATGCTAATACCCATGATAGTAATTAATTTATAACCAGCACCTAATCCGAGGCCAATACCAATACAAATAAAAAGATATGATATTTCCTCAGGTTCCTTGATTGCTGTTCTAAATCGAATTATTGACAATGCACCCACCAAACCTAATGATAAAGCAAGAGATGATTTTACAATTGAAATTATAAATGCAGTTGTAGTTGCAATCAGAATAAAATTTTTACTAAATACTTTTTTATTATTTATTGTTTGGCTGTAAGAAACAAAAACACGCTCAAGTATTAAAGCAAGTATAGCTGCAATGATTAAATTTATTGCTAAATCAGGGTAATTTAATTGAATATTAATATTTTGATTTATTAAAGATAATTTATCCATCTATTTAAGCCTTAGAGAGTAATTTAGTATTTAAAAATAAAAAATTAAGTATATATCCATTACTACAAAATACTAGAAATTTTATAAAAGAATGAAAATTCCATACGTTAATCTAAAAAAACAGTACCAACTTGAAAGAAAAAAAATTTTAAAAGTACTTGATAAGACTTTTAGCTCAGGAAGTTGGGTAGGGGGAGATGAAGTTCTTAAATTTGAAAAAAATATCGCAAAAATTTGTAAATCAAAATATTGTGTAGCTTTAAATAGTGGAACTGACGCTTTGACACTTTCATTACACCTTCTTGGGGTTAAAAAGGGGGATGAAGTTATTACACCACCAAATTCATTTGTTGCTTCTACTGCAACAATTGTACATTTAGGTGCTAAACCTATTTTTGTTGATGTTAAAGATGATCAAAATATTGATGAAAATAAAATAGAAGAAAAAATTACCAAAAGAACCAAAGCTATTATGCCAGTTCATTTGACAGGTAGAATGTGTGCTATGGATAAAATAATGAAAATATCAAAAAAATACAAAATTCCAGTAATCGAAGATTGTGCGCAATCTATTTTATCTAAATACAAAAACAAAATGTCAGGTACATGGGGTGACGTAGGTTGCTTTTCTGCACATCCTCTAAAGAATTTAAATGCGATGGGAGACTCTGGTTATTTGACCACCAATAATAAAGAATTGTATAATAGAGTAAAAAGTCTTAGGTCGCATGGAATGGAAGATAGTAGAGATAATATTAAAAATTTTGGCCATGTTTCTAGAATGGATAATATTCAAGCAGCAATTTTAAATTTTAGATTAAAGAATATAAAAAAGATAATAACAGCTAGAAGAAAAAATTTAGAAATATATCTAGACCACTTAGATCCAAAAAAAATATATTTTAAAAAAGAAAATTTAAATGAATATAATACATACCATACATTTGTAATACAGGTAGAACAAAGAGATAAACTAAAAGAGTTTTTGAAACAAAAAGGTGTGGCTACTGCAATACATTATCCAGTACCGATACACTTGCAAAAAGCTTCTAAAGATTTGGGTTATAGTAAAAATGACTTTCCTGAAACTGAGTCGCAGTCAAAAAAAATTTTAACATTACCAATTAATCAATTTTTAAAAAAAAAAGATATTATTTATATCTCAAACTTGATAAATAATTTTTATAAATAAAATCTTTTATGAATTTAGAAAAACAATCTCATTCAACCAAGTTAGACAAGAGATCAAAATATCTGAGAAGTTTAGTGTTAGAGTGTTTGATAGGTGGTGATAGAGGACATATGGGTTCGGCAATGTCATTGATCGAAATCTTGAGAGTTCTATATGATGATATACTTAAATATTATCCAAAAAACCCTAAACACGAAGACCGAGATAGACTGATATTAAGCAAAGGCCATGGTTGTCTTGCGTTGTACGCTATTTTAGCTGATAAAGGTTTTTTTTCAAAAAAAATTTTAAAAACATCTAGTAAATTTAATTCGATACTGGGAGGACACCCAGAATTTGATAAGGTTCCAGGTGTTGAGGCATCAACAGGAGCCTTAGGACATGGAGCACCAATAGGGTTAGGCATAGCTTTGGGAGCTAGAATAAAAAAAAAAAAATTTAATACTTTTGTAATTGTTGGAGACGGAGAGATAAACGAAGGTTCTTTTTGGGAAGCATCAATGATAGCAAGCAAGCATAAACTAGAAAATTTTCATATTATAATTGATTATAATAAAATTCAATCATATGGAAAAACTAGAGATGTGCTAGATTTAGAGCCATTAAAACAAAAATTACAATCGTTTGGTTACGAGGTGGACGAAATTAATGGTCATGATATCTTAAAGTTAAAAACATACTTCAAGAAAATTAAAAAAATCAATAAATCAAGTGCATTAATATGTCATACCATAAAAGGTAAAGGTTTTTATTTTGCTGAGCAGAATCCATTTTGGCATCACAAAAATTTTTTTACAGAAGAAGAGAAGATTAAATTAATTGAATGCTTAAGGTATTAAAATGAGAAAGATGTGTCTAGAAACGGTTTTTGAACTTGCAAAAAAAAATAATAAAATTGTTTTTATTGGATCAGATTTAGGACCAGGAGTATTAGACAATTTTAAAAAAAAATATCCAAACAGGTTTTTAATGGAGGGAGTCGCTGAACAAGCAATAATAGGTATGGCTGCCGGCTTAGCTATGCAAAAATTTAGACCTTATGTGAACACGATTGCGACTTTTATAACTAGACGAGCTTTTGAGCAAGTCGTAATTGATCTATGTTTGCATAATTTGCCTGTTACATTGATTGGTAATGGTGGGGGTATGGTTTATGCTCCACTTGGACCTACACATCAAGCAATAGAGGACATCTCAATTATGAGAACTTTACCCAATCTTACAATCTTGGCTCCTTGCGATTCGAATGATATGAAAAATCTTGTATTGCAGACAACAAAAATAAAGGGGCCTATTTACATAAGAATTGCAAGAGGTGGAGAAAAAATAATTACCAATGGAAAGAAAAGTAAAATTGGCAAAGGTTTAGTTTTAAAAAGCCAGACTAAATTTAATTTTCTTACAACAGGTATTACAGCACAAATTGCTTTAGACGCAGCAAAAAAAATAAAGAAAAAATATAATATGGATGTAGGTGTAATTCATTTTTCTACAGTAAAACCTTTAGATAAAAAACTATTAAAAAAAATAATAATTAATTCAAAAAAAATAATTACCATTGAAGAAAATGTTGTAGAGGGAGGGTTTGGCTCATCTATATTAGAATTTTCCTCAAATCTTAAAAAATCAAAAAATAATATATATTTAGTTGGTTTGAAAAATGAATTTTCAAAAAAATATGGAACCCAACAAGAAATTCTAGAATTTAATAACCTTAAAGATGAATATTTATGTAAAAAAATGTATAATTTTATAATAAATGATTGATTTTAAAGACAAAAAAGAAATTTTATTATCCAAAGAATTTAAAAACAAGGGCTATCTAAAAGTTCAAACTGATAGTGAGTTATCACTTCAATATTTAAGAGAAAAAATTGTAAAAAATACTTGTAAAATTTTAAAAATAGATGTCCCACCAGTTAAATCTTATGATTATTTTTTAAATAATTTTAATAAGAAAATAAAATTAAAAGATCTAAATAACATTAGAGTGCAAATAATTAGAGCACTTAATAAAGATAAAAACTATAGAAAACATTATTTTCTTACTGCAAAAAATTTTTTATATGGATTAGTTGGCAATGAGCTGTCAATGCAAAATAGAATAAATTTAAGCATACAAGTTCCAAAGGATAAAAGTTCTTTATTACCAATTCATTCTGATATTTGGTCAGGTGACTCACCTTTTGAGGTTGTAGTATGGATACCATTAGTAAATTGTTACAGAACAAAATCCATGTACATTTTGCCTCCAAAATTTTATAAACAAGTTGAAAAAAATTTTTCAAAGTTTTCAGGCAATTCATCAGAAAGTTTTTTTAATAAAATTAAAAAAAATATAGATTGGATAAAAATTAATTATGGAGAAATATTAATTTTTAATCAAGCTTTACCACATGGCAATATTGTTAATGATGAAAAAGAGACAAGATGGTCAATGAACTGCAGGTTTAAAAGTGTTTTTTCTCCTTATGGAGATAAAAAAATAGGTGAATTTTTTGAACCTATAACTTTAAGGGCTGCTTCAGAATTAGGTGTAAAATATAATTTGCCTAAAATAAAATGAAAAAAATAAGAGGCTACATGTTTAGTAGAGACTTTATGGGCGAGAGAGTGCCTCAGCATATTCAAAATCAAGTAATTAGAAATTATTGTAATGATAATAATTACCATTATTTATTGTCAGCAGTTGAGTATACAATGAGTAATTCACAACTAATCTTAAATCAGTTACTAGATCAATCAGATAATATTGATGGACTTGGGTTTTATAGTTTATTTCAATTACCTGAGGATGATCAAAAAAGACAAAAATTTTTAGAAAAAGTAATCAAAAAAAAGAAATTTATTTGTTTTTGTTCAGAAAATTTTACTTTAAAAAAATATTCAGATATTGAAAGAATAAATACAGTTTGGTTAATTAAAAAAAAGATGTCAAAATATTCTGATACATACAATTATTTAAGAGAAAATTTATACAAATAATTCTAAATTTATGGAAAGATTCTTTCTTCAAAAAAATCATAATTCAACTAAGCGAAATTATATAAATAGGATGATTGATGATAAAGTTCAATGCATGAAGGTTGCAAAAAAATATGGAAAAGATTATTGGGATGGAAATAGACGTTATGGTTATGGAGGATATAAGTTTATAAAAGGAAGATTAACACCAGTTGCAAAAAAAATAATCAAACAATTTAATTTAAATTCAAAATCTAAAATATTAGATTTAGGTTGTGGAAAAGGAATTTTGCTTTATGAAATATCAAACTTATTGCCTGGAATAAAAATACAAGGTTTAGAAATCTCAGAACATGCTATAAAAAATTCTCAACAAAATATAAAACCATCTATATTAAAGTTTGATGCAAGAAAAAAACTTCCTTTTAAAAACAAGGAATTTGATTTAGCGTTATCTTTTGGATTGTTTCATAATTTTAACCTTTTAGAGTTAGAAAAAGCAATCTCAGAATTCTCAAGAGTATCACAAAAAAATTATCTCATGGTTGAAAGTTACAGAAATAATCACGAACTATTTAATTTGCAGTGCTGGGCACTAACATGTGAAACATTTTTGATGCCTGATGAATGGAGATGGATGTTTAAGAAAGCAAATTATAAAGGCGACTATGAGTTTATCTATTTCAAATAAAAAAATATTAGTTATAGGAGCGTCAAGCAACATAGGTTCTTCGATTTTTAAATTTGATATAAAAAAAAAATTTATCGGAACTTATTTTGGAAATAAAAAAAAAAATTTATTTAAATTTGACCCATCAAAAGAAAAAATTTCTGAGAAATTCAATTTAAAAAAAATATCTCTTGTTGTATTATTGCAAGGAATTACCAAAAATGATGATTGTGTTAAAAATAGAAATGTTTCTAATTTTGTAAATATTGATTTAAATAAAAAAATAATAAACGATTTAATTTTAAATGAAAAACCATTTATTTTTTTTTCTACAGAATGGGTTTATCCTGGAACAAAAAAATTTAATTCTGAAAAGAATAGAGTTTTACCTGCGAATTTATACGCACATCAAAAATTAGTTATTGAAAAATATATTAAAAAAAAGGCAGAAAAATATTTTATTTTGAGATTAGCAAAAACATATACAAATATATTAAAGGATAATAGTTTTTTAAATAATTGGAATAAAATGATTAAGCAAAAAAATAATGTTTTTAAATGTTATAGAGATCAATTTTACTCTCCTGTATATTCTAAGGATATTTTTAGATTTATATTTCATGCAGAAAAAAACAAAAAATATGGTCTCTATAATTTTGGAGGTCAAGACAGGTATTCAAGAATTGAGTGTTTAAAAATATTTTTAAAGTTAAAAAAAATTAAAAAATATAAAATTATTGAACAAAAAATTCCAAGTAAATACCCAAAAGATGTGTCCTTTAACATTAGCAAGTTAAAAAAAATAAAATTTTTACCTTCCAAATTTATTAATAACTTATATGAAATTTATAATTTATAAGATTTAAAAAATGTTAAAAAAATATAATAAACTATTTAGAGAAGATAAATCTGGTCGTTCAAAATCATTTTATTTTAAAAAAAATTCAGTATTTAATGAAGGTTTAATAAAAACTTTTTTATTAGAATATGCTAAAAAACATGGTGAAGATGCAAGAGTATGTTTGCACGCTAATTATAAAGACACGTTACAGGACATGGTGTTAATTCAACATTCAAAAAATTTTTATCCACCTCACAAACATTCTAATCGCTACGATACCTATCATATTTTAGAAGGGTGTTTAGGTGTAGTAATATTCGATAATAAAGGACAAGTAGTAAAAACATATAAGTTAAAAAAAAATTTTTTTTACAAAACACCAAAAAATAAATATCACTTAACATTACCTTTGACTACTAAAGTAGTTTACCATGAGTATAGATCAGGATCATTTGATAGAAAAACAAATTGTATTTTTCCAAATTGGGCACCTGATAAAATCAATGCTAAATATGAATTTAAACAAAAAATAATAAAAAGATTAAATGAAAACAATTAGATTTGTTAATTTAAAATTTCAAGATTCTAATTTTAAAAAAAAGATAACAAATAGATTTAACAAAATATTAAAGCATGGTCAATTTATACTTGGACCTGAGGTTCAAGAAATGGAAACAAAAATAGCAAAATTTTGCAAAAGAGAATTTTGCGTGGGTACTGCTTCAGGAACAGATGCAATTTATCTTGCATTAAGAGCACTTGAAATTGGTAATGGAGATGAAGTTATTACTTCTCCTATGACATGGGTTTCTAGCACCAATAGTATTATGATGAATAACGCAAAACCAGTTTTTGTTGATATAAAAAATGACTTAAATATAGATGAAAATAAAATTGAAAAATATATTACAAAAAAAACAAAAGCCATTTTGTATGTTAATTACACTGGTAAAATAGCAAATACACAAATAATAAAAGCTATAGCAGACAAATATAATCTGCGAATTATAGAAGACTCTGCCCAATCATTTGGATCAACAAGATATAAAATGCCTAGTGGCAGTTTTGGTGATGTGTCTTGTTTTAGTTTTAATCCAATGAAGGTATTACCAAGTCTTGGAGAAGCAGGTGCGATACTTACAAATAAAAAAAAAATTTATGAAAAAATAAAAATATTAAGATATGCAGGAACTGTTTCTAAAGAAAATTGCATGTATCCAAGCTTAAATTTTAAAATTGATACAATTCAATCTGCTTTTATATTGGAGTATCTTAAAATTATTAAAAGACTAATAAAAAGAAGAATTGAAATTGCTGAAATTTATAACAAAAATCTTCATCAAAGTATCCTTAAGCCTAAAGCAGACAAAGGGTGTATGGACACTTTTTATACGTATACAATACAAGTAAAAAATAGAGATAAGCTATTGAAATACTTAAATTTAAAAGGTATTCAAGCAAGAGTAAAACATCCAATCTTAGTATCTGATCAGCATGCTTACAAAAAATTTAGAAAATCGAACTTAATTAATGCAAAAAGAATAATAAAAAAAATAATTTCACTTCCAATAAATGATAAAATAACTAACGAAGAAGTTAAATATGTTATTAGAGCGGTAAATAGTTTTTATAAATGAGTGTTTTAAAATATTATCAAAAAAATAAATTCAATCCAGTTCCAATTGAGTTTTCTGGAATTAAAAATATTGTAAATCATTATGCTAAAAGACAAAATTTGCTGGAGAATCATCTAAAAATTTTTTTACCTTTTTTGAAAAATAAAAATATTTTAGAATTTGGTTGTAATGGTGCAGAAAATGCATGTTTGCTTGCTGAATATGGAGCAAATTTGTATTTGGTAGAACCACATAAAGCTATTCATAAAATTATAATTGACAATTTCTCTAAGATTAGAAAGAAAAAAAAAATTAAACTTTTATCTAATAAAGAATTAGAAAACTTTAGTTCAAAAAAAAAATTTGATATTATTATTGCAGAAGGTTTTTTGAATACATTAAATAAACGAAATTTATATTTTAAAAAAATTTCTGATTATCTTACAGAGGGTGGCTTGCTCATTTTAAATTATGATGATGTCTATGGTGGTTTTTTTGAATATTTAAAATCATATATTCTAATTAAATCTTGCTTTAAGCTAAAAATAAATCCAGATAGTAAAGAAGGTTATAAATTAGCCAAAAAACTTTTTAAAAAAGAATTTGATAAATTAAATAAATCTCGAAGCTTTAGGTCATGGTGGAAAGATCAATTAATAAATCCTTATGCAGCAAAAACTTGGAGTTTTCATGATCTATTAAAATTAGCAAATTCTAAAAAATTAATTTGTTATTCAACCTCCCCTGTATTTAATGATACAAATTTACATGAATGGTATAAAAATATAAATTTAAAAAGTTTTTACTATAAAGATATAAATCAAAAATATTATAAAATTTGGAAAAAAAATTTTCTAAATTTTTTTATAGGCAAAAAAATAAATAATAATTTTGAAATTGATGAAAAAACTTTAATCAGTCTAAAAAAATTCACAAATAAAATTAACTTATGTTTAATTAACAAAAATTTGAGACAAAATTTAAAAGTTAATAAAGAAATAAAGATTTTGTTTAAAAAAAATAATTTAGAAGAATATATTTTTGAAATTGATAGACTTATAAAATTATTAAATTCAAAAAAACAAAATATAGATAGTGTTGTTAATTTATATTTAAAATCTAAAAAAGTTAAAACTACTTGGGGCAATCTACTTCATTATGTAGTTTTTAAAAAAGATTTTAAAATTAACAGATGATTTTAAAAAAAATTAATATAAATAATTTTCTCAAAATAATAATGTACTTTGTTGCAGTTCCTTTGGTTTTAATAATTAGAGCAATTTCACCTTTAATATTGATAAGATGGTGTTGTACCCAATCTACTAGAATTGGACATTATTCAGAGAATTTACAGATTTACATTGCCATGAAAGAAAAAAAAATGATTTTTCAATCTAATAGAAGGTATTTTGATATATTTTTTGATAGGACTGTTGTTTGTAATTACCAATTGCAAAAAATGTGGTTAAGATCTAAAAAAATTTTCTTTTTACCTAATTGGTTTATGCAACCAATTAGTGACATTAATGAATATGTTATTGATAAGATTGTAAACAGTAAAAATTTACATGATATAGGTTATTATTATGTCCCAGGAAAAATAATACCTGGTTTCGTCATTCCAATCAGCCCTGTTGACACTTTTAATTCTTTGCAAGAAGCAAATATCCCAGTTGATTTTACAGATTTAGAAAAAAAAAGGGGAGATGAAATTTTAAAAAAAATTGGAATTAATCAAAATGATCAATTTGTTATTATGGCACTTAGGGGGGGAAATTATTTAAAACAAAAATATCCTAAAATTAATTGGGATCGTCACTCAACAAGAAATACAAACATATCATATTTTAATGAGACAATAAATTTTCTTACTAAAAAAAAAATTAAAGTAATTTTAATTGGTTCTGGTAGCCCAAAAAATTTAGAAAATAAAAATTCTAATTTAATAAATTATGAAAATTCCAAGTTTAAATCAGAATTTATGGATATTTATCTTTTTAGTAAAAAAAAATGTAAATTTGTGATTTCATCATCTACAGGGATTGATGCTATTGGGACACTTTTTAAAAAACCTATTCTTGAAATTGTTATGCCATTGTGTGATGCCAGAACATATTCAAACACTTATCATATTATTTTTAAAAAATATTATTCCAGAACATTAAATAGATATCTAACAATGAGAGAAATATTCGATTTAAATTTATCAACATTAACAGGCAATGCAGAAGAATTAGATGAAATAAAAATTATTCATCCTGCTCCAAGTGAAATTTTAAATTCAGCAGAGGAGGTTTTGAGTAAGGTAGAAAATAATCACATATCTAATACTAATAATAAAAAATTACAAAAAGAATTTACCTTAAAATATAAGAATTATATTGATAAATATGTCCCTCATAGATTTACCAAAGAACATTCTGGAATGATCACTGAAAGCTTTATATCAGAGAACAAGTATTTATTGAATTAATGAATTTTACCAAAGAAATTAAAAAAATATTTTATCTGCTTGATAGCAATCATAAATATCAATTGTTAATTGTCTTTTTTATTTTTTTTATAAATATTTTTTTTGATTTGTTAGGGATTGGAATGATAGTTCCAATTGTAAATGTGATAATTGGTAATGAGTTAGGAATATTATCTAGATTCATTCCAGTAGAGTTAAATTTTTCAAATATTTCCCAAGAAAAATTGCTTTTTTATGCAATTTTATTTTTTTTAATTTTTTATATTGTTAAAACTTTATTTAGTACCTTTGCAATTTGGTATCAAAAAAGATTTATATTTAAAACTAGTAAAGAATTTCAAGAAAAATTATTAAAAAAATATTTTAACATAAAATATTTAGATTTTTTGAGTAGAAACCAATCTGATTTAATAAGAAATATAGTATTTGAGTCGTCAATATTTATCACATCTATTGTTCATAGTTTAATAGATCTATGTATTGAAATTTTGTTACTTGTAGGTATTGGAAGTTTACTTATTCTTTATGATCCAGCGAGTGCCTCAATATTAATATTTGTAATTGTTGTTTTGGGATCAAGTTATGTTTTTTTCTTAAGAAAAAAACTAAAAATATTAGGTTTGGAGAGACAAGAATTAACATCAAGTATATTAAAAGTTTTAAATGAAAGTTTTATACTCCAAAAAGAAGTAAGAATTTTGCAAAAAGAAGAATTTATATTTAAAAAATTTAATGAGAATGCTAATAAAATTGCAAATATTAATATATTAGAGCAAATCATTAATAGTATTCCCAAAATATGGTTTGAATTTATTGCAGTCCTAGGTTTGTCGGGAATAGTATTTTATTATATTCTTTATAATATAAGTATTGAATTGCTAATTCCATTACTAGCTCTTTATGCGGCAGCAATTTTTAGATTATTACCATGTGCAAATAGGATCATTGGTTCATCAAATAACATAATTCACAATTTACCTGCTTTTAAAGTGATATTTGATGAGTTAATATTTTCAAAAAAAACTAGTGAAAAAAATTTAATTAATAAAAAAAATAATACAAAATTAAACCAATATATTTTTAAAAATTTTGATCCAAAAAAATTAAAATTAAATAATTTATCATTTTCATATAATAAAGAAAAAAATAATGTGGTCTTTCAAAATATCAATCTAACCTTCAATAAAGGTCAGATTACTGGGTTAATTGGAAAATCTGGAAGTGGTAAATCTACAATAGCAAATATTATTTCTGGGTTAATCGAGGATTATGATGGAAAGATTGAAATAAATGATAATTCTGATTTTAATATAAATGTTTTAAGGAGATCAGTTGGGTATGTTCCTCAGATAACAAACTTATTAGATGACAGCATAAAGAATAATATTTGTTTTGGAATTTTAAATGAAGACATAAATCATGAAAAATTAAATACAATAATTAAAGAAGTTGAGCTTAATGAATTAATTGAAAATTTAGACAAAGGAATCAATACTATTGTTGGTGATCAGGGACTTACTTTGTCTGGAGGGCAAAGACAAAAAATAGCACTTGCAAGAACTTTATACCTTGATCCAAAGATTATAATATTTGATGAGTCTACGAATTCCTTAGACAAAGTAACAGAAAAACATTTTTTTAAAAATGTTATTACACTTAAAAAAAACAAAATAATTATTTGTATCACACACGATTTAGGTTTATCAGAATACTTTGATCAAATTTATAATTTATCAATAATAAAAGATAATGAAAAAAAATAATAAAAATGTCATACAAAATTTTTAAAAAAAAAATTTATTTCTCCAACAATGAAGTAAAAAAAGATCTAATAAAAAGTAAAAATTTATATTTTACAAAAGATTATAAGTCTAGAAATGAAAAGAAAAATAAAATTTTTCTTTCAAAAATAGATTATGATTTAGACTACACATTTTTACATTTTATAGCAGGCTTGAGTTTAAAAAAAAAAAAATTTAGTTTACTAGATTTTGGTGCAGGAGTTGGAAATACTTACATTAAGTTTAAAAAAAAAGGTTTTTCAAAAAAAAATATTCATTATTCTATTTATGATCAAAATATAAATCTCACAAATAGTGCGGAAAAAATGATAAAGAAAAATTTTAAAAATAATAATAACTTAAAATTTATTTATAATTTTGAAGATATTAAATATCATAACGCAATTCATTTTGGGAGTATGCTTGAGTATGTTGAAAACTATAAAGAACTTTTTAAAAGAATTTTTGTTCAAATTAAAAAAAAACCTGATTATATTTTTATTTCAGATTTATTTGGAACTAAACAAAAAGACTTTTATTTAATAGCTAATTATTACGGTCATAGATACTATGTAAAATTTCACAATTTAAATGATATAATATTAACATTAAAAAAATTCAATTATAAGCTAGTTTATCAAAATCCCTTTATGCCAAATATTAAAGGGGAGTTTCAATTCTTTAATATGTCCAACTTACCAAAAAAATATCAAATATCACATACATGGAATTTATTTTTTCAATATGCAGCTTAAAGATAAAATATTAAAAAGTTTAGAGAAATTAAAGTCAGAACCAATTTTATTATTAACTGTTCCGTTTGCTTTAATTTTATTCATTCCAATAATTATACTAAGCCCTATTATTTTAATCAGATTCGGTTTTTTTCATTCTGATAGACTTGGACATTTTGCTGTAAATTCAGAAATATTTTTTTGTGAAAATCAATATGTTAAAATTAATAATAGAATTACTTTCGATTGTTTTTATTTTCCAACTAAACCATGTAATGATCAATTAGGACTCATGATCTCAAGAAAAGTTTCAATTTATTCAAAAATATTAATTAGACCTTTTTGTTTAATAGCAAGAAATATTTTTTTTTTATCTCAGCATGTTACTGGAAGATCTAGTAACTCTGATTATGATACAAATCACGTTTTAGATAAAACAAAATTGCAAATAAATTTGACAAAAAATGAAGTTAAAAGAGGAGAGAAAATTTTAAAGAAATTAAAATTAAAGAATAATAAGATTATATGTGTTGGTGTTAGAGATAATTCTTATCTAAAAAAAAAATATAAAAATCAAAATTTTAGTTATCATGATCACAGAAATGATGAAATAACCAAATATGTGCTGGGCATAAGGTACTTACTAAAAAAGGGTTATACTGTTTTTAGAATGGGCTCTATTACTAGTAAGAAAATAAAGATTAATCATAAAAATTTTTTAGATTACTCTAATAGTAGAATAAAATCTGATTTTATGGATGTTTATATTTCTTACGTATGTAAATTATTTATTTCAAATAACACTGGTCTAGATGCTCTTGCGGTTACATTTAGAAAGCCAATATTGCATATTGGGTCATTGCCTTTTGGAGCAATCAGCACTTTTTCAAATAGGTATTTTAATACTATGTCGAATTACTTTTCATTAGAAAAAAAAAGATTTCTAAGATTAACAGAAATTTTTGATAAAAATATTCAATATTTGTGGAAAAAAGAGGATTTCAAAAACAAAAATATCAAAATTGTCCATCCAACTAAAAAGGATATTTTTAGATATTTTATAGAAACTATTAATATTATCGAAAAACCTAAAAGAGCAAAAAAACATTTACTTTTAGAAAAAAAGTTTAAAGATTTATACTCAACATATGTAAAAAAAAACTTAGATGGAAAAAAATATTACCATAATAATATCAAAACAAAAATATTATTTTCTTTTTTAAATACTAATCGTCATCTTCTAAAGTAATGAAATACATTAAGAGGTTAATTTTTTTTATTCTTAAGAATATTTTGAAAAAAAATTTAATATTTAAAAATGTTGCTAAAAAAAAGGAGTGTATAATTTTAGCTAATGGTGCCTCAATAAAGAATTATGATTTAAAAAAATTTTCTAATTATGATGTAATTACAACTAGTATGATGTTTTTGCATAAAGATTTTAAATATTTAAATATTGTTGCAGATTGTGAGGTTGCTCCGTTTATTCTTTATAAATATTGGAGAAATCCTTACTCAAAAAAAATAGAAAAAAATATGAAATTAGAAATGCTAAAAAAAACTAACAGATTTCAATTTAATCATCCATATTTTTTATCTTTAACAAATTTTTTTTCAAATCTAAAAAAAAAAAACTTTTATTATTTATATGATTTTGATGAAAAAAAATTCAATCCGAATATAGATCTTTCAAATAAATTTCCATATTTGTCAGGTTCATTGTTTTGTATGATAGGTATTGCAAAATATATGAATTACAAAAAAATAATCTTAGTAGGAACTGATTATTTATTAGATACACCAATAATTGGTCACTTTTACGAAAAAGAAAGCCAAACAGTTTCAAAAAAAGTTTTTCAAGACATTGAATTAAGTTTTTTTAAAGAAATAAAAAAAAAAATTGATATTGAAATAATTGTACCAGAGAACTATTCTTCGAAAGTTTTTAAATCACTAAACTATGAATCTTTCGTTAAAGAGAGAGAAGTTAAAAAAAAAAATTACGATATAGTATCAGTTGAAAACTTAAAACTTTTAGATAGTATAAAAATGGAATATAGAATCTTTTAAATGAAAAAATTAGCAATATGTATTCCGACTTTTAATAGAGCTTATCATTTAGAAAATTGTTTAAACACTATTTTAAATAATGGAAAGATAGTTAAAGATATAGAAATATGCATCTCAGATAATAATTCTAGTGACAACACAATAAATGTAATTAATTTTTATAAAAAATACTTAGAAATAAATTATTATAAAAATGATAAAAATATTGGTGTTGCAAAAAATATATTAAGATCTGTAGAAATAAGTAATTCTGAATTTTGCTGGGTTGTTGGGGACGATGACATGTTGTTAAAAAATTCTATTCAAGAAGTTTTAGATTTACTATATAAACACCAAAAAGCAGATTATTTTTATATAAATTCTTATCATTTTAATTCTGAATTATTGAAAAATTACAAACATCCTATCAATACTGATGACCTTCCTAAAAATTTATCGAAATTTTCTAATTTCCCAAGTAGTTTTTATGGTAAATTTATAGAATTTATAAATCCAAAAATATCTTTTGATTTTTTAGGTGGTTTATATTTATCAGTATTTAGAAAAAAAAATTGGGATAATAATTTGGATAAAATTAGTGAGAAAAATATAAATAATAATTTATTATTCTCTAATATAGATAATACTTACCCTCATATAAAAATTTTTGCATATGCTTTCAAAGATTCAGAAGCTTTTTTTTGTTCAAGACCATTATCTGTAAATTTATATGGTGTAAGAGAATGGACTTCTTTATATCCAATAGTACGTTCTATTAGATCGGTCAATGCTTTAGAAATATATTTTAAAAATGGACTATCAAAAAAAAATTTCTTTAAGTATAAAAACTACGCTTTGCAATATTTTTTACCTGATATTATAAAGTTAATGCTTAATTTAAAAAACTCCTATCCTTATATGAAAGAAATTTCATTTTTTTTTATGAAAAACTGTTATTATCCTAACTTATACTTGTCTATTTTTTATCAAATAAAAAGATCAATAAATAAATTATTATAATATGAAAAAAATTTGTGAAGTCTGTGGCAATAAAAGTTTAAAATCAGTTTTAGATTTGGGTTATAATCCGTTATGTGATGATTTAATTAAAATTGGTTCTAAAAAAAAGAATAGTTTATATAAGATTCAAATTTTATTATGTAAAAAATGTATTACTGGATTTCAAAATTTTGAAGTTAAAAAAAAAAAACTATTTCCAAAAACGTACCATTACCGTGCTAGGTTTACAAATGATGTATTAAATGGTTTTAAGGAAATATTTACAACAACAAAAAGTTATTTAAATAATTTTAAAAATAAAACAGTTTTAGATATTGGATGTAATGATGGAAGTCTTTTGAGTTTATATAAAGGAAAAGGGGCAATAACTGTTGGGGTAGAACCCACAGGTGCAGCTCTTGATGCTAAAAAAAATGGCCACAAAATTTTTCCAAAATATTTTGATAAAGAAACTGCAAGTAAACTTTTAAAAAAACATAAAAAATTTGACTTAATTATATTTACTAATGTTTTTGCACATATTGAAAATTTAAAACTTTTAATAAAAAACTTAAAAAGTTTAATTTCTGAGGAAACAATCTTATTAATAGAGAATCATTATTTTGGGTCAATAATCAAAAAAAACCAGTTTGATACTTTTTATCACGAACATCCAAGAACTTATAGTGCAACATCTTTTTTATTTATTGCAAAACAATTGGGCATGAACATTGATCAAATAGAATTCCCTAAGAGATATGGTGGAAATATAAGAGTTATATTTACAAAAAAAAAAACGAACTTTAAAAAAAGTATTATTATCAATAAAGAAAAACATTTTTTAAAAGAAATATTTGAAATGCAAAAACGAGTAAATAAATGGAAGCAAACTAAGAAAAATTTTATTAATACTTTATATTTAAAACATGGGCCGATGATAGCAAAAGCTTTTCCAGGCCGGGCAGCAATCTTAGTTAGACTTTTAGGTTTAAATAAAAAAATAATTAGTGGGGTATTTGAAAAAGAAGGTTCAATGAAAATAGGAAATTATGTTCCTGGCACTAAAATACCTATTAAACCGGATACTGAATTATTTAAAATAATGAACTCATCTAAAATAATTATTAACTTTTCTTGGCATATCTCAAAAGAAATAAAAAGATATTTAAGATCCAATGGATACAAGGGCAAAATATATAACATAATAGAAAAGAAAGATTTTACAAAATATTAAACTACAAATAGATTACAAAAAATTTAATAAAATGATGTTAAGAAATTTAAAAAAATTTTATAAAAATAAAAAAATTCTTATAACTGGTAATACAGGGTTTAAAGGTTCTTGGTTAACAATGCTTCTTAATTCTTTTGGATCTAAAATTTGTGGATTCTCTCTTTATGAAACATCTAAACCTAACTTATATAGAATTCTGAAATTAAATAAAAAAATTAATTTTATAAAAGGAGATATAAGAGATTTAAATTCCATTCAAACAGCAGTTAATAAATTTAAGCCTGATATAATTTTTCATTTAGCTGCACAGTCTTTAGTGAAAGATTCTTATATAGATCCTCATTTCACTATTTCCACAAATGCTGGTGGTTCTAATAATATTCTTGAATGTTGTAGATTGTCAAAATCTCTTAAATCAATCGTATATATCACATCTGACAAATGTTATGAGAATGTTGAGTGGATATGGGGATATAGAGAAAATGATAAATTAGGAGGATATGACGCTTACAGCTCGTCAAAAGCAGCATCTGAAAATATATTTTCTGCATATTTGGAATCATTTTTAAAACAAAAAAAAATTGGTGCAGCATCAGCTCGAGCTGGCAATGTAATTGGTGGAGGTGATTGGTCAAAAGATAGGATTATTCCAGATATTATTAGATCAATCTCAAGTAAAAAAAAATTAGTTATTAGAAATCCAAGCTCTACAAGACCGTGGCAACATGTGTTGGATCCATTAATGGGTTATATTATTTTAGGAATGAAAACTTTTCGAAATAATGATTATTCTGGTGCATGGAATTTTGGACCTAGCAATGATAAAGTTTTTACAGTCAAAGATGTTGTAAACCAAATTAGTAAAAATTTAAAAATAAATAAAAATAAATTTTTGTTAAAAAATAACAAAACTGCCAATTTTAAAGAGGCCAGGTTGTTGAAATTAAATTGTGATAAGGCAAATGAATATCTTAATTGGAAGCCTAAACTCACCTCAACAGAAAGTATTAATCTAACTAGTGATTGGTATAAATCTTATTTTTATAAAAAAGATATGTTTACAGAAACACAAAATCAAATAAAAAGTTATTTAAAGAAATATGAATAAAAAACTAATTGATGGAGTAAAGATCACCCCTCTTAGACAAATCATTGATGAAAGAGGAAAAGTGATGCTTATGATGAGAAACGACGATGATTCTTTTTCAAAATTCGGTGAAATATATTTTTCTTGTACTCACCCTGGGGTAGTTAAAGCATGGCATATGCACAAAAAAATGACTTTGAATTATGCTATTATAAAAGGACAATTAAAAATAGTTCTTTTTGACGACAGGAAAAAAAGTTCAACAAAAGGAACAATTCAAGAAATTTACATGTCTACTGAAAATTATTTTTTATTAAGTGTTCCACCTTTAGTGTGGAATGGTTTTAAAGGAATAGGAACAGAGACATCTATCGTAGCAAATTGTTCTGATATACCGCATGATACAAATGAAATGATAAGAATTAGCCCAAATAGCAAAAAAATTCCATATAAATGGGAACTTAAGCACAGATAAATTATAAATGAAGGTAGTAATTTTAGCTGGAGGATTAGGTACTCGAATATCTGACCACTCTGATTTACCCAAGCCAATGATATCAATCAATGGTATACCAATAATTGCTCATATTTTGAAAATTTTTATTAATCAAGGGTTCAATGAATTTATAATTGCAGTCGGCTACAAAGGTAATATCATAAAAAAATATTTTGAAAAAAATTTTTTGCAAAATAATATTCAAGTAGTTGATACTGGATTAAAAACATTGACTGGAAATAGATTAAAAAAACTTAAAGGTTTTTTACCAGAAGAAAACTTCATGTTGACTTATGGTGATGGACTTTGCAATGTTGATCTTAAAAAATTATCAAAATTCCATTTAAATCACCAAAAGCTAGTAACCGTTACTGCTGTTCACCCTCCAGCACGATTTGGTGAACTAGTTTTAAAAAAAAACAATGTAATAAATTTTGAGGAAAAACCACAGTTACAAAAGGGTTGGATTAATGGTGGTTTCTTTGTATTTAAAAAGGAATTTCTTGATTTAATCCCAAAAAAACAAGTAATGTTAGAGAGAGAACCTCTAAAGATAGTGGTAAAAAAAAAACAATTTATGGCATTTAAACATAAATACTTTTGGCACTGTATGGATAATAGAAGAGACCATTCAAACTTAGAAAAACTAAGTAAATTAAAAAAATTACCTTGGATAAAAATTTAATATGATCCCAGTATTTAAACCTTTGATTACTAAAGATGAAAGAAAAGCTGCTGATAAATCTTTGGAGATTGGATGGTTGGGCATGGGAAAATATGTAAATAAATTTGAAAATAAAATTAAATCAATAATTGGTAATAAAAAAAAATACGTAATATCTGTAAACACAGGTCATTCAGCATTACATCTAATAATGATGCTTATAGGTTTAAAAAAAGGAGACGAAGTAATTACCCCATCATTTAATAATATCGCTGACATTCAAGCAATAATTGCAGTTGGAGCAAAACCAGTTTTTTGTGATATACTTGAGGAAGATCTATGTATAGATATTAAAAAAGCAGAAAAACTAATTAATAAGAAAACAAAAGCTATAATTGCTATGGATTACGGCTCATGTTTAGCCAATCATTCTAAAATTAAAAAAATAGCAAAAAAATATAATTTAAGAGTAATTCATGATGCAGCTCATTCATTAGGCTCAAAATATAAAGGTAAATCAATAGGAAGTTTTTCAGATATAACTATGTTTAGCTTTGATCCAGTAAAAACTTTTACCTCAATAGATGGCGGGGCAATTGTAGTTAATAGCAAGAAAGAGATGTTTAAACTTCATGAAATGAGGCTAATGGGTATGTCACAAAAAGCAAAAGTTATGTATAAAAATCAAAGATCTTGGTTTTATGATGTTAAAAATCTTGGATTTCGTTATCATTTGGCAAATTTGCATGCTGCTATTGGTGTTGAGCAACTTAAAAAGAAAGATGTAATTAAAAAATCTAGAATTGATTCTTTTAAAAGATATAACAAAAAATTTAATGACCTAAATGATGTAATTACTCCAAAATATCAAGAAGGAACAATACCTTTTCATTATTGTTTAAGAGTAAAAAAAAATAGGCAATATTTAATTGATTTTTTAAAAAAAAATGGAATCGACACAGGTATACATTGGCAACCAAATCATACATTTAGTTTATTCAAAAATAATAAATCAGGTCATTTAGCCGTAACTGAAAAAATAAAAAATGAAATATTAACATTACCACTTCATTCATTAATGAATAAAAAGGATATAGATTATATTGTAAAAAAAATCATAGAATTTTTTAAAGATTATTAATGAATGAATTAATATCGATTGTTATCCCAACATTTAATCACGCACAATACCTAGAGAGATGCTTAAAATCTGTTGAGAGTCAGACAATAAGCAATTATGAAATAATTGTTGTTGATAATCATTCAACAGATAATACAAAAAATATAGTAGATAATTTTAAACACCTACCAATCAAATATTTATTGATACACAACGAAGGAATTTATGCAAAATCTAGAAATCTTGGAATCAAGAACTCATCTGGAGATATAATTGCATTTCTAGACTCTGATGATTGGTGGAAAGAAGATAAATTAAAAGAGTCTTATCAAATAATCAAAAACGGCTATGACATGATATATCACAATTTAGAACTATTCAATTTAAACAATAATAAAAGAAAATATTTAAAAGGTAGAGTTTTAAAGGAACCAAAATTTAAAGATTTAATTATTTATGGAAATCAAATTTGTAATTCATCAGTTGTAATTAAAAAGAAAATTTTAGAAAGTTTTAATTTAATAAACGAAAATGATAAAATGAAAGCAGCTGAAGATTATAATACCTGGATTAAAGTGTGTTTAAATAACTATAAAGTTTTTTATTTAAATAAAAATCTTGGTTATTACGAATTTCATGATGCAGGTGGATCAAGAAAGAATATGTCATATTGCACATTGCAAGCTATTAAAGAATATAAAAAATTATTAAATATGAATGAATATAAATTAGCTAGAACTAGAGTAATTTTTATGTATGCGGTATATCTATATGAAAAAAAAAAATATAAGAAATGTTTCACAAAATTTAAAATTTCACTACTAAACGGTAGCAACTTAATAAAATTAAAATCTTTGATATTCATATTTTTATTAATATTTAAAAAATGACATTCTTGCATAAAAAAATTCCTTTGATGGATAAAAGTTTTAAGAATATAAAGTCAAATATCTTAATTATTGGTGGAGGAAGGTGGGCAACTATTACTGTACGTGAATTGTTGACAAATTTTACAAATTTAGCATATATCCAAATAATAACTAAAAAAAAAAATTTAATAAAAGATTTTCCAGAAAAATTAAAAAAAAAAATAATAATTAGTAAAAATTTTAAAAATATTATTTTCGATAAATTAACTCACGCAATAGTAGTAAATAAAAATTCTGATCATTTTTCATATACAAAAAAAATTCTTAACAATAAAATTAATGTACTAGTTGAAAAACCATTAGTTAAAAAAATTAGTGAATTTAAAATATTAAAAAAAATTTCACAAAAAAATAAAAAATTTGTTCATGTAAGTATCCCCTTTTTTTTTTCGTATTATTTTTTTTATATTAAGAAATTTATAAATTTCCATTTTGAAGAATTAATTTTTGACTGGCATGATCCCTGCAATGATAATAGACACGGAAAATTAAAAAAATATGATCTGTCAGTTACTTACCTAGAGGACACTATTTATCATATATATGGAATACTTAATTGTCTCTTTGGACCTAGAAAAATATCATTTATATCTTCTAAGAATAGAAAAAATGAAGGAGTTTTAGTATTTGATTATGGAAAGGATAGAATTAGAGTGATTTGTTCAAGAAATATTAAGAAAAAAAGAGTGAGAAAGTTAAATTTTGTGTCGACTAAAAATACTTTAAATTTAAATTATTCTAATGATCAAAATATTAATTTTATTAAGAATGGAATAAAAAAAAGAATTAAATTTAATTTTTCACAGAAATCATTAAAATATCAATTATATAATTTTTTAAGTAATAAAAAATATGAAAAAAAATATCATTTAAATGATATAAGAAATTTTGATAACTTATTTTATTTAATTAAAGCTTTTAAAAAAAATTAATGCAACTTTTATCTATATGTATTCCTGTTTTTAATGAAGAAAAAAATGTTCAGAATACTTATGATGTAATTAAAAAAATTCTTAATCAGAAATTAGAAAATTTAGATTATGAAATTATTTTTGCAGACAATCATAGCACGGATAATACAAATGAAATTTTAGAAAAGATTTGTGCACAAGATAGTAAAGTAAAATATTTAAGATATAATAGAAATATAGGTTATGATAGATCGTTACTTCAGGCTTATATTAATTCGTCAGGAGATGCAGTAGTTTCTATTGACTGTGATTTGCAAGACTCGCCTGATATTATATTTGAATTTTTAAATAAGTGGAGAGAAGGTTATGATTTGGTTTATGGTATTAGAAAAAAAAGATTAGAAGGTGGTCTTTTTACTATTTTTAGAAGAATATTCTATTTATTAATCAATTATTTTTCTGAAGAAAAATACCCTAAAGATGTAGGTGATTTTAAACTTATAGATAAATCTATTGTTCAAATTTTAAGAAATATAAATGAACCTTATCCTTATGTAAGAGGACTAGTTTATTCAAACAGTAAAAAAAGTATTGGATTAGATTATAATAGAGATAAAAGAAAATATGGAGAAAGTAAGTATGGTTTTTTTTCAGCTTCAAAATATGCACTTAACGCAATTCTAGAAAATTCTTATTTTTTCAATTCTATCTTTAGATATTTAAGCATGTTTGCTCTTATATTAAGTTTTATTTTTTTAGTTATTAGTTTATTTTCTGATAACTATAGTACTATCAATTTTGTATTTGTGTTTATTTTCTCGGCTGGTTTGTTATTACTATCAATAATTTTGGAATATATTACTAGAATATATTTTTATCTTAAAAACAAAAATAGTTTCTTTTATGAAAAAAAAATAAATTTATAATATGAAAAGAATATTTAAAGATTATCAATTAATAAAAAACAATTATATAACCAAAAAATATCCTATCAGTTTAGTTCATTTCGTAACTAATAGATGTAATGCAAGATGCTCTTTTTGTTTTATAGACTTTGATAATCCCGAAACGTTTAAGGGAGAACTTACTCTAGATGAAATTGAAAAATTTTCGAAGACGATTGGGCCCAGTATACAAAATATAAATTTAACTGGAGGAGAACCTTTCGCAAGAAAAGAATTTAGTGATATATGTAAAATATACTTAAAAAATACAGATATCAGATCACTTTTTATAACTTCAAATGGAAGTCTTCCAGACAGAATTGATAAATTTTTAGGTGAGTTAGCTAAAAAAAATTTAGATAGACAATTTATTTTTTCTTTCTCTATAGATAATATTCCAGATAAACATAATAAAATAAGAAAAATAAATAATCTTTTTGAAAAATGTTTAGAGTCATATAAAATTGTAAATAGTTATGGAGCAAATTGTTTTGCAAATATTTCTATTACAGTTTCACTTGAAAACTATGAAGATATTGATGAAATTTATTCTGAACTATTAAATCGATATAATGTGAAAGCAATAACAGCTTGCCTGGTGAGAGATGAAGGTGTCTACAAAACCCCAGAAGCAGATAAAAAAAAAATTTTATCTGCTTACATAAATTTAACAGAAAAAATCAAGTCTGATTCAAAAAGTGGTAAACTAAAAGGATATAAGCCTTCATCAATACAGGGAAGAATGATGAATAAAAAGAATGAAATAATGTATGAAAAAATTATTTCTACGTACCTGGAGCCTCAGTTTATTTCTCAGTGCTATGCGGGCTCTTTATTTGGTATAATATCTGCAGATGGAAAAGTTTATCCATGCGAAATATTAAAAGACTCAATTGGTAATTTGAGAAATTATGAAATGAATTTTTTAAATTTATGGCAAGATCACCTTGCAAAAAAAACAAGAAAATGGATAAAAGATACCAAATGTAATTGTTGTTATGAGTGTGCTTGGTCTTTCAACATCCTGGGAAATTTAAAATATCAGAAAGATTTATTTTTAGCTGCAATTAATAAAGGAGATTAATTGAAGCATAAGTGTTCGATAGTAATCCCTGCAATCAAACTTGATGAAGATTTAGAGCGTTGTATTGCTGCATGCAATAAAATTGTAAGTGTAAAAATAAAAATTTTTATAATCTCTGATACAAAAATTAACAAAAAGTTTAAAAATACTGTTTTTAAATCTTTTGGAAAAATTAATATGAGTAAAAAAAGAAATCTTGCAACTAAATATGTAAAAGATAAATATTTAGCTTTTTTAGATGCCGATTGTTATCCTACTAAAAATTGGCTTTCAAATGCAATTAATATTCTAAAAAAAAATAAAAAAATAGGTATTGTAAGTGGTCCTGATTTTCCTTTTCCTGATCAAAAAGGGTTTCACAAAACTTTAGGTCTTGCACATAAAAGTATCATTCTATCAGGCTCTAAGACTTTTAGAAAAAATTTATCAAAAACAAAAGAAGTAAAACAAGTTTCTTCTTGCAATATGGTTATGAAAAAAAAAACTTTTGAATATGTAAATGGAATGGATCCAAAAATTTATATTGGCGAAGATGTAGATTTTTGTAATAGGGTCAATAATCTTTTTAAAATAGTTTATTCACCAAGAGTTAAAATTTTTCATAAATCTAGAACATTTTTACCTTTTTTGGCCCAACGATATGCTTATGGAACTTGTGTTTTAGATGCTTTTAAAAAAACAAAATCTATAAAAAATCTTCAGTATTTTGGACCACTAATTATAACATTATCATTTATATTAGGAGTATTTTCTTTTTTAATGCCATATGCTCAATATATTCTTTTTATGAATATATTTATTGGCTCCATTATAGTCCTTGAGAGCATAAAATTATCAAAAAATATTTTTGAGATAATGAAACTTATTATTATATTTGTTCTCAGTATAGTTTTCTTTGGTTTTGGTTCAATCGCTAGAATTTTAAGATTTTCAAAAAATTTAAAATCTATATATACATATAGGTAATGAACGTAAGAATGAAACTAACCATGAATTATAAAGATAAATTTAAACTTATTTAATGAAAAACAATTTTTTATTTTATTTTTTTTCTTTATTTATTTTATTTTTTTTTTTAGAATTATTGTTTACGGTTTCTCACCCAGAACTTGCAAATAATCAAGTTCACAAATTTGTAGATTCAGAAAGGACGATATCTAAAAGCAAGAATACTTGGTATAAATTTTTTGATATCGATGGAAGTGTAAAATATAGATACCATAAAAAAACTAGTGAATTTTTTAATTATCAAAATTCTGAGAACATTATAAATAAAAAAAATGTTTTTGTTTTCGGAGATAGTGTAACAGGAGGTTTTGGGGTTAACTTACAAGATACTTATTTTTATCATGCAGAAAGTTTAATAAATCAAGTTCTGGATAGTGATAAAAAAATAAATGTTTTCTCAATTGCTAGATTTGGTGATAATTTTAGAGATATGATAAAGGGTTTAAACTTAATTGAGGGACTAATAAAAGAAGATGATTTTATAATATATCAATTTAACTTTAATGATATCGTTGATGTAAATTATGCTCCAGTTACTGATGATACTGATGATACTGATGTAAAAATTAAAGAACCCTCAAAATTTATCATAAAATTTAATGATTGGAGAAAATCATTTTTAAACAAGTCTGCACTAATAAGAGTAATGCAGCATTATGCTGGAATTATAAAATGGAATATACAAAAATTATCATCACCAAAACGAATGATTTTAAAACAAGAGCTTTTTAAAAAGTGTGGAAACTTAGGATTTTCAACCCTAGGTCAGTATACTTATAGCTTCGGAGCTAAGCAATTTGAGAAAAAATCTTTAAAAATATGGGATGAATTTGAAAAAGATTTAATAAACTTAAATGAGTATTTAAAATTAAAAAAATTAAATTTTGCAGTAATTATCTCACCAATTTCTTTACAAATTCCCCATCATGAAGGAATTAATCATCGTGGTTTAAGTTTTCAATGTTCAACAATAGATGGGTACAAAAAAATTATAGAAACCCTTAGTAATATCAATATAGATATAATTGACCCCGTAGATGATTTTATCGATTATTCAAAAATTACTCATCAGAATGATAATTTTAAACCTTTATTTCATCCATATGATACAAATCATCCTAATGAAACTGGGCATTATTTGATGGCCAAAAAACTCTATTTTTATTTATATAACTTGTTAAAGGTTTAAAATTATGAGCGTGAAAATATCTGTAGTAATACCCTGCTTTAATGAAAGTGAAAATATTAATAAAACATTTTCAAGAATATTTGAGTGTGTATCTAAGTTTTCTAATAATTTTGAATTAATTTTTGTAGATGATGGTAGTAGTGATGACAGTTTTTCAAAATTATATTTACTTTCTAAGCAAAACAAAAATCTTAAAATTATTAAGTTGAGTAAAAATTTTGGACATCAAAACGCAATCTTTGCAGGATTAGAAAACTCTTCAGGTGATTGCATTTTTACAATTGATGCAGATTTGCAAGATCCTCCAGAACTGTTTGAAGAAATGTATGAAAAATGGAAAAAAGGGTTTCATGTTGTATACGGTATAAGAAAAAAAAGAGAAGGTAATTTTTTTAAAAAATTATTATATAGTATTTATCATAAAATTTTTAAATTATTATCTAACTTAGATAATGAACATGATCTTGGGGATTTTGGTTTAATTGATAAAAAAATAAAAAATCATCTAATAGATTTAAAGGAAAAAAATATTTATTTCAGAGGTTTGAGAAATTGGATTGGTTTCAAGCAAACAGGAATTGAATATAAGCGCTATAATAGATTAGATGGCAAATCAAAATATAGTTTACTAAAATTATATAATCTAGCTTTAAATGGAATCACAAATTTTTCATCAAAACCATTAACTTTAATTTTTTTATCCGGATTGATAATATTCATCCTGTCAATTTTTTTAATAGTTTTTTATTTACTGCAAAAAATATATAATTTTGAATTTTTGGGAGTTTTTCCTGATCAGGTACCAGGTTTTTATACTTTGGTTATAATATTAATACTTTTTGGATCATTTAATTTAATGTGTATGGGCATTATGGGAGAGTATATTGGCAGACTTTATGAAGAAGTTAAATCAAGACCTAAATTTTATGTAGATGAAAAAATTAATTTTGATGAATAATTCAAAATTACAATTTTTTTACATATTTATTTTTTTTATAATTAATTCACTAATAGGGTTTATATCTCTAGATTATTTTTCTGGGGAGCAATATGGTTATTGGTATTTTAACAAAATCTTTACTAATGAATATTTGTATCCAGACATTTCAAGAAGTCCAGTATATGTAATTTATCTAACTTTATTTAACTGGCTAGGTACTCCCTACAACTATCTAACTGAGAGTATAATTACTAATTTAATACTCTGCATAAGTTTATTTTATCTATTTAGGAAAAAATATAATAATTTTTATATATTTTTAATTATTGTTTTATCAATCGGTTTTTTTTTTAATCTTATTCCATACCCTCAAGCATTAGCTTTATCTTTTTTAAATTTTGCATTAATTTTGAGAACAAAGAAAAATTTTATTAGTGACAACCTCGCATACCTTCTAATTATTTTAGCTATTTATTGCAGAATAACTTATATAATTGTCTTTATATTGTTTATATCTTTTGATTTAATAAGATGTTTTGTTTATATAAAAAAAAATCGCATCATTAAATATCATGATTTTTTAAGCATTTTTTTAGCACTTCTTCTTTTATATCTGTCATATAGTTTTTTTAGTGAAAAAAAATCACCTAGTAAATTTAATAATGGGTATTTCCAGTCATTAAAATGGAAACCTTCCAAAAGTAAATCTAATATAGATATAGCGTTTCAGGTAAATTTTAATTATCTTTATTATGAAAAATATAAAGATCAAATTGATAAAGATGAGAGAGACTTCTACTTTACTAATAAGAAAGCATTCAATAACTCTGAGACTTTGATCGATTCAATTAAATCTAACCCACGGTTTGTATTTTGGGGAATTATTAAAAACTCTACACATATAGCACCAATTATATTAAATAAATTCAATTTAAGAAATTTTTTTCCTTCTTGTAAAAATATTGGTCATTCTTGTTATTCAAACTATATTTTCATAAGTATAGTATTTATTATCTTCTTTTTATTTAATTATTACTTTTTTTTTAAAGAAAAGTTTGAAAATAATTTTGATATCAAATCGTATGCAATTGTAAATTATATTTTAATTGCTTCAACAGTATTAGCAATGCCAAAAATAAGATATATGGCACCATTTATTTTTTTCTTAATACCATTTAACATTTATTTGATAAAAAGTATGACTAGAGTTTTTAAAAATAGAAATTTTATAAAAATACTAAGTATACTTATTATTTTTAGTTTTTCTTTCTTTAATTACACAATAGAATATCTCAATAAATATTTAGCAATCAATAATTTAAATGAAAAAAAATTTTTTTTAGATGAGTATTCTTATAACTTGAGTTTAATGAAATCAGAATTAAAAAATTGTAATAATATTTTAGTTAGTAGCCCAACTTTTGTATTAAGTAATAGTAATTTAAATGAATTAAATATTTTCAATTTAGGAGATTTGCCTCCTTATGGAAATTATAATTCAGAAAATAATTTGTATATCAATAACAATTTAGAGATCAATTGTATTTTAGTTGACAATTCGATGTTAATAAGTAGTGGAGCAAATAGAGGGACAGGTACAGATTTTGAAATCAGGAGAAAAAATTACCTCAACCCTTTTATAGAATTTAATAAAAAAAATCTTAAAAAAATTATAGATTTTGGACACATAGGAAAACTACATATTTATAAAGCTATTTTGTAATTTTATTTAATTTTCTTTTTATAAATGTTCTAGAAATTTTTTTATTAACATATAATTTTAATTGTATTAGTGCTTGCTCTATACTAATTTCGTGACCATAAACTATATTGATATTATTTTTTTTTGCGATGAGAATATTATTTGTTAATCTAGGATTCACAACACATTCAAAGTAATATTTCGTTTTACTCAAATTTAATTTTGATAAAAACTCCCTTTTCTTTATTTGCTTCATTCCTATAGGTGTAGCATTAATTATTATATTATCAGTTGGTTTATTTGGAAATTTTATAATTTGTTTTATTTTAATTTTATTTGGCCAAGAATTAAATCTTTTTTTAGATTTGTTTATTACAAAAATTTTTTTAAATTTTAAGTTACTTAGAGCTTCATAAAATGATCTTGAATATCCACCTGCACCAAAAATATAAATTATAAGTTTTTTTGAAATATTTTTTATTTTTAAAAGTTTTTCAATCCCAAGTGTATCTGTATTATACCCTTTAATAATTTGATTATGAAAAGTAATAGTATTGCAAGAGTTTGTTTTTATTACAGAAATATCAGATACATCTAAATGATTTATTATTTTTTCCTTAAATGGCATTGAAATTCCACTGCCTGAGATTCCCTCTTTTTTTAAATATGCTCTAAAGTTATTTAATTTTTTTTTTTGTATAGGTGTATAAGTCGCTTTTATATTCAATTTTTTAAAAGCTGAATTAAAAATAATTTTACCCATAGTACCTGGGTATTTTGCAATAGATATAAATTTCATTAAGCGATCATCTTTTTTGTTAGCAAGTATTTTGCATATAAAAAAAGACCAATTGAAAATGGCGGTTTATGTAGCGGAGACATATTCAAATAAATTAATGCCTGTAAAGTTTCAATTTTTTTAGGATCAATTTTTTTTTTATATAAAAATTGATTCATTATTTTATTGATATTTTTGTAATCTTTGCATTTAGGAAATTTTACAAAATAACTTTTATTTATTTGTTTTTTTTTTACTAAAAAATTATTTTTTTTAATTTCTTTGTAATTGATATGGATACCACCTAACATTTTTGCATAGTCATAATTAATATCTCCATAACTAACTTGACCATCAAAATCTGACCTCCAATCAATTAATTTAAAACTTTTTTGTGTTTTAATTATATTATCAAATTGTAGATCTCCATGAATATATGACGGTGTTCCTTTTAAAAGTTCATTCCATTTAATTTTATTTAATATTTTATTAACACTTTCTATCTTTAAATTATTTACCATTGTTACTTTATCGTATTTGCTCATTGTTTTTAAAAACAAAGCAGTTCGATTATAAGTTTTTTTCTTATAAAAGTTAGTACAATTTAGCTTTAATTGTTTTATAGAAACATTCTTTTTTTTCCAAAGGTTTTTATCTAAATAATTCAATAATTGGATAAAATTTTTTTTATTAATAGAGTTATAATAATTTTTGCCATTTTGAAATTTATAAAAAAGGTAATTTTCTTTATAATTTGTATCAATTGGATAATTCTTTTTATTTAATTTAAATTTTAAATATTTATTTTTTGCATCTTTCTCATTTTTTGAGAATTTAATTACATTGCTATTTACAAAATAAATAAATTCTTTATCTTTTGAAAAATCAAATTTTTGATATTTATTTTTTTCAATTTCATAATTTTTATAATTTCCCAAATCTACCCATTTTATTTTTCTAATTTTACATTTTTTTTCTTTAATTAAATCTGTTATGCCATTTGAAATTTGATATTCATTTTTAATTTTATTTTTTCTATTTTCTAAAGAATTCCAAAATTTTTTATAATCCTTTATGAAACAAAGACCGCTCCATGAATAATAATTATCTGAATTAATTTTCTTCTTATCAGCAAAATTTAAAATACTCATTTTTTTTTGGAAAAAATTAAGATAATTCTGTGAATATTTTTTTACTGTTTTGGAGCACCAAAAAATATTATGTTTAAATTTTTTATTATGTTTAAGATCAATATTACTGAATAAATCGCAAGGAACAAAAAAAAATTTTTCTTGAAGAAATTTTTTACAATATAAAAGTGATCTTCCTGGGCCACTTCCTTTGCCTGCAAAATTTTTTATCTCCACAAATTTAAATTTTAAATTTGGATGAGCTATTTTTAAATAGTTTTTTACATCTGAACCTCTATAGCCAAGTCCAATTACAAATTCATCTTTTGAGTCAAATAATTCTAAAATATGGCTTAAAATTGCCTTTTCTTTAATTGGCAAAATTGCTTTATTAATTGTTTTACCAAGTTTATTTAACCTACTGCCTTTTCCTGCTGTTAAGATGCAAATTTTTGTCAATTTCTCTAATTATTAATTAATAATTGTTAACTATATTGTTAAAAAATATATATACACTATTTTAAAATTAAATGAACAATTACAAAAATTTTATTATTAAAACTTTAATTGTTACATTTGCAGTTTTAATAGTTATTTTTTTTTTACTTTCACCTATTAATAAAACTCTAAGAGTTGCAGATCAAATAATTACTAAATTAGATAGATTGGAAAGAAAAATAGGAGATAAAACTGTCAAGGGATACATCATTGATAAATTACATCACGAGTCTAAATCTGAAGGTATGAAAAAAGAAGAACTGGATAAATTGATTAATGGCATTAATATAATTATTGAGAGAGATCTAAAGCCAATCATTGATGGTATTAAATATTAATTTAGCTTACGAATTATTTATAAGAAATTTAAAATTTGTTACCCACTGCTTTAAATACCAATTATTGTAGTAAGCAACAGAATTTAAATTACTATAGTTTTTAATTAAATTTAAATTCAATAAAAATGGAGAAAAAATTTTAATTAAAATTAAACCAATAATTATTTTTTTTTTTAATTCTGAATCTTTAAAATCTAATGAAAAAATTATAATAAAATTAAACAAAATAAGAATGTTTGAGATTTCTAAGAAACGAGTTCTTGAATGAAGCAAATAACTTCCGGATAGCATGTCTGTATAGGTTAAAGAAAATACATAAACAAAGATACTAAGAAAATAAAAAAAAACTGCTATTTCTTGTTTTATTGAGAATTTTTTATTTTTTATTTTTCTAAAAATATTAATAATTTTAAATGTGTTATAGGTAAAAATCAAAAAAATTAAACCTGAGCCATAAATTAATCTTTCTAAATTCATACAATGATAATTAGGCATGCCAGTCATAAAAAGATTAATTTTATCTTTGAATGAGCAAATGTTCATCAACATATAGTCATTAGTTTTGTCATAAAGTATTAAAGAATTATATAGACCATGCTCACTAATTTTTGAATTTGCATAAGATAGTATTGAGAAAATATTATTTAAATTTATAAATATTTCTGATTTAGTTTCAGATTGATCAAAAATAAAAAAAAAAGTAAAAAAATTTCCTAAAAACAATAATGAAAAAATAAAAAAGAAAATTAATATTATTAGATTATTAATTTTTTTTATATGGATTGAACTTCTCATAGAAAACAAATAAAAAATAAAGCAAGCAATAAGCGTAGTGAAAATCATAATAAAAGAAGAAAAATGTGTTATTGAAAAATTTCTGCCAATTATGGTATAAGATAAAAATATAGAAATTAAAATAACCAGTAAAAATGGATTAAAATTTATTTTAAAGTTATTTAAATTAAACTTTTTAATAACAGTTGCCAGACAAATAAAAGAAATAAATATTGAATATAAAAATAAAAATTGAATACCTAATGAATTTAAACCAATCAAGAAGAGAGAAATTAATAGAATAAAAATAGCTTTATCATTTTTGTTTAAAATTACTTTGTTAGCTGGATTAATTAATTCAAAAATAAAGATAATACTAAAAACAAAACTTGTAATTCCAATTACTCTAGAACCATTGATTGTTAGTGCTAGTGGTGAGCCACTATCATAAAGCAAAGGGTTAATGAATAAATGACCAGAATAATTTGAAAAAAAAAGAAAAAGAGCAAATATAATAGGAATTATTATTCTTTGATTTTGAAAAAAATATTTACATATAAAGAATATTAAAAAAAACCCTGAAGTTTTAGCATATGTTTGAAAAAACCAATTTGATAAAAATATTGATTGCTCAAAAGTGTTATAAAAAAAGAAATCTTGTAAAATAAAAGCAATAGGTGTTACAATTAATGGTTCAAAGTAATGACCCCCTATTATTGGTATCAAATCTAATCTTATAAAGCTTTTAATTAAATTAAGGTATCCATAATGGTAGAAAGAATCCCCTGAAATATGATGTCCATCAATTTGAATATTGTTTATTAAAAGAAAACAAAAGACAAAAAAAATAATAATATTTTTATAATTTAAAATTCTATGGAAGTTATTGATTAAAAAACTAAAAATAAAAAAAATAGAACTTATTAAAAAAAATAAAATAACAAAATTAAGTGATGTAATTGATAAATTTAGACTTAAAAATCTTATAAAACCATTAAAAACTATCGAACCTATTACAAAACAAGAAATAAAAAATATTTCTTTATTTTTATCAATGAAATCATTTAGGTTTTTTATCTTTTTTGAGATTACAGATATAAGTAAGTACCCAAAATAAGTAATACTTATGAAATAAATATTTATAATTAACAAATTTAAAAAACTCAATTTTTTATCAAAAATAGGTTTAAGGATATACATTTGACTTAATTCGTGCTTTCCAATTTCTAGAATTTCACGATATCTACTGGCGTGATCAGCTCCAACAAAGGGCTCATTTAAAATGAACAAGTTATAAAAAGTGAAAATAACTAGAGAGGTAAAAAAGATAATAAAAAATAAATCAACTTTATTTGATTTTTTTTTTATCATTTTTCAAGAATAAAATTTTGCAAAACCAAAAAATCTAGTTTTGTTCTTTGAAAACATTCAATTGCTTCTTTAGGATGACATACAATAGGTTCATTTTCATTAAATGAAGTATTCAGAATTACTGGCACACTAGTAATTTTTTCAAACTCAGAAATTAAATTCCAAAATTTTAAATTAATTTCTTTTTTTACTGTTTGAACTCTTGCCGTGCCATCAACATGAGTTACTGCTGGTATTATTCTTTGTTTTTCATCAATAACATCTGCTGAAAGTATCATGTAGTCACTGCTATAATTCATCTTAAAATATTCTTTTTTTTTTTCATCTAATACAGCTGGTGCAAATGGTCTATAAGACTCTCTTTTTTTTACAATTAAATTTAATTTATCTTTAATATTTTCACTCCTAGGATCTGCTAGAATACTTCTATTTCCAAGGGCCCTTGGACCACCTTCCATTTTATCTTGAAACCAACCAATTATCTTACCATTAGCTAATAGTTTTGCGGTATCTTTATAGATATTATCTGATTTTGAATACTTACATTTCATTTTTTTTAAAATTTCTTCTATTTCGCTCTCATTAAAAGATGGACCTAAATAAATATCTTTAAAAATGTAATTTCTATCATTGTTTAAAATAGAGTTATATAAATAGTATGCACCACCAATACTAGTTCCCGCATCAGAAGCAATTGGTTGTACAAATATATTTTTAAATAATTGCGACTCTACTATTTTTTGATTCATTATGCAGTTAAGAGCCACACCACCCGTTATACATAGATTATCTGAAGGACAAAGTTTTTTGATATATCTAACCAAGTGAAGTCCAACTTCCTCTATTTTTTTTTGAGCTGCATAGGCTATATCCATGTAATGTTGTGTTATTTTTTCATTATGCTTCCTGGGTTCTCCAAACTTTTTGATAAAATTATCAGAAACAAACTTATTTCTTCCATGAGTCATATAAGAAAAATATTTTTGGTTAATTCTAAAAGAGTTTTTTTCAACATAAATTATATCTTCAAAATCTTTTAAATATTTATCAGTTCCATAAGCTGACAAACCCATAGTTTTTCCTTCATCAAATAAATTAAAACCTACGTATTTAGTTATTGCAGAGTAAAAAATACCTATTGAGTTTGGAATTTTAATTTCTTTTAACTTTATTATCTTATTTCTAATTCCTTTTGATAACAAAACACTTGTACTTTCTCCTCTACCATCCCAAGTAATAATTGCAGCATCTTCAAATTTTGAAACAAGAAAAACACTCGCAGCATGTCCAAGATGGTGTTCAATTTCAATAATCTTTGTCTTAGAATTTAAATCAAAGCCAAACTTTTTAAACTCATTTTTCAAATAAAGTTGTTTTTTCAACCTTGAAATCAATGAGATTTCATTTTGAGTTGCTCCAGCTTTTATTAAATTTAAAGATTTAGGAAAATTTTTTAATACATTATAAAAATTATTTAAAATTTCCAGTCTAGGTTTCCAGGATATAGTTATATAATCAACTTCCTCAATCTTTTTGTTATGATTTTCTAATAAGTACTTAATGGAAAGTTCAGGAAAAGCTGATGAGTGTTTTTCTCTATTTAACCTCTCTTCTTCAACAAACGACAGTAATTGTCCATCTTCTACCAAACAAGCAGATGCATCATGTTGATAAGCAAATATTCCTAATATTAACATATTTAAAATTGAAAGTTTTTTTTATATTAAATCCATATATACATGTAATTATTAATTTATGAACAAAATACTTTTATTTATACCTTGTTACAACTGTGAAAAACAAATTTTAAGAGTATTAAACTCTCTTAACAATGAGGTATTCAATTTTATAAATGAAATTGTTCTTGTGGATAATAGAAGTGAAGACAACACAAGAAATGTAATTCACGAATTTTTAAAAAAAAATAAAAAAAAAAACTATTTTAAATTATTTTTGAATGATGAAAATTATAGCTTTGGTGGATCACATAAAGTTATCATAAATTATGCCAAAGAAAAAAATTTTTCTCATATTTTAGTGCTGCATGGTGATGATCAAGCAAACATAAATGATATTTTGCCTCAATGTGTGAAAGACAATTTAAATTTAGATTGTTTTATGGGCTCAAGATTTTTGGATGGGTCGAAAGCCGACACTTATTCAGTAATAAAAAAAATTGGCAATATGGTTTTTAACTATCTGTTTAGTTTATTTTCAAAAAAAAAAATTCACGATTTAGGTTCGGGGTTATATTTAATCAAAGTGTCTGTGTTTGAAGACGATAAATATTTAAATTTTCCTGATAATTTAACTTTCAACTATTACTTAACCTTGTATATGGCAAAAAAAGATTTTAACTTAAGATATTTTCCAATATCCTGGCGTGAAGAAGATCAAGTTAGTAATGTTAAAATTTTAAAACAAACATTAGAACTTTTAAAAATATTATATTTGTTTGTTTTTAATTACAAAAAATTATTTAATAGAAAAAATGAAAGAGAATATTTTTCATATAAAGAAATAGAACTATGAGGCAAAAACCAAAAATTTTTCTGTTAGATGTTGATGGTGTAATGACAAATGGCCAATTTATATACGATTCTAAAGGTAAAAAATTTAAAGTTTTTGGACCTGATGATCATGACGGCCTTTCTCTATTAAAAAAATACATCAAAATAGAATTTGTGACAGGTGATAAAAATGGTTTTAGCATATCAAAAAAAAGAATTGTAGATGACATGCAATTTAATCTTCATTTAGTTAGTACAATTAAAAGATTAGAGTGGATTAAAAAAAAATATCATTTAAAAGATATTATTTACATGGGTGATGGAATTTTTGATCATTATGTTATGAGAAAAGTATTATATTCAATTGCCCCTCATGATGCAGATTTAAATGCAAAAAAGTATGCAAATTTTGTTACTAAAAGAAATGGTGGTAATAGAGCTGTAGCAGAGGCAAGTTTACATATATTAAAAAAATTTTTTGTGAAATATAATCCAGAAAAAAAATTAAATAACAAAATTAATTTTTCAGGAAAATGGAAGACATAAATCTAAAAAAAAATTTAATAAATTTTATTAATTTAAAGAAAACTATTTTAGGCGTTGGTCCAATGAGTATGAATTGTATAGATGCAGCAAATAACCTAAGTAATAAACATAAAATTCCAATGTTTTTAATATGCAGTCGTCGTCAGATAGACTCCAAAGCTCATGGCGGAGGGTATGTTAATAATTGGACAACTGAGAAGCTTAATTCTTACCTCAAAAGTAAAAAAAATAAATATTTAATACTTTCAAGAGATCATGGTGGACCCTGGCAAAATAACAATGAAATAAAAAAAAAATTGAATATTAATGAAGCAATGAAGTCTGCAAAAGAATCTTTTGAAGCAGATATAGATAATGATTTTAAGGTAATTCATATTGACCCTTCATTGAATATTGACAACAAAAATAATCTTAAAAGAGCAACGGATAATATTTTTGAGTTGTATGAACATTGTTTTGAATTTTCAAATAAGAAAAAAAAGAGGATTATATTTGAGATTGGAACAGAAGAGCAGACTGGTTTTTCTGATAATTTTTTAGAATTAGAAAATTTAGTTAGTAAAATTCTAGTCAAACTTAGCAAAAGTAAACTTCCAAAACCAATGTTTATGGTTGCACAAACTGGAACAAGGGTAATTGAAAATAAAAATATAGGTTCTTTAGATTTTCCCGATAAACGGATTATTAACCAGTTGCCTGCAGAAATAACTTTGCCTAAAATCTCAAAAATGTTTGAGAAATATGGAATTTTTATAAAACAACACAACACAGATTATCTTTCAAATGATACTTTAAAATGGTTACCTAGATTAGGAATTCATGCTGTTAATGTAGCTCCTGAATTTGGATTTGTTGAGTCATTAGAATATTCTAAAATTTTAAAAAGATATAATTTAAAAAAAAATTTAGAAAAGTTTTATCAGATAGCGTACGATTCTAATAAATGGAAAAAATGGATAGAAAATAAAAATCACACACCTGAATTTAAAGCACTTTTATGTGGTCACTATATTTACTCTAATGAGAAATTTATAGAGTCAAAAAGAGAGGTAGAATTTTTTTTAAAAAAAAGAGGAGTTAATTTAAATAATAATTTAAAAAATAAAATTGAACAGTGTATTTTAAATTATTTAAAACAATTGAATAACTTTAATTAATTATGAAAGTTGCAACTTTAATTTTGAATAGAAATTTACCAATAATTACTGATAAATTATTCAACAAAATAAAAAGAAAAAATAAAATAAAAAATGATATTTTTGTTATTGAATCTGGTTCTGATAAAAATAAATTATCAAAGAATTTTACTTGGTGGGCTAATTGGAATAGTGCAAAAAAAAATGGTTTAAGAGTTCCAAGAGGTTTTAATTTTGGATTATCTAATTTAATAAAAAATAAAAAGTTTCATGATTATGATTTTTTTTTCATGTTAACAAATGATACAGAATTTAATAATGAACCTTTTTTAGATATTTTGATAAAGGAGATGAAAATTCATCCAAAGGTAGGCATCTTATCACCATGCGCAAAAAATTGGGCAGAGAGAGATATTATTAAAAAAAATAGCACGAAATATTTTTGGTATTTACAGAATACATGCTACCTATTTAGAAGAAGTTATTTAGAACAGATTATGAACTTCAAAAACCCAAATTATAAATCATGCCTTTACGATGGAGAAAATTTTAGAGGGTATGGATCTGATCTTGAGTTAATTTCAAAAGGATATATTAATGATTGGGCATCAGCCCTTACAACTAAAACTATGTGTTTTGAAAACGAAAATCATCTCAAAAAAAAATACAAAATAATTAAAACCGAAGATTATGAAAACAATTTTGATCTTTATTTTAAAGAAGGTCGTCAATGGGCCAGAAAAAAATACGGATTTAATAGTAGATGGCAATTCTTATTCTATACCAAATTTCTTTATAATAGATTTTTTGAATTTTATCCTAACTTAAAAAAATATGAAATATGATCTTGGGTGGTAATAAAATATATAAGGTGAGTCAAAATAATTTATTTAATAATTTAAATGGAAAAAATTATTTTTATAATTTAATTACTTTAAAACCTAATACAAAGTTTAATATAGACAGTAAAAAGCATTTTTGTTTATTGAATTTAAGTAAAACGAAATATTTAATTGAATATAAAAAAAATAAAAAAAATATATTTGATCAAGTAGTAATCTCAAAAAACTGCAAAGTAAGTCTTCAATCTCAAAAACCTATTTCTCTTTTATTTTGTGGTAAAATTTCAAATAGTAAATCCTCCAGTATTGTATTTAAAAATAGAGATAAAATTTATAAAGTAGAAAAACCTTGGGGGTATGAATTATGGATTAACAAAGGTTCAAAAAAATTTTGTTTTAAAGAAATTTTTATTAAAAAAGGATTTAAAACTAGTTTGCAGTTTCATAAATTTAAGACTGAAACTAATTTTATATTTTCAGGAAAATGTAAATTATATTATTCTTTAAAATCTCCAAAAAAATTTAATCCCGCATTAATAAAAACTAAAATTTTAAATAAATTTAATTCAATTTTTGTAAAACCCAATACGATCCATAGAATTGAAGCATTAACAAATATAAAGCTTTTTGAAGTTTCAACTCCTAATTTAAGCGATGTAATAAGATTAAAAGATGACTCAAATAGACCTAGTGGTAAAATTAAATCAGAACATAAAAAAAATAACTTAAAAAATTAAAACAGATAAGTTATTAATTAAAATTTAATCAAAGTAAGTTAAAATATTAAAACCTTTTATAAATAAAATTGTCTAGTTTAAACAAAATATTCAATGAGTAATAAAATTGCAATTATAGGTGCTGGATTATTTGGAATTACTACATATCTTTTGCTCAAAAAAGAGGGTTACGACTGCACATTATTTGAAAAAAAAAGTAAAATTTTAGATGGAGCTTCTACTAACAATTTAAACAGAGTCCATTTCGGTTATCATTATCCTAGAGATAACGAAACAGCCAAACAATCGACGAAGGGATATAAAAGTTTTAAGAAATTTTATTCAACAGCGGTAATCAATAATTTTGACAATTATTATTTTATAGCTAATTCTAGTAAGGTAGATTTTAATAAATATTTACAATTTTGTAAAAAAAATAAATTAAATTTTAGAAAAATAAATTTAAAAAATTTTATCTTAAAAAATAAAAATTTACAAGGAGGGATAAAAGTCAAAGAGCCTATCTATGATTGGCAAAAAATTAGAGAAAGTATATCTAAGAAATTAAAATTAATAAAAAAAAATGATATTAAGTTAAATGAAGAAATTATTAGTATTTTACCAAACAAAAAATTTATATTAAAGACAAATAAGAAAAATTATAAATATGATATTATTATTGATGCTTCATATGAAGGATCAAATAAAATTTCTAATAAAATTTCAAAACAAAAAAAATTTATTTATCAACAAGTTATTGTTTATGAATTTATATTAAAAAATTATAAAAAAATGGGATTAGCCTTAATGGATGGAAAGTTCTTTTCTTTTCTTCCAAAAGGTGATTCTAATAAACATATTCTATATCATGTTAAATATTCTGTATTAAAAAATAAAACCTCATATCAATTTCCTTCAACATGGCAATCTGAACTCATAAAAGATAAACAAATTATAAGTTCAAAACAAAAAACTTTAGATCACCTCAAATATTATTTTCCTGATTTAGATATAAGATTGACCAAAAAAAATTTTATAAGTCCAAGAGTATTTCCAATTAATCAAGAAAAAACTGATAAAAGAGTTTCTAAGATAATTAAGTTAAGAAAAAACTATTATAAAATTTTATCTTCAAAAGTAGACCATTGTGTTGACATAGCACACGAGATAATTCAATCTTTAAAAACTTATAAATAAAATTAGATTAAAAAAATGTTTTCTGAAAATAAAATAAAGATTAGTTTTTTTTATAATCTTTTTTCTATTTTTATAATTATATTTTTGTTGTCATATAAAGATTTAAACAATTTTCATGAGTCTAAAATTCAGTTAATTTTTTTTGCTTTATTATTTATTATTTCAGTTTTTGTGGAAGATTATAAAAACAATATTTTTTTAAAAATACTTATATTTCATGTTTTTATTTTTTATATATTAAGAATACCTTTATCAATATTTTTTTTTGAAGGCCAATTTTTTGACACTAGAGGAGTAACTGGTAGTGAAATAAAAAATTCTTTATTTCAATTAAATATTCAATACTTATTTTTATTTCTATCTATATTAATAATAAATCCCAAATTTAATTATTATAAATTACCAAAGGAAAACTTTGATAATCTAATGGTGATCAATTTTATTCTTAAGTTAGTAATTTTAATTATGATCTGTAATGTCACTTTTAATACTTTTGGAACTATTAATTACGATTCTTTTCAGAAATATTTTGCTGTTATTTTTAATATATTCAATTCGAAACGATTATCTCTAGTTTTTACAGTTTTAGTATTTTTAGTAATTCATAAAAAATATGAAGTTAAATATTTTTATTATAAAATCTTTTTATTTTATGGTTTATATTTTTATGATACGATTTATTTAGCTGGATCTAGAAGCTCATTATTACATATAATTTTAACAATTTTCTTATTACTGATACTTTGTCTAAATTTTAATAAACTAAGTTTTAAACAAATACTTTTTGCTATTATTTTAATACCAATTGTTCAATTATCTTATTTGATAAGTACACTTTACAAAAATTTCATACATCAAGAAACTTTTAAATATATACCGGGCTTAAATTTTCATGAAAGAGGAAAATATATATATCAATATTTTACTGAATGGAATTTAGTTATAACAAGGGGCTTAAGTGAAAGACTTGGTTATTTGGATTTTTATATTGAAAAATTAAGTAACAAATCAATGTATGAAGGTTTAATTAATTTTAGTTATTATTTTAAATCTACAGTTGATAGAATAACGCCAGGTATAGATTTCTTTAATGTACCTTTGGCAACAAAAGCATTTCAAGAAAGTTATAGTGCAGCGGCAGTTAGTCTTGGTCGTTTAAAAGAGCCATGGATAATTGATACTACAAACTCTGAACAAATAACAATTTTTGCAGAAATGCAAATTTTATTTTCTTATTTTTCAATAGCTATATATCTAATATTATTTTTATTATTAAAAGTTTTACTTAAGAATTTTGATAACTTTAAAGATATTCATTATCAAATAGTGACTATATTTATTTTAACATTATTTTTTGATCTATTAACAGGCTTTGGCTTGGATTTTTTTGCAGTTCAAACATTTTACAGTATATTTTTTTTAATAATAATAATTATGATTAGTAAAATATATTTAATTATAAGAAAATGATAATCACCCACATAGTATCCTCTCTAGATTCTAATCAAGGTGGCCCTCCAAATGTGGTTTTAAATTTTGCAGAATTTCAAAGTAAAAATGGTCATAATGTAAATATTGTAAGCCAATATAGTAAAATTAAACACAAAAATTTTAATAATTTGAAAAATATAAATTTAGAGAAAGGTAATTTTTTGTTTAAAAAACATTACATACCTAATTTAAATTTTATCTTTAAGATTTATAATAATATTAAAAAAAGTGATATTGTTCACTTACACGGTGTTTGGAATGGAGTTATAAGTGTTAGCTCTCTAATATCAAGAATTTTAAATAAAAAAGTTATAATGACTCCACACGGCTCACTAGATTCTTATAATTTAAATAATAAATACTTATTTAAGAAAATCTTTTATCATTTTTTTGAAAAATTTAATTTAAATTATATTCAATCATTTCATTTTTTAAATTCTAATGAGTATAAAAATTCCTTTTGGGTAAAAAATATAAAAAAAAAAAATATATTAATTCAATCTAATGGTTATGACTTAAATTATTTGAAAAAAATTAGAATTAAAAAAAAAACTAATAAAAATAAAATAGAAATCACCTATATAGGCAGATTAAATAAAATTAAAAACATTGAACTTCAATTAGATCTATTGAAATATTTGCTTAAACATAAAAATAATTATAAATTAAATATTATTGGTCCAGACGATGGTATTCTTGATAAATTAAAAAAAAAAGCTCAAGAACTAAAATTAAAAAAAAATGTGTCATTCATTAAGCCTATTTATGGTAAAGAAAAATACTCAATTATTAAAAACTCAGACATTATGATACTTACATCATTTTATGAATGCAATTCAATACTAGCAATAGAAACGATGGCTATAGGTGGTGTATTATTATGCACAAGAAACTGCAATTTATCGCATGCTGGTAAATATGGTGCTGTAAAAATCTCTGATTACAAATTAAAAAAACTTGCTAAATCGGTAAATTACTTATCCAATCAAAAAAATTCAAATATAATTAGAAAAAAATCTTTAAAATATGCTAAAGAAAATCTTGATATTGAAATTAATATGAAAAAAATTCAAACATTTTATAACAAAATAAAAAACTAAATTGATAAATAAATCTGAAATAAAAAAAATATTTAATAAAAAAACTGTTTTAATAACTGGTGGAACAGGATCGTTCGGTTCTACTATGTTAAATAAGATAAAGAATTTAAATTGTAAAATCAAAATTTTTTCTAGAGACGAACTGAAACAAGATTTATTAAGATCAAAAATAAAAAAAGATAATGTTGATTTTATAATTGGTGATATACGTGATAAAAATAGTATTGAGCAAGCTATGAAGGGGGTAGATATAGTATTTCATGCTGCTGCTTTAAAACAAGTACCATCTTGTGAGTTTTTTCCTGATCAAGCAACCTCAACTAATATACTAGGCAGTCAAAATGTTTTTAATTCAGCTATAAATAATCAAGTTTCTAAAGTTGTCGCTTTATCAACAGATAAAGCTGTAATGCCAATAAATTCTATGGGTATGACAAAGGCTTTAATGGAAAAAATTTTACTTTCAAAAGCAAGGAATGCTAAACACAAAACAATCTTTTCAATTGTAAGATATGGAAATGTAATTTATTCAAGAGGAAGTGTATTGCCTCTTTTTGTAAATCAAATTATTCAAAATAAAAAAATTACAATTACAAATCCAAAAATGACAAGATTTTTGATATCCTTAGATGATGCAATTAATTTAGTTTTTGTTGCTTTGAAAAAAAGTAATAATGGTGATATATTTATAAAAAAATCTCCAGCAGCTACTATCTCTCAATTAGCAAGATGTTTAAAAGAAATATTTAGATCTAAACAAAATAGTAAAATAATAGGAATTAGACATGGTGAAAAAGTTTATGAAACACTGGCCACAACAAATGAACTTTTAACCAGTGAAAACAGTAATGAATATTTCAAAATTGTTATTGATAACAGATCATTAAATTATGAAACTTATTTTGATAAAGGTTCCTCAAAAGAACTTAAAGAAGATTATACTTCTCACAATACAAATAGACTCGATGACTCACAATTAAAAAAAATTCTATTAAAAATTCCAGAAATAAACAATATCATCAAAAAGTGAATATTTTAGTAACAGGATATAAAGGCTTTGTAGGGCAAAATTTAATTTATTATTTAAAAAAAAATAAAAAAGTAAAAATACTTACTTTTGGTAAAGAAAATAATATTGAAGATTTAAATTTTTTAATAAATAAATCAGATATTATTTTTCATTTGGCTGGTGAAAATAGAAATAAAAACGAAAGAGAATTTGTCAAAAATAACTTAAATCTAACAAAATACATTGTAAGTATAATAAAAAAAAAAAATAAAAAAACTCATTTAATTTTTTCTTCAACAAGCCAAATATTAAAAAAAAAAAATATTTATTCAAAAACTAAGCTGCTTACAGAAAATTTTTTAAAACAAAATATTAACAAATTTTTTTCTGTCAAAATTTATAGATTCACAAATCTTTTTGGGAAATGGGCTAAACCAAATTTTAATTCTGTAATTGCAACGTTTAGTCATCTAATTTCAAGAAACAAAAAAATTAAATTATCAAAAGTTAATGAAAATATTGAGTTTTTACATATCGATCGCGTAATAGAACTTTTTGAAAAAGATATAAAAAAAAAGACCATAAAAAATTTTGAATTGATTAATAAATTTGACAAAACATACAAAATCAAATTGCATGACTTAGCAAAAAAAATTAATTATTTTCACTTGAATAGGAAAAATCTTTTGTGTGAGAAGGAATTAGCATATGGTTTTGATAAGCTTCTTTATTCAACATATTTAAGTTATATTCCAACTTCTCAATATAAATATCTTATTAGTTCAAAAAATGACAAAAGAGGAAGTTTTTACGAATTTATTAAATCAAGTAAAAATGGTCAAATATCTATATTAGTGGTTAAGCCCAATCAAGTAAGGGGCAACCATTATCATATGACTAAGGTTGAAAAATTTTTTATCTTAACTGGTAATGGAGAATTTATATTTGAAAATTTAATTACTAAAATCCAAAAAAAAATTAAAGTAAACAGCTCGCAAAAAACTATTGTTGAAACTATTCCGGGCTGGGTTCATAATATTAAAAACACTGGCAAAAAAGATTTAATATTTATTTTATGGTCAAATGAAATTTACAATCAAAATAAACCAGATACAGTATATTCAGAAATAAATTAAAAATGAAAAAAAAAATAAAGCTATTAACCATAATTGGTACACGACCTGAGATTATAAGATTAAGCAGGATATTGCCTAAATTTGATAAATATTTTGATCATACTATTTTGCATACTGGACAAAATTATGATGAGAATTTAAATAATATTTTTTTTAAAGATTTAAATTTAAGAAAACCTGATTTCATTTTAGAAAATGCAAATACAAACAATATCAAAGCCATATCAAAAATTTTAATTGAGACTGATAAGATAATTAATAAAATTGAACCAGATGCTGTATTTATATTAGGTGACACAAATAGCTCGTTAAGTTCTATAGTTGCAAAAAAAAAACAAATACCAATATTTCATTACGAGGCTGGCAATAGATGTTTTGATCAAAGAGTTCCAGAGGAAACAAATAGAAAAATTGTGGACTCTATTTCTGATATAAATCTTACCTACAGCAAAATATCAAGAGAACATTTGATAAATGAAGGGTTTCAAAGCAATAGAGTTATTAATGTAGGAAGCCCAATGCTTGAGATATTAGAGTACAATAAAAATAAAATTAAAAAATCAAATATTTTAAAAAAATTAAGATTAAAAAAAAATAGATATATTGTTTTAAGTAGTCACAGAGAAGAAAATGTAGCTAATACAGAAAATTTCAAAAATTTACTTAATATTTTAAATCTTTTAAATGAGCTTTATAATTACAAGATTGTAGTTTCGGTACACCCAAGGATTAGAGATAGAGTAGAAAATCTTAATAAAAAAAGATTTACAAAAATAATTTTTTGCAAACCATTTTCCTTTACAGATTACATAAAACTCCAAATTAACTCGAAGATGGTTATATCAGATAGTGGCACAATCAACGAAGAATCCTCAATATTAGGTTTTAAGGCAATAAATATTAGAAACTCACACGAGCGACCTGAGGCAGATGAGGAAGGCACATCTATTATGACAGGTTTAAATGTTTTAAGAGTAAATCAAGCTATCGATTTTTTCGTAAATAACAAAGTAGAAAAAAAAAATTTAGTTGAAGATTACAAGCATCAAAATATTTCAGATAAATTAGTTAAAATTGTAATGAGTTTTATTGAATTTATAAATCAAAACAATTACAAAAAATGAAGTGAATATTCTAATAATATCTCATTATTTTTGGCCAGAAAACTTTAAAATTAATGAAGTTGCAGATTATATAAATGAAAAAAATAATGTAACTGTTTTAACAGGATTTCCAAGTTATCCTCATAAAAAAATATTTAAAAATTTTAAAATAAATAAATCAAAAAAAAAAAATAAAGTTGAAATTATAAGAGTACCTGTTTTTCCAAGAGGAAAAACAAGATTTAGTGTTTTTCTAAATTATTTGAGCTATTTATTTTCTTTGTCTACTTTTGGAGTAATTAAAATATTTAATAGAAAATTTGACTCAATTTTGGTTTTTGGGACTTCGCCTCCCACAGTAATGATGCCAGCAATTTTAATATCTAAAATAAAAAAAATTAAAATTATTTTTTGGGTCTTAGATCTTTGGCCAGAAACATTGATATCAATGAATATTTTAAAAAATAAATATTTAATCAAATTATTTAATTTATATAGTTCATATATCTACAATTTTAGTCATATAATATTTGCTCAATCTAAAGCATTTATCAGTCAGATAGGAAAATATTGTAATAATAAGGATAAAATTATCTACTTCCCAACATGGGCAGATAAAATAAGTAAAAATAAAAAAAAGTTAAAAAAATTTAAGTTTAAAAAAAATTTTTTTTATATAACTTTTACGGGAAATATTGGTGAAGCACAGGATTTTGAAAATATTTTAAAGTGTGCAAATACAATTAGATCAAATAAAAAAGTAAAATGGTTGATAGTAGGTGATGGATCTAAATTTAATTGGTTAAAAAATCAAATTAAAAAACAAAACCTAGATCAAAATTTTATTTTGACAGGAAATTTAAGCAAAGATCAAATACCTCATATTCTTAAAAATTCAGATTGTTTGTTGATTGTTTTAAAAAAAAGTAAAATAGATAAATTTACAGTACCAGGAAAACTTTCAAATTATATGATGTCAAAAAAACCTATTTTAGGTATGATTGATGGTGAAACATATGATATAATTAAAACTTCAAATTGTGGGTTAATATGTAGATCTGGAAAATTTAAACAACTCTCAATCAATGTAGAGAAAATTTTAAAATTTTCTCTATCAAAAAAAATTAATTTAGGAAAAAATGGTTATCAATATGCAAAAAAAAACTTTGATAGAACTAAACAGTTAAAAAAAACTGAGTTTTATTTAAAAAGTATTACTAAACTAACGTAGTAAATTATTGGGAATGGTAATCTTCGATTAATTTTGTGGTGAATAAACCTGAATAAGCAAATAGTCCTAATAAATATACATAATTAGGCTCTGCAGCTATACCAAATAAAAAATTTAATATTATTCCAGGCACGAAAAAAATTATGGTTTCAAATTTTATTTTATTTTTAAATAGATAATAAATGCCTATATTAAAGAATATCAAAAAATAGAGCAAAACAACACCTGCTTTTGATGCAGAAATTTGAATAAATAGAAATGGATTTTTTTTCACAAATTTTATGAATTCATTCTTTAAAATTTTTTCATATTCACTTGAATATAGAATTACTTTTGGATTAACTTTTCTTGCTTTTTCTACAGAGTAAGTGTCTGAAGGTACTGGAACATCTTTATTGTTAATTGATAGATATCCAAGACTATAATAAGCATTGTGCCACAGAGCTCTATTGAAATTTAGATCATAAGTTTTTTCTATATCTTTAACTTTAATTAGATAATTTTTAGCTTTAATTTCTATTTTTTTAATTTGTAAATTAATTAAAACAATCGGAATTACAATTAAAAAAATTGACCAAACTCTTAAAAACTTTTTATCTTTATAAGTATTAAAAATTAATAAAACCAAAATACTTAATATGACATCATTTCCAGAGTTACCTCTAACAGTATTGGAAAATGATATTATTAATCCTGTAATTAAAAATAAAAAAATTAATTTTTTATAATTAATTTTCTCTAATTCTTTTATTTTTGTCCACCATGTTATTAGAGCCAAGGTAGTTAATCCGTAAAAACAATAAGTATCGCTTATAAAAATACAAAGGAAGCCAATAGAAGTAATAAATGTAGCACCATAAATTTTCGAAATATTTGAATTATAAAATTTAAAAAGACCTACCAAGGATATCAAAATACAAATTATCCCATACAATGAGTAAAAAAGTATAGTTGTAATTTCAATATTTAAATCAAATAGTTTTGATAAAAAAGGAATGTATATATAAGATCCAACATAATCAGAATGAGCTGCAGGAGATAAAATATTTGTACCATTATTACAGATATCATTAAATGCTACTAAATAAGTATCTGAAATATTTAAACCATCTAAAGCTGCTTGATAACCGCTAACTCTACAAGGCATTGTTTGAAATAATTGAGGTACATTCATTATATAAAAAAATTAAACTTAATTAATCTGATTTTCATTTTAACTAATTTATAATTTTTGGTACTGGTAATGGTACTATAAATTTACCCTTAAACCCTTTTTTTCTTAAATTATTTTTAATTTCTTTAAATATATGCCAAGAAAAAATTAATACATAGTCTGGTTGATCTTTATAAAGTATTTTTTCATCTAAAATTGGTATTTTGGTTCCAGCAATAAATTTTCCTATTTTTTGTGAACCTTTAATTTCTAAAACACAATCAATTATATTTTCATCTAACTTGACATAATTGATTAAGGTACTAGCTCTTGATGGAGCGCTAATACCATATATTTTTTTATTATTAATTTTAAGTTCATATAATATTTTATGTAATTTAAGTTTTGATATCACAACCCTTTTTTTAAATTTTAAGAAATTATCTTGATTTAAATATTTTTTTTCTTCTAGTAATATTTTTTTTACAGAACTGTCTATTTTGTATTTATTATTTCTAGTAGCATAAACTCTTATAGAGCCACCATGAGTTTTTATTTTCTTAGCATAAAAAATATTTAAATCAAAAAGCGAAAAAAAATATTTTAAACTTTCTAAAGAATAATACCTTAAATGTTCATGATAAATAGTGTCATATTGGACTTCTTTGATTAGCGGCATAAGGTAATGAGACTCTGTTATAAATACACCATCTTTATCAAGTAAGTTGACGATATTTCGTAAAAGTTTTTTTGGCTCATCTATATGTGCAAAAACATTGGTAGCAGTAATAATATTAGGCTTACCAATTTTTTTTTTAATAATTTTTATTGTTTTGGAATCAAAATATCTTAGCAAAGTTGGTATCCCTCTTTTAATTGCGATTTTACCAATATTTTCAGGCGTAACACCTAATACTTTAAAATCATCCTTAAAATTTGATAATAGATTTCCATCATTGGATCCTATATCTACTATAAAATTTTTCTTTTTAAGATTTATTATTTTTTTTATTTCATTGTACAAGTCTTTGAAATTATCTCTTAAAATTTTTGTAGTGCTACTCGTGTATGGATAGTTTTTAGGAAATACAATTTTCTTATCCACGACAACATTTAGCTGAACAAGTTTAGATTTTGGACAATATAGTAATTCAGTATCAAAAAAATTTTGAGTTTGATTTTTATTTTGTCTTTTTATATCTAATAACTGGTTAACTGGAGGTGTAAAGCCTAAATTAATAATTTTTTTTAGGTTTTTAGATTTTGAAATTTGGCATTTTGATATAATATAGTGATGTTTCATAAAAATATCTGATATCACATTATCATGTTTAATAAAACAATTTCTATAATCGGAGGTGTAGGCCATGTTGGTTTACCACTAGGCTTAGCATTTGCTGACAAAAATTATAAAGTACAGCTTATAGACATAAATTTAGAAACTATTAAAAATGTTAATAATGGAATAATGCCATTTAAAGAAGATGGTGCTCCAAGAATTCTCAAAAAACTGATTAAAACGAAAAAAATTTTTGCAACAAATGATTTGGAAAAAGTAAAATTTAGTAAATATGTTATTATATGTATAGGGACCCCAGTTAACAAAAGACTTAAACCAGAAACAAGAAATTTTTTAACTTTTTTTAAAAATTTAAAAAAACAACTTTCAAATAAGCATTTGGTTATTATAAGAAGTTCAGTGTATCCAGGTATATCAGACGAAGTTTTTAAAATATGTAAAAATAAAACTAAAAATGTCTCATATTGTCCTGAAAGAATAGTCCAAGGTAAATCATTAATAGAATTGCCAAAGTTACCACAAATTGTTAGTGGTTTTACCCAAAAAAGTATTAATGATTCTAAAAAATTATTTGAAATAATTTCAAAAAAAATAATTATAACAAGCATTGTTGAAGCAGAATTGATTAAATTATTTTCGAACAGTTATAGATATATTATGTTTTCAATTTCAAATCAGTTTTTCAAAATTTGCCATGATTTAAATATAAATTTTGATCAATTAAGAAATAATATGATAGAGGGATATGATAGAAACAGTGGTATTCCAAAACCAGGATTTACTGCTGGTCCATGCTTACTTAAGGACACAATGCAATTATCTTCTTTTTTAAAAGGTAGTTTTCAACTTGGATATTCAGCGATGACAATTAATGAAAGTATTCCTATTTTCTTAATTAAAGATTTAGAAAAAAAAATTTCGTTAAAAAATAAGACAGTTGGAGTTTTGGGGATGGCTTTCAAAGCTGAAACTGACGATATAAGAGATTCGCTGGCTATTAAACTTACTGAATATTTAAAGAAAAAAAAAATAAATTTTAGATATTCAGATCCATATTATAAAGACAAGTACATTTTGACAGAAAAAGAGTTAATAAAACAATCAGACGTTATTATAGTTACTGTTCCACATAAAAAATATAAAAAGATTAAATTTCCAAAAAATAAAATAGTTATTGATATTTGGAACATAGTTCCAAAATGAAAGTAAAAACTCTAGTAATAGGGGGAAGTGGAAACCTGGGATCATCATTAAAAAAGAATAGTTTTTTTAAAAATCAATTTTTTCCAAGCAGTAGAATGGTTAATATATTAAAAAAAGAGGATATTACAAAATATATTCACAAACATGAAATCAATATGATTATTAACTGTGCTGCACTGGCTAGAATGAAAGAATGTGAATTAAAAAAAGATAAAGCTTTTAAAATTAATGTTGTAGGGGTTCAAAACTTGATAGATGTTTTAAAGACAATTAAAGACCGTTCAATTAAGTTAATTCATATATCAACTGATGCTGTTTATCCCTCTCTTAAAGGTAACTATTCAGAAAAATCAAAAATTAAACCTTATAATTACTATGGTAAAACCAAGATTCTTGCAGAAAAATTAGTTAGAAAATATGCAAACCATACTATTATTAGAACCAGGTTTTTTAACAAAAAAAGAATTAAATTTAATACTGCTGCAACCGATTCATACTCATCATCATTGGAAGTTAATAAGTTAATTTATTATATTAAAATTTTAATTCAGAAAGATTTCATAGGCACAATAAATGTTGGAGGAAAAAAAATTTCTGATTTTGATTTATACAAAAAATACAAAAATAATTTAGAAAAATGTTTGCTTTATGATATTCAAAAACAATTAAATTTTAAAATTTCAAGAAATGCTTCTATGAATTGTAAATTACTAAATAAATTAATGATTAAAAAAGATGTTTAATTTAGATATAATAATTCCAGTTTATAATGAGGGTGAAAATATTTTAAGTGTTGTTAGTCATATAAAAAAAAATGTTGAGACAAAATATCAAATATTAATTTGTTATGATAATGAAGATGATAATCTTTTCGAATACAAAGAAGAAATATTTAGAATATACAATGATATAGTATTAGTTAAAAATAAATATATTGGTGCTTGTGGTGCAATAAAAACTGGATTATTATATTCAACAACAGATGTAAAAATAGTTTATCCTTGTGATGATTTAATTAACGGACGTATAATAGATGATATGTATAAAAAATTTTTAGAAGGTAATGAAATAGTTGCACCAAGTAGATTTATGAAGGGAGGTAGTATGAAAAATTGTCCGTTAATCAAAGAAATTTTAGTTAGATTTTCATCTTATACTCTATTTATGCTTTCTAGTATTCCAATTGAAGATGCAAGTAATGGCTTCAGACTTTTTTCTAAAAAAATAATAGATACTTTTGAAATAGAGTCAAATTTAGGTTTTGCATATTCTTTAGAATTACTTGTTAAGACAGAAAGAGCTGGATATAAAATTTGTCAAATCCCATCTCAATGGATCGAAAGAACAGTGGGTTCTAGCAAATTTAAAATTTTAATGTGGTTGCCTCAGTACTTGAAATGGTATTTTTACGGTTTACGAACAAGTTGGTTTTTTAAAAAAAAATGAATAAAAAATTTTTAATTACTGGTGGCACAGGCTTTATAGGTTCAAATATTGCAAATATGCTTGTGTCAAAAGGTTATGATGTAGTAATATTTGATAACAATCATAGAGGAAATGATAGAAGAATTAATAAAAAGCATAAAAATATAAAAGTTATTAAGGGAGATATAAGGTCCTTAAAGGATTTATCAAAAGCTTTTAAAAACATTAATGCGGTAATTCATTTAGCTTATATTAATGGTACTAAATATTTTTATTCTAAGCCAGATTTGGTTCTAGATGTTGCAGTTAAAGGATTAATTAATGTTTTTGATTTATGCCTTAAGTACAAAGTAAAAGAAATGTATCTTGCATCAAGTAGTGAAGTTTACCATATGCCAAAAAAAATTCCTACAGATGAAAATGAAACATTAAAAATTCCGAACATTTTTAACCCAAGATATAGTTATGGAGGAGGTAAAATATTAACAGAATTGTATGGCGCTAATTTTGGAAAAAAATATTTTAAAAAATTAATAATTTTTAGGCCACATAATGTATATGGTCCAGATATGGGTAATGAACATGTTATACCAGAATTATTACGTAAATTTAAAAAGGTCGGAAAAAATCAAAAATTAATGATTGAGGGTACTGGAAATGAAACAAGATCATTTATTTATATTTCAGATTTTTGTGAGGCTTTTTTTACACTTATAAAAAAAGGAAAACATTTAGATATTTATAACATAGGAACAGAACGTAGAGTAAAAATAATTAAAATTTTAGAAATAATTAAAAAAATTACTAAAAAAAAGGTCAAAATATCAAGAACAAAATTAAAAACTGGAGGAACAAAACACAGGTGTCCTGATATAAAAAAAATAAAAAAATTAGGATTTAAGCCCGAAGTTTCTTTAATTGCTGGAATAAAAAAATGTATCTCTCATCAGATCTAATTAAAAAAAATTTAATTTATTTTATTCCTTTTTTTTTGGTATTTAGTATTTTTTTAGCAGAGTTGTTCATATTAGGTACTGTTATAATTTTCGTTTATTATCAAATAAGAAATAAAGAATATAAAATTTTTTTTAATAAATATTTTATTTTTTTTCTTTTTTTTTGGTGTTTTTTATTAATTAATTCACTATTTTCGTATGACTTAAATTTATCTTTCAGTAAATCCCTGCCATACATAAGATTTGGAATTTTATTTTTAGTAATTAGTCATATGTTAAATTCAAAAGATTTTAAAAATAATTTTTTGAAGTACACTTTAATTTTACTAATAATTGTTTGTTTAGATGCTATCATTCAATTTTCATTTGGAAGAAATCTATTAGGATATGAAGCTCATGTGAGTAGAATAAGTAGTTTTTTTAAAGATGAACTTGTATTAGGTGGTTTTTTATTAAGAATGTATCCTATATTTTTAATATCTATAATTTACTTCAAAAAAAAATTTTCAATAAATACTTTCCTGGTAAGTTTTATTCTTTTTATTTATTTTTTAGCTATTTACTTAAGTGGAGAAAGAACGGCATTTTTTAATTTTATAGTATTAAATATTTTTTTATTAATAATTTTATTTAAAAAAAAAAATATTAAATACTTATTATCTTTTGTATTAATTTTACCACTGACATTTATTTTAGTAAATAAGCATAACGATGAAATATCTGCCAGATATCTTTCGGTTAAAGAAATTTTTAATAATAAAACTCCAATAATATTTACTAAAGTTCATGAAAACCATTACAAGTCAGCTTTAGAAATTTATAAATCTTATCCTATACTAGGTTCTGGCTTAAAAACATTTAGGCAGGTTTGCAAAAAACCAGAACATAATCCAATTGGTTGCTCATCGCATCCACATAATATTTTCATGCTTTTCTTAAGTGAATTAGGTCTTATAGGAATTGCTTTTTATTTGATCACTTTTTTTTATTTTGGCTTACGATTGGTAAAATTATTAATAGCAAGGTTTAAAAATAATTTTAAAGAAAATCCACCAATTCTAGTCATAATAATTGTTTCAATGTTTATGAGTTATTGGCCGTTCAGTCCGTCAGGAAATTATTTTAATAATTGGATGTCAATTTTAAATTTTTTACCTATGGGTTTTTTGATCTATTATGAAAAAAATAGACCTAAGTCTTAACTCTAAAAATTTGTTTATATCTAAAAACAAGATATATAAAAAAAAATATTATAAATAAAATTATAGATAAAAGGTAACTATTAAAAAAATTCATAAGTATTGATATAGAACAAAAAAATAAATGAAGAGAGCTACAAATAAATAAGGATTTTGTTGATGAATATTTTCTATCTAATACATTGAAAATAAAATTTAAATCTCTTTTAAATATATTTTTTCCTTGTTTTACCCTAATGATGTTTATTGCTAAAAACTCATATACCACAAAGGCAACAACCCAAATTATTATACTAGGATGTAAAAATTTTTCTAATTGAGTATAAATTATTAAAAATGTAGAAACTAGGAAGCCAATCCCCAAACTTCCAGAGTCACCAATAAATTGCTTTGGAAAAAATTTTAAAAAATTAATATTAAAAAAAAAATAAATAACAAAGAAAATTATTAAGGGTAAAAAAATATTTTTTTGCTCATTAATTAAAAAATAAAATGTTAAAAAAGTAATAATTACATTTATTGCCAATAAACCATCTAATCCATCAATATAATTATACGCATTCGTAAGTAGCATTATACATAGAATTGTAAATATAAAACTTAATGATCCCAGTGAAATTTCATAATCCAAATATAAACCTAACGACTTTACCGTCCCAACATCTTTTGTAAAAATATAAATTGGGATAAAAAGAGATAATAATTTTATTTGAGGATTAATATTTTTAATATCATCAACAAGTCCAATTATTATCACTATAAAAAGAAGATTTAAGGTTATTGAAATACTTTGAGTATAGTCAAAGAAATAAAACATTAATAATATAAATGGTATAAGAGCTAATCCTCCTAAGTTTGGAATTTTTTCTTTATGAATTTTTTCGTCATTAGGAATATCGAAAAACTTAAATTTTGTAGAAAATTTGAAGGATAGATAGAAAAAAAGTATAGAATAAAGGACTAAATAGATAAACTGCATTTAATAATTGAATATATCTTATTTTTTTAAGAAATAATCAAAATAACTGAAAATAATGGAAAATATTCAAATTCAATATTTGACGTAAGAATAAAATAAAGTATAAAGCAGTGCCTGGTGATTATTGCGAAAGTGTAATACCCGATCCCATTTCGAACTCGGAAGTCAAGCCTTTCAGCGCCAATGGTACTTTGTCTTAAGACACGGAAGAGTAGGACATTGCCAGGC